>PVMK01162511.1_pt1 | contig 50023 bp, 46 predicted proteins | sample 1853481 | NCBI WGS metagenome assembly PVMK01 (sample SAMN08533507, study PRJNA380276) | Marine sediment metagenome, whole genome shotgun sequencing project.
ATGGCTGGCTGGCTGAACTGCCAAGTATTGAAGAATACTACGCAACATTTGGTGATCATTTACCTGAAGAGTTAACTCATCAGGTTAATGCACTACGAGAGCGTCTGGAAGCTTCAAAACAGGCTGTTGCATAAGTCGTTTCTTTCTAAACATAGGTTAACAAACCTGAAAAGCCCGCTATAATCAGCGGGCTTTTTTTATTTACAGGGACGTAATGTACACGGATGTACTGTATGCCACGGGCGCATGGGCAAGGATTGTTCCAGACAATCCTATTGCATTTCCTACATCCATGTAGGTCATACGCAGAAGTGGCGATGTACATTGATGGGTCGACAGGAACAAGTTTCCCAGACAGAATCGAGGAAGTCCGAGAGCGGCGTTGACAGCACATGAAATTATTGAGGAAGCCCGAAGCGACGTTCTTTTCTGGCTGATATAATAACTAAAAAATTAAATATGTAGGGGAAATACATGATCGAAATGACACTGGAACTTGCAGAAGCCATAGGCAAGGCCGCATTAGCAAAGGCAAATGAAATGGGTAGACCGATGAGCGTATCGGTTGTCGATGAATCAGGTAGACTGGTTTATTTTAGTCGTGCGAATAATGCTGGCTTTTTTACCTTTGATACCTCAAGAGCAAAGGCAATGGCCGCCGCGTCATTCAAGCGCTCAACATTAGAGATCACTGAAAACAAAGATGCCAACCCCCTGCTCTGGTATTCATTACCCAGTGTGGTTCCGGCTCAGGCGTTGCCCAGCCCGGGAGGATTACCTGTTCTTAAAGATGGTCGGGTGATTGGGGCATTAGGTCTGGGCGGTGGAGCACCTGATGAAGATCACGAATGTGCCCTTGCAGGTGCCGCTGCAATAGAATCATAATAATTAATCAAAATAGTTTAGTAAACTATCCATTCATTTATTTTTAATCAACCCGTAAAACAATAAAGACAGGAGAAAACATGTCTATTAAAACTACCCCTTTTAAAGAGAAACAAACCAAGGCTCAAATTGTTGCCGAAATCTCGGAAGCAACAGATGTTTCAAAAGCTGATGTAAAAGCAGTGCTAGCCTCGTTGGGTGTACAAGCAGCACGTCATCTGAAACCACGTAGCTGTGGTGTGTTTCTAATTCCTGAACTGGGTGTGAAAATGAGAACCGTTAAAAAACCAGCAACCAAGGCAAGACCAGGTCGTAACCCTTTCACCGGCGAAGAAATTATGATTAAGGCAAAAAAAGCTTCCAAATCTGTTCGTGCGGTAACGCTTAAAGCTGGCAAGGCGATGGCGGACTAGAAAGAAGAAACAGGATACATTACGCAGGGACGCGTTTTAGTTTTAACTTTATCAATTATTCCCCTCCTGCAGAATTATTCCTGAAACTTATCAATAATCAAACATTATCTGTCTTATTTGCGATTGAAATTTAATCGTCTTTGTTTTATTCTGCTGCGCTGCACAATTGTGCAAATTCCTGAAAATTGACATGAATTATGAAGAAACCATGGACATGAAGAGTAAAGACATGAATTATAAAAAAGCAGGCGATCTCGAGATCGCTGAAGACCTGTACAATTTAATAGCCACTGAAGTTATCCCTGAAACCGGTGTCGAAGTTAATGACTTCTGGTCTTCGCTTGAAGAAATTGTTCGCGAACTGCAACCACGAAACACCGAACTATTGGCCAAACGCGATCAACTACAGAAGCAAATCGATGAATGGCATAAAGCCAATCGTAATGAAAAACATGATCCGGAAGCCTATAAGAAGTTCTTACAGGAGATTGGCTATCTTGTCCCGGAAGGCGAAAATTTTAGTATTAATCCCAGCAATGTAGATGCAGAAATTGCAGAAGTTGCAGGCCCGCAACTCGTTGTCCCTCTCGATAATGCACGCTATGTATTAAATGCCATCAATGCACGTTGGGGCAGTGTCTATGATGCGTTCTACTCAACAGATACTATCTCTGAAGCAAACGGTTGTAGAAAAATCAAAAAATATAATCCGATTCGTGGTGAACGAGTTATCGAACGTGCACGCCATCTTCTGGATCGACATTTTGCCCTGGAGCGCGATACACATAAACATGTGACACAATATTCTGTTAAAAACAATCAACTCACTGTTCAATTCGGCGATGGTAGTGAAACAACATTACTTAAACCTCAACAGTTTGTTGGTTACACCGGCAATCCGGAAAGTCCTGATTCAGTTTTACTGAGCCATCACAATTTGCATTTAGAAATTAAATTTGGTGATGGCTATTTTATCGGCCGCCGTGACCACGCAAAAATCTATGATATTTATCTCGAAGCGGCTATTACCACAATCATGGACTGTGAAGACTCGGTAGCCTCTGTCGATACCGAAGATAAAGTTCAGGTTTATAAAAACTGGCTGGGTTTAATGAAAGGTACACTGGTGCGCACCATTGTTAAAGATGATGAAACCATTGAACGTGCTATGGAACCGGATAAAAGATATATCGGCACTGATGGCAAGGAAGTCACCTTGCACGGAAGAAGCCTAGCATTGGTTCGTAATGTTGGTATGCATCTGAATACAGATGCAGTGCTTTATAAGGGAGAAGAGATTCCGGAAACTATGCTCGATGCCATGGTCACGGCTTTATGTGCAAAACATGATTTGTCAGGTAACTCGACATTGAGTAACAGCAGAGCGGGCTCCGTTTATATCGTTAAGCCCAAGATGCACGGTCCAGAGGAAGTTGCACTGGCCAACGACTTGTTTGAACGTGTGGAAGACGCCCTGGGTTTTGAACGAAACACATTGAAGATAGGTATCATGGATGAGGAACGACGTACCTCGGTGAATCTTAAAGCCTGTATCAGGGCTGCAAGTGAACGCCTGGTCTTTATCAATACAGGTTTTCTGGATCGCACCGGTGATGACATTCACACGAATATGGAAGCAGGACCAATAATCCCCAAGGCAGAAATAAAACAGGCCAAATGGCTAACGGCCTATGAGGAATCCAATGTCCAGGTAGGATTAAACTGCGGACTTGAAGGCAAAGCCCAGATTGGCAAAGGTATGTGGGCCATGCCAGAAGAAATGGGCAATATGATGAGAACCAAGATTCAACACCTGAAGGCGGGTGCCAATACATCGTGGGTTCCGTCTCCTGTTGCGGCAACATTACACGCTATTCATTATCACAAGTTAAATGTACATAGCCGTCAACATGCCTTAATGAAAGCCAAACAGGTTCCTGTTGATGACATCCTCGATATCCCGGTGATGAGTAAGGATCGGCAATTAACGACAAAAGAGATTCGACACGAACTAGAAAATAATGCACAGGGAATTTTGGGCTACGTATCGCGTTGGGTTGGTCAAGGTGTAGGGTGTTCAAAAGTCCCTGATATCAATGACGTTGCCTTGATGGAAGATTGCGCTACGCTGCGAATTTCCAGTCAGCATATTGCGAACTGGCTCCACCATAACATCGTCACCAGAGAGGATGTGCGTTCGGCAATGGAACGCATGGCCGTGATTGTTGATCGACAAAACAGAGACGATAAAGAATACAAGCCGATGTCAGTAGATTTCGAAAACAGTATCCCGTTTCAAGCTGCCCTGGATCTGGTTTTTGAAGGACTTCAACAAGCTAATGGTTATACTGAGTTCGTGCTCTATAAGCGCAGACGGGAACAGAAAAAAAGCTAGATCATTCAGTAGGTTAAATCTCATTAATTCCTGATTCTTGGGTCTCACAGTGAACCATTTTACGCAAGATGTGCTGGTTTGATTCTTATACGACCTACCAATCTCCCTGCAAACTAATCTCTAATTGTCCAGCGAGATATTGGTAGAACATCGACCCTCGTTTACTTTTACCTACGATTCTTTTATCAATTTTATACCTTTTGTTCGCTGCGCATAAACTACGTCTATCTCCTGCTGCAAATGTTTACGTTTTTCTGCATTGTTTTCAGCATCCAGTTTTTCCTTGAGTTTGCGCTCTCTTTTTTTCAGCTTCTTGAGAATATCTTTAATATCTGATTTCTGTTTTTTCCTTTCCCTTGCATCTGCATCAAAGAATATTTTCAGTTTGTCTAACAGTTTTTCATGTTTCATTATATTGATCTCATCCTAAACAAATTAATACTCACTCTATTTTAATTGCTTGCCTCATGTATCTTGGTGATTTCATCGTCATCCAGGGCAAGCTTGCGTTCAACCTTGGTATGCTCACGTGCTTGTGCAACAAAAAGAGTTTCAAAAAATTGTGTCAGGTTATTTTTTATATCAAATAGATAAGAACTATCATTAATCATGGAAGCCCCTGTCACAGATGCAATCTTACCATTCCTGATAAGTTCATCGATTTCATTATTCAGTTTTTCATCACTTCCTTCCATGGAAACCTTGATTGAATCCATCGACAGGATCTTGATATCGGGGTCTGATTCATGTCTGATATCTTCTAGCTCTCTGAGCAGCTGAGCGAGATTCAATCTGATATTTTGATATTGTTGGGCTGCATATTTGTTTTCAGATTGACTAAGTTTCAATAAATTCTTTTGCAGGTGTTTAGTCGACTTGATAGCCTCAACAATATTCCTGCTCGCCCTGCGCAGCCAGGCCAAGTCACCTGATTGCTCAAGCTGCCAGTTAAACTTGACTTCACTGATAAAAGCAATGATTGCGCTAAAGATACCTTTAATACTTATGTCATATCTTGCATCTATATTTACTTTCGGAATTATTTTTCTTCTGCTGAGCAATTGTTCGAGGTCAGTTTCCGAATTAATTTCAGACATGCTGATTCCTATAACCTCTGCAATTATTTCAATGGCATTATCATAGAGATGGAGTGTTTCCATGCGCACAGCCTCCACAGCAGTATCAGCAAACTCCAGGGCCGAGTCAGTCAGATATTTAGGTTGTTCTACAGGTGATTCCCTTTCCTTGAATATTTCTTCCAGCCATCTGACCATCATGTTGATAAAAGGGATCATGACAATAACCCCAACCAGATTGAAGATGGTATGGAACACGGCGAGTTTCAGGGTGTAATCATCGCCTGCTATTCCGACAGCAGTACTCACGACATTAACGATTTGCACAAACTGGTGAATAAATAATATGGCGATAAAGCCTGTGGCAAGATTGAAAATTAAATGCGCCCCCGCAAGTCGCTTGCCCTGGATATTGGCACTCATTGACCCGATGATGGCTGTAATTGTAGTACCGATATTTGCACCGATAGCAAGGGCCAATGCATTCTCATAGGTGATCTGCTGCGCTGCCAGGGCAGTAATAATCAAAACCAGTGTTGCATGACTTGATTGCATGACAACGGTCGCAAATATACCGATGGAGGTATATATGAACAAACCACGATAACCGGGAATGGCAAATTCTGAAAGATCGATACTGTCCTTGAATGCTTCGAATCCCTCTTTCATGAAGTGTATACCGAGAAACAGAAATCCGAGACCCGCAAGAATATATCCTATGCCATTCAGCGCCTTCGATTTTTGAAAAATCAGCAATACTCCGAATACCAACATAGGCATTGCATAAGCTGCAATGTCTACTTTCAGCCCAAAACCGGCAACAAGCCAGGCCCCGGTCGTTGTCCCAAGATTTGCGCCAAAAATAATACCGATGCCCGCAGCCAGTCCAATCAGACCGGCGCTCAGAAATGAAATAGTAATAACCGATACAAGTGAACTTGACTGGAGAATCGTTGTTGAGACAACACCAAAACCCAGACTTTTCCATAGAGAACCAGTCGTATGACGCAGAATTTTTTCAAGTACACCACCGGTAAATGACCTGAATCCCTGTTCGAGTGACAACATACCAAATAAAAAAATTGCCACGCCTGCAGCAATTTGCTTGAAATCAGGACTTATCCAGAATCCATACGCCAAGACCATGATAATTGATGGAAGTAGTTTTCTTTTAAACATCGTTAAGCAACATTATTTTTTAATATGCCATATCAACTTCCTTCATGCGTCACATAATCCCACCGACGATTGTAGTATGCCGAGGGAGGAAGCATTTTGATCCAGGTCAAAATAAATCACTTAACTTCAATGCCACTACCCACATAGACCCCCGCCGCGGACGATAGTATCGAGGGATCACTCCGAATAGTCTCCTCGCTTAAAGCTTAAATATTTTCACCAGAAAAATGTTGCCGAGGGATATCTAGACATGATGTTCGATCTGTTTACCCCCTACCCCTTCAATTGCCCGTGAAGGCTGGGAAGTGCCTGTTAAACTCGGCGCGCTTCAACCCAACCCCCGAAACTATTATTTCTAAAGTTTATATTCAGGATCAAATATAACATGATGAAATTTTACCGATAAATCACTTAATCTGTTGTGGGATAAGGAAATTATCGGAGAATAAGGCTATACTCTCATCATATAAACGGTAAAGTTTTTGTATAGCGCCATTCCAGTCAATTGATATTTCTTTTTTTTGGTAGTAAATAGAGGATCCATTTTGTGACGCTATTTCAAATAGTTATTGATATAAATCAATGAAATTTATAAATAGTATTTGATAATCACACTTATGGAACAAAAGTCACATAATCAAAACGTAGAGTCACTCCATCCGATGGAAGGTTTAGATGAAAGCCCCGAGTTGGATACAGCTACTAGTGAAATCGACGAAATTCCAGATGAGCAGCCATCGGAGCAGGAACAAAACAAGGCGCAGAGTGATCAGCTACAGGCTGCTGAACAGGTGGTCGAATATGACCCGTCATCATTCGAATGTTATCTAAACCGTGAATTAACCTGGCTACAATTTATCTGGCGTATCCTGCATGAAGCTCAAGACTCGAACACCCCTCTTCTGGAGCGAATAAAATTTCTGGCAATCATCGGATCCAATCTGGACGAATTTTTCATGAAGCGTATAGGCGGACTGAAATTGCAGGTGGGGGCAGGAGTACATGATTTAACTGATGATGGGCGCACCCCCCAGGAACAGATCAATGAATGCTACGAAGTTGTTCGTAACATTGAGACTGAGACAAATCTACTTTTACCTCAATTATTGAAAGAACTTGAGGAGTACGATATCCGTGTACTCTCTTATGACACACTTGATGAAGATGACAAGAAGATGGTGCGGGATTTTTTCATGGAGAATATTTTTCCACTGGTTACACCACAGGCTATGGACCCTGCACATCCTTTTCCTTTTATCTCCAATCGATCCTTAAACCTACTGGTTACACTCAACTATCCTGATGACGATGAATCATTACTTGCACGGGTTAAGGTACCGATAGGTAGCGGCATCCCTCGATTTCTCAAGATAGACGATTCCACAAGATTTGTCCTTCTGGAAGATGTTATTTCCAATAATCTTGACCTACTCTTCCCGAAAATGGAAATCAAGGCATGTGAATTATTCCATGTGATTCGCAATGCCAATACGGAGAAAGATGAAGATCAGGCTGATGACCTTCTAGAGTTGATCGAATCCGAATTGCGAGACCGTAAATTCTCACGCATCGTACGTGTTGTAACCGAAAAAGATATGAATCCTGAACGCCGAGGTATGCTCGCCGCGGAATTGGGCCTGGATGAATCTACTGATGTATTTGAAACAGGTAGCATGATTGCAATGGCCGATTTATTTCAATTGGCCTCGCTGGAGAATCCGGAGCTCCACTACGTACCACATCATCCAGTCGATCATCCCAAGTTAAAGGGTTCTCCGAGTATTTTTTATACTATCCGCGATTCAGGCTCGATTTTACTCCAGCATCCATATGAATCATTTTCAACTTCTGTGGAGAGGTTTCTGAAAGAAGCGAGTCGTGACCCCAAGGTTCTTGCTATTAAAATGACGCTTTACCGTACTTCCAGTGATACCAAAGTCATTGAGTATCTTATTAGTGCCGCACGTAACGGTAAACAGGTGGCAGTTGTAGTTGAATTAAAAGCCAAGTTTGATGAGGCAGCCAATATACGCTGGGCAAACAGAATGGAAGAAGCTGGCATTCATGTGACTTATGGTGTGCTGGGTCTCAAGACTCACAGTAAGGTAATACTGGTAGTACGCAATGATTATGATGGACTGCGCCGATATGCGCACATCGGAACCGGTAACTATCACGCTGGTACTGCGAGATTGTACACTGACATCGGTTTGTTGACCGATGACCGGATTATCGGCCAGGATCTTACTGAATTGTTCAATTACCTTACTACAGGTTACACGCCAAAACGTAACTATCGAAAGATTATTCCGTCACCCAAGATGCTGAAACGTGCCTTGCTCAGCAAGATTAAGCGAGAAATAGAAAAGCATTCGGAAAATAAGGATGGTCTGATCCAGTTTAAAATGAATGCGCTGGAAGACGCAGATATAATTCGTGGGCTATATGAAGCATCACAGGCCGGGGTACATATCGACCTCATAATTCGTGATACTTGCCGACTGCGTCCCGGTATACAGGGCATCTCGGATAACATTAGTGTTATGGGCATTGTTGGCAGATTCCTTGAACATAGCCGTATCTGTTATTTCCACAATGGTGGTGATGAAGAGTATTACATAGGCTCAGCAGATTTAATGAAGCGTAATTTGGAACACCGGGTTGAAGTAGCTGTGATTGTGGATACCCCGGCACTACAGGAAAAACTACGCACCATATTAGATATCCACCTCGCGGATCAATGTAATGCCTGGGATATGCAATCGGATGGAAGCTACATCAAGCGTATACCAACTGATGAAACAGCTTTGGGTAGTCAGGAAAAACTGATACAAGAGGCAGAAGAAAGACAGAAGGAAGCGCTGCGCTTAAAGAAACGGAAAACCAGGGTCATCAGCCACAGAAATATCAGGCAAGATGCATTATAAATATTAAATAGAGATTTCTATTATATTTTAGTTAAAGGGAAGATTAGATATCTGTAAGTTCACGGGGATAGATAATAGAGATCAGTTTTCCGGCACCAGCATCCAGACCCTCCCAGTTATCCGGCATATCCAGAATAGCCAGTGCTGCAGTAGGCATGGGATTGTAATCCTGAGATGTTTCGAATGTCTCACCAGCAAGATAGCGAAGCAACATCTCAAGACCGGGGTTATGTCCGATTAACATGACCCTTTGTTTCTCTGCTGGGCAGGCTCCAAGCACATCGAGTAGTGTTGCCGTATCTGCTTCGTAAGTCCTCGGCTCCCAGGTAATGCTTGATTCGGCAAGCTTTAGTTTCTGGCATATTCCGATTGCTGTTTGTTGTGCACGATTGGCTGGTGAACTGATGATGTGGTCAGGGGTCAATTTCTGCTGTATTAGCCATTGGCCAATACGCTTCACTGCTTTCTGGCCACGTTTAGCAAGTGGGCGTTCGAAGTCTGACTGGCTACCGGTATTCCAGTCAGATTTCCCATGACGCATAATAAGTAGACTGCGCTTCATTGTTTGGCAATTGCAATTTTAAAATAGGTCAATATTACCCGATATTCTACGCTATCCAACTTTTGCCTGAACGCGAGGAAGCCCGCGCAGAGAGGCATAAACAGGCACTTTTCGGGAATGTTTGGCATGATGTTGATTCAGGTCAATGAAAAATAACAAAAATTACTTAATCTTCCAGCTATATATCCAGTTAAGGAGTTTTGTGTGAAATGCCAATTTTCATATAAAGAATAAGCTGTGAAAACAACTATCTTCAAGATACCCATGAATGGTTCCATCAGGCAGGTGGAGGCTTTTTTGAAGCAAAATCTCAATCTGCAATTTCAGGAACCTAATGTGATTACACGTACATATCTGGATACATTCGACTGGCGAATATTCAGTGAAGGTGGTGTATTGGAATCAGCTGTGGATGAGATAGGAAATTGGCTCACCTGGCGTTCACTGGGAGCCGAACAGGTGTATGGCAGGTGTCCGATTGAACAAATTCCACGATTTGTCTGGGATCTTGGAGAATCAAGTATCAAGGAAAAACTTAAAAGTATTCTGGAATTTCGTGCCTTGCTACCACTTGCTACTGTTTCTACGCGTATCCATATTGCGTATGTCCATGATGATCAGGGAAAGATCATATTACGTATAGAATTTCAAAGTGATAGCCCATCAGAACACGATTGTGCGCAAATAAATCAACGTAATATAAATATTGGCAAGCGCGTTCATTTACACCCGATAAAGGGTAATAAAGAGGTAGTAAAAGAAGCATGCCGCTTATTACAGGAAGAGTACCATCTTGACCCATTGCATGATGACACACTCGTTACCACCCTGAAACATTATGGAAAGGAACCTGGAGGAAAACTTCAAAAAATAACAGTAAGCGATCCTGAGCAGCGTGCAGATACAGCCGTTAAAAGTATTTTCTACCAATTACTGGAAACAATGAAAGATAATGAAAATGGGATCATAGAGGACATTGATTCAGAGTTTCTGCATGATTTCCGCGTATCAGTTCGTCGCACCCGTTCTTTATTAGGTCAAATCAGAAATGTATTACCCAAACGTCGGGTAACAAGATTTAAAAGGGATTTTGCCTGGCTTGGTGAAGTAACTGGGCCGGCTCGTGATATGGATGTTTATCTGCTGTCATTTAATGAATATAAAAAAGAACTACCGGCAGAGACACGTGAAGATATTACTCCCTTATACGAGTTCCTGCAGCGGCACAGGCATAAAGAGCATGATCGGCTGATAAAGGTTCTGCACAGTCTACGTTATCGAAAACTCAAGCAGGACTGGGAAAAATTTCTTAAGACTCCTGCCCCGAAATATTCGACACTAAACAATGCAAGCCTGCCAATTGTTATTGTTGCCAGTGAACATGTCTGGCGTGCTTACCGCAAGGCATACAAAGAGGGTAATATCATTGTTGCTGATTCTCCTGCTACTTTACTTCATGAATTGCGTAAGACATGTAAAAAATTACGTTATCTGGATGAATTTTTTCAGAATCTTTATCCTGAAAACAAGATGCTGAAATTAATTGGAAACCTGAAAGATCTGCAGGACAATCTGGGGGAATTTCAGGATTTACAAGTACAGCAGGACTCATTACGGAAATTTATATCAAACATGGAAAATGAAACCGGAATAGCCCCGGAGACAAGAAAGGCAATAGAGATGCTGGTAACAAGACTTGCAGGACGTAATCAAAAAGTAAGATCAGCATTTAATGTAAAGTTCAAGAAATTTTCGTCAACATCAAATTTTATGTTATACAAAAATATTATTGCATCGCAACGGGAATTACATAGTAATATCGGATAAGTATCTAAAACAGAAACCAGCCTGGTTAAACATTAAAGCGCCTGCAATTTATATAAATGTCACTCTCAGAACCTAACATATATGCTGCTATAGATTTAGGCTCAAACAGCTTCCATATGATCGTTGCCAAAGATGATAATAACCAGATTCAGGTGATTGATCGCATTAAAGACACTGTCAGGCTCGCGGGTGGCCTTGATAAGCATAATGTTCTGAGCGACGACATCATGGAAAATGCCCTGAAGGCTTTAGAGAGGTTCGGTCAAAGGATAAATGAAATTCCTCACGAGAATGTGCATGCCGTCGGAACCAATGCTCTACGACAGGCAATCAATAGTAATATTTTTTTAAATAAGGCCAGACTGGCACTGGGTCATCCGATAGAGATCATTTCCGGTATTGAGGAAGCCCGGCTAATTTTTCTGGGAGTTGCTCATTCTGTTTTCCATGACAAGAAAAAGTGTCTTGTAGTTGACATCGGCGGTGGTAGTACGGAGATTATTATTGGCAAAGGCTATGAACCAATATTGTCTGAAAGTCTTTATATGGGCTCTGTCAGCATCAGTAAACGTTATTTTAATGACGGGGAAGTCACAGCAAAGAAAATGCGCAAGGCAATTTTACACTGTCGGCAGGAACTGGAAACAATAGGAACAATATATAAAAATATGGGATGGGAAGTTGCGCTTGGATCATCAGGTGCAGTCTTGAGAATAAGTGAAATAGCCAGGGAAAAATCCTGGTGTGATGCTGGCATCACGAAGGAATCTCTGGGTAAATTAACAGACGTTATGATAAATGTCGGCCATATCAAGAAACTCAGGTTTGAATCTATTCCAAATAATCAGAAGTCCGTATTGCCCGGAGGTGTTGCGGTATTATCTGCTGTGTTTGAAACACTTGATCTGGAATCAATATCTATCTCTGATGGGGCACTACGTGAAGGTTTACTGCATGATTTGATAGGCAGGGTTCAAAATAAGGACGTGCGAGTCGCTACCGTTAATAATTTCATGACTCGCTATTCTGTAGATATAGACCATGTAAAATTAATAGAAACAACCGCCAGGAATTGTTTTGATCAAGTGCAATCTGATTGGCAACTTGACAAGAAACAGGATTTAAAACTAATCAAATGGGCGATCAGATTACATCAAATAGGAATCGCAATTGCTCACGGTCAGTATCACAGGCATGGGGCATATCTGATAAACCATTCTGATATGCCTGGCTTTTCAAGGCAGACACAAGCAGAACTTGCCATTTTGGTACGTAGTCATCGGCGCAAATTTCCGATAGAAGAAATTCAATCAATGTCGGAAGATAATATCGATCGAATACTGCGATTGTGTATTATTATCAGGTTTTCTATTCTCCTGCATCGAAGCAGATCTTCCGATACATTGCCAGAATTTAAACTTAAAGCAGGGAATAATTATTTAAAAATTATTTTCCCTGAAAACTGGCTTGATGACCATCCATTAACAGAGATAGATATTGAAGCAGAATCTGCTTATGTCTCTGCAACAGGTTACAAGCTAAAAATTAATGAAGAGTCCAGTAATAATGTTTCCAGTGACCAATCTGAAAAGTAGTACCATACTTGTAATCTTGTATGTCGTTCATCCCTGTATAGAGGAGCACTACCATGCGTAGCATAACAAAAGTTTTTGGCCGCTCTCCCTTTGTTCCATTACAAATGCATATGGAAAAAGTGGCTGAATGTGTGGCTAAAATTCCGGATATAATAGATGCCTATCAGCATCAGGATAAGGCTAAAGTCAAGTCACTCGCAAAAAAGATCTCGCGCATGGAGCACGCCGCAGATCTTATAAAACACGATATACGCAACAATCTACCACGAGGCATATTTATGCCTGTCGACCGCGCGAATCTCCTCCGCATACTCAAAGTTCAGGACAGCATCGCAAACCGTGCCGAGAATCTCGCTGTATTACTCACCTTCAAACAAGCCAGCACTTTTGACGGATTCGAAGCAGGCTTCAACGACATGGTAAGCAAAAGCCTTGAAGCATTTGTGTTAACACACAACATCATTGGTCAGTTGGATGAACTGCTGGAAACAGGTTTCGGCGGTGTTCAGGCACAGACCGTCCAGGAACTCGTTGATAAGGTCGCACACAAAGAGTACGAAACAGATGTCATTCAGAGAGAATTACTCCGCAATATGCTGGCACACGAGGATGATATCTCATACGGTGATTTTTTCCTGTGGACCAGTATTATTCGGCAAGTTGCACGCCTCGCGGATCGATGTGAGGAACTTGCATCATCGGTTCGTATGACGCTTGAATCCCATTAAATTACATCCAGTAAATAATCAACACAACTAGACATAACGATTAAGCAATGGAAGCGCAGTTTCTCATTATCCTGGTTCTGGCAATTATTTTCGGACTTTATATGGCCTGGGGCATTGGTGCCAATGATGTCGCCAATGCCATGGGGACCTCGGTCGGTTCCGGTGCGCTGACCATACGCCGTGCGGTCATTTTAGCCGCAATCCTGGAATTCAGCGGAGCGTTTCTGGCTGGGTCACATGTCTCCGAGACGGTACGTAAGGGGATTGTAGATCCTGCACTCTTTGCCGGTGATGGCTTGTCGTTCATGCTCGGTATGCTTGCTGCCCTCCTGGCTGCTGGCGCATGGTTGCAGTTTGCATCATTGAAAGGGTGGCCGGTATCTACAACTCACGCAATTGTTGGAGCTGTGATTGGTTTTGGTGTTGCTTACGGTGGAATTAGTGCTGTCCATTGGGACATGGTTGGAGAAATTGCCCTGAGCTGGGTCGTCTCACCACTACTCAGTGGTATTATATCCTACATAATCTTTCGTCTCTTGTTACGCCACATCTTTTTTAAACGCCATCCACTTCGAGCTGCAAAAAAGTTAGCGCCCTATATTGTTTTCACTGTTTTCGCGATTTTGTCACTGGCACTGGTCTTTAAAGGCCTGAAGAACCTGAATCTTGATCTAAATCTGCCAGAAGCCCTTGTTGTTGCCATGGGTGTAGGTCTGCTTGCCTCGCTGATTAGTCTTTGGCTGGTTTCGCTAATGCCAGATCAGGAAGGGGAATTGAAACAGGATGAACAAGAGGCTGTAACTGACCCCAGCGTCGTAAAGGCGCTTGAAAAAGCGATTAAACATCTCGAGCGAGTACATTCGGCGGCACCTAAACGCATGAAAACAGAAATCTCTGATACATTGGATGAAGTCAGACGGCTTCGCTTCGAGTCTCAACGACGTTATGAGTTTCATACCAATACCGTAGAGTATCAGAGGGTAGAAAAACTTTTTGTCTATCTTCAGATCCTGAGTGCCTCATTAGTTGCTTTTGCCCATGGGGCAAACGATGTAGCTAATGCAATCGGACCAATGTCAGCGGTTATATCCGTTGCTCTTGCGGGAGGGGTTAGTGTCGCTGCAGAATCACCGGTTCCCCTGTGGGTACTCGCTCTTGGAGGTGCCGGTATTGTTGTCGGACTCGCCACATGGGGCTGGAGGGTAATGGAAACAATTGGCCATAAGATCACTCAACTTACCCCTACCAGGGGGTTCTGTGCAGAGTTTGGTGCTGCCACAACTATTGTTATAGCGACCAAGCTTGGCCTGCCGATCTCGACGACCCACACTCTCGTTGGTGCTGTTCTCGGTGTTGGTCTCGCCCGTGGCATTGGTGCAGTTAATTTCAGCATCGTCCGGGAAATTATCCTCTCGTGGATCATTACGATACCGGCCGGTGCTGCGCTTGCCATTGCGTTCTTTTATGGCCTCCGGCTATTTTTTATGTAAGATGCGCCGGTTTTCTTAATGGTTTATAAACCTCGGGAACCTCTGGTTAAGTCTGAGTCGAATAGATTGCTGGATAAAATATTCTGATTCAAGGCGTGAAACGCACGTAATAGCAGGGCTATTGCGAAGTTTTACAACGCAGAAACGGGATATTTTAATCGCAAGATGACGATTCATGACTGAATCAGAGGTTCCCTAGTACAGATCCGGGACAAATGTCTGATCGTGCATAGGTGAGCGAACATACCCACCTATATCGCCCAGGGCTGGTAGTTCCGGAATTTCCGGCACCAGATCCTCATACGGAATCATACTTAACAGGTGTGCCATACAGTTAAGCCGTGCACGTTTCTTGTCATCCGATGGTACAACGTACCAGGGTGCCTGCTTGATATCGGTATGAGCAAACATCTCATCCTTGGCCTTGGAATATTCTTTCCAGCGTGCCCTGGATTCCATATCCATGGGACTTAGTTTCCAATACTTGTGCCGTTGCTTTCTGCGGCCCTGAAAACGTTTTTCCTGTTCCCCATGACTGACAGAGAACCAGTACTTGATCAAGATAATCCCGGATCGAACCAGCATGCGCTCAAATTCCGGGCAGGAACGCAGAAATTCCTGGTGTTCATCTTCGCTACAAAATCCCATCACTACCTCTACCCCTGCGCGGTTGTACCAGCTTCTGTCAAACAAAACCATCTCGCCTGCAGCGGGCAAATGGTTAGTGTAGCGCTCAAAATACCATTGCGTCTTTTCTCGCTCCGTCGGTGCAGGTAATGCTGCTATACGACAGACGCGAGGGTTCAGATGCTCTGTAATACGCTTTATGACACCGCCCTTTCCTGCTGCATCACGTCCTTCAAATATAACCACAACCTTCAGGTCTTTCTCCTTAATCCATTCCTGAAGTTTTACCATTTCTACCTGAAGCCTGAATAATTCCTTCTCATAGAATTCTGTTGGTAGCTTTTTCTTTTTCCTGGCGAGCAGTTTAGGATCAACTTCACCATCTGTCATGATCCCTTCGTCCACTTTGTCCTCCATCTTTGCCTCAGCATTATTGCCTTTATTTTTTGGCATGTTCAATCTCCCAGGATCTCTGTTTATTAATGTGTTACCTGTGACTATTAGAATTTCTACCTTACTTTACTTTACTTTTTCTTTTTTTTCTTATCCTTCTTTCCCTTCTTCTTACCTTTCTTATCACTTTTTTTCTTATCCTTGCCGGATTTTTTCTTATTTTTATCTTTGCTTTTATTCTTATTTTTCTTGTCAGGCTTTGCGCTGGATTTTTTACCGCCAAGACCGAGCGTGACAGTAATTACTTTCAGTATTTGTTCTGCTCTATTTTTACCAAACCCCGGCACCTGCTGTAGACAGTTGATGCCATCTTTTAGCAAGTCCTCAGCAGTAAAAATCCCGTTGTTTCTGAGAAATTCCGCTGCTTTTGGTCCTATTCCCCTTATCTCAATAACTGGTACTGTCATAATCAATGATCTCCTATTATTAATAAAGACAGAACATCCACTACGCCCGCCCTTCCCAGCTATACAAACTGGAGGTACACACTTATGAGACTAGTAGAGTCACACAAAAATGAATTGATTTAGATCAACTAAGCCGATGTTGATCGAGATATGGGTGAATGCCCGGGGGTGTATGGATACTCATGCGCTATAAGCGCAAACGGGAGCAGAAAGATATCTGATATGTAGTAGTTAGTAGGTGGTAGGTAGGATTATTATCACCTACTACCTACTAACTACTACCTACTATTATATTTTTTAAAGTTAAAAACTCGAATCAAAATTTTCCTGATATCGTGCCCTGAATGTATCCATAGTAAATGAATGATTCTGCGTGCCATGGCTTTCAATTTTTATAGCACCCATCAATGAAGCAATTCGTCCTATGGTTTCCCAGTCCAACTCATTCATCAGGCCATATAACAGACCTGCACGATAGGCATCACCACAACCTGTAGGATCTTCAAGTTTTGATGGTGTGCCGCTGGGTATTTCATAACGTTTTTCAGTTGTATAAATTAATGATCCTTCTCCACCTTTGGTGACGATTAATGCATCTACCAGCTCTGCCACATCGTGAGGCGACATATCAGTCTTTTCCTGCATCATCTGCCACTCATAATCGTTGATGGCGATCCATGTCGCCTGTTTAAAAAAGTTTTTAAGGTCCTCTTCGGTAAACATAGGTAAACCTTGTCCGGGGTCAAACAAAAAAGGGATGTCGGCTTCGACAAACTGACTGGCATGTTGGATCATGCCATCGCGCCCATCCGGTGAAATAATTCCAATACTTATCCCATCTGCATCGGCTACCTTGTTCTCATGGGCGAAATCCATGGCTCCGGGATGAAAAGCGGTGATCTGATTATCATCCAGATCCGTGGTGATAAATGCCTGGCCGGTAAATGCCTCCTCGATGACCTTCAGATGTGTTTGATCAATTTTGTTTTTATCCATCCAGTAGCGATAAGGGATCAAAATCCTTACCCACTGTGCCCATGGGAATTGCATTAGCACCGAGCATATTCAGATTGAAGGCAATATTGCCTGCACAACCACCAAATTCTCGTCGCATCTCTGGCACCATGAAACAAACATTCAACATATGTACCTTGTCCGGCAAGATATGATTCTTGAACTGATCAGGAAAGACCATGATATTGTCATAAGCGAATGAACCACAGATTAATGCTGACATAAAAAAGCTTCCTTAAATTATTGTTTTTAGTTTAGAGAAATACCGCACGACCAAATAAAAACTTATGCAACCACAACACCAGTAAAAAGCCGAGCATGGCTATGCCGACCACAATTGCATCCTTAACTACTGGAAATGATTCCTGGGCATCTTGCTCGCTGCTCTTGTCCTGATCACGTCTGTTTGTCAGTTTCATGGCCATAACAGAATAAGCGACAAAGCTACCGAACAATATTAGTGAAACAACATCACCATTGACCAGCATGTGTGTAACACCCCAAATGATCACACCAGTCAGCATAGGGTGCGGGACATAACGCTTGATATTATTCGGCGTATAGGCAGCGACCATCAAAATAAATGACATCAGGATTAAAATAACAGCGATATATCGAAAAAATTCTGGGAGTATCCCAAAGGCCAATAAATTCCATCGAACCTTTGCCGATACCAACAAATATTAATCCAACTAGTGAAATAACACTGAAGATGATCTTATACATGCCTTCAGCATCAATTGTGTCATTGTCCAGTTTTTCTATCAGTTGCGCCCGATATTCAGGATAGAATGGCAACATGTGTAGACTGAAAAACAGTATCAATCCCAATATAAAAAGTAACATTCCCAGCCCCCCTGTTTTCTTATTCAGTGTAGCTTACACGCCAAAGCTTGCCTGCTCCATCGTCACTAATCAAAAGCGAACCATCGGGCATCTGTAATACCGCTACAGGCCGACCCCAGACTTCAGCCTTGTCCTCGGCTAACATCCAACCAGTCAGAAAATCTTCAGGCCCTGCTACTGGCTGGCCTTTTGCAAAAGGCACGAAGACAATCTTGTAACCGGTGCGCTTTGATCGATTCCATGAACCATGTAATGCCAGAAACGCACCTCCCTGATATTTTTTCGGGAATTGTGTGCCTGTATAAAATGTAAAATCCAGTGAACCAACATGGCTGCCTAACAAGACATCAGGATAAAGCGTTTGCCTGACCTTGTCCGGTGCAACACCCGGGTGACGGGGATCTTCATGCGGACCAATATAGGCATAGGGCCAACCATAGAATCCACCTTTTACTACCCTGGTAAAATAGTCTGGCACCAGATCATCTCCCAGACCATCCCGCTCATGAGCGGTGATCCATAAAGATTTCGTAGCAGGATTACCCGAAGCCGAATCTTCCGCATAAGGATACCATTGCAGTCCAACGGGGTTACGAATACCTGTGGCGAATAATTCAAATCCTGTTCCATCTGGATTGTAACGACTTACCGCTGCGCGGATCGGGGCTTCACCCAGGTCGACATTTGAACCCGAACCCACGGTTAGATAGAGTTTCCCGGCGGCCTCATCAAACAGAATAGACCGTGTGATATGAATAGTGGCATAACGATGTAGGGGAATCACCTCTTCGCCTTTGCCGACAATGCCCTGTTTTGATGAATACCGGTAACGCTTCACCGAACTGGCTTCGGCGACATACAACCAGTCCTTATATATCGCTAGACCGTAGGGGCGACCCAGGTTTGTGATCAAAGGTACTGCTTTTTTATCACGAATGATATAGACAATGCCAGCTGATATGTCTGACAGAAGAATCTCGTTGTCAGGGCCGAGCAACATGAATCTCGGCCGCATGAAATCAGATAAATACTCTTCGACAACAAATCCCTCAGGCACTGCAAGAGATGCCTGTTTCGGCTGTGGTATCAGCCTGGGTGGATTGTTTGCAGATTCAGTGTGATATGGCTCCGGTAATCCCTGCCAATTCACAGGATACCGTGAATGATCTTCAAGGAACGGCACATCGAATTCATTAGCAATACTAACTCGGCTAAGAATCAGTAACATAAAAAAACCAATGACTGTTCTGAACGTCATAATGTCACTGCTATTTTATCTTTGGCTATTTTTTCTTTCGACCTTGTTGATTTCGCGGCTGTCTTACTGTGCCGTTCAAGTATTGGCTTTAAATAATGTCCGGTATGTGATCTTGTATTGGCTGCGACTTCGATTGGCGTCCCTACGGCAACAACCTCTCCGCCACCATCACCACCTTCCGGACCCAGATCGATGATCCAGTCTGCCGTCTTTATCACGTCCAGATTGTGTTCAATCACTACCATGGTATTGCCATGATCACGCAGTCTATGTAATACATGTAATAACTGCTCAATATCATGAAAGTGTAAGCCAGTGGTCGGTTCATCGAGGATATATAAAGTCCGGCCTGTATCTCTTTTTGATAATTCGCGAGAAAGTTTAACTCGCTGTGCCTCACCGCCTGACAATGTCGTCGCGTTCTGCCCTAATTTAATATAGGCCAGCCCGACATCGACAAGTGTCTGCAACTTACGAGCAATCACAGGTACCGGATCAAAAAATACTCTGGCCTCTTCAATTGTCATATCCAGTATTTCATGAATATTCTTGCCCTTGTAACGAACATCCAGTGTTTCTCTGTTGTAGCGTTGCCCTTTGCATATGTCACAGGCCACATAAATGTCTGGCAGGAAATGCATTGCTACTTTAATGACACCATCACCCTGACAGGCTTCACAGCGCCCGCCTTTGACATTAAAACTGAAACGCCCTGGCTTATAGCCACGAGATCGTGCTTCATGGGTGGCAGAAAATAATTCCCGGACAGGTGTAAAAATGCCCGTATAGGTTGCCGGATTTGAACGTGGTGTTCTACCTATCGGACTTTGATCGATATCAACAACCTTATCAAACCAGTCAAGACCCGTGGCAGATTTGTATGCCGCTGGCTCCAGACTGGAGCCATTAATCTCACGTGCGGCAATTTTGTACAAGGTCTCATTGATCAACGTAGATTTTCCCGATCCTGAAACTCCGGTGATACATGTCATTAAACCGATGGGTAATTCAATGGTTACTTGTTTCAGGTTGTTGCCGCTCGCACCTTCCAGCTTGAACACTTTGGTATTATCAAACGGCGTTGTCTCTGCAGGTACACTAATTTGTCTAGTGCCTGACAAAAACTGTCCGGTGACTGACTCCTTGTTCCTGATGATGTCCTCAGGCAAACCTTGCGCGATGATATTGCCGCCGTGCACCCCGGCACCGATGCCTATATCAATGACATGATCTGCTTCAAGAATCGCCTCTTCGTCATGTTCAACAACGATCACGGTATTACCCATGTCTCTTAATTCTTTTAAGGTTGCCAATAAGCGTCGGTTATCGCGCTGATGTAAACCAATAGAAGGTTCGTCCAGTACATACATGACGCCCACCAGGCCCGCACCAATCTGGCTGGCTAATCGAATACGTTGTGCCTCTCCTCCTGACAAGGTTTCAGCACTACGATTCAGGGTTAAATAATCCAGACCGACATTGACCAGAAACTGTAACCGATCAACCACTTCCTTCAAAATCTTGGCGGCGATCTCAGCGCGTTGACCTTCCATCTTTAATTCAGAAAAACATTTTCTTGCGGTATCAACAGTCATTGCAGTGATATCAGGCAGGGTGTATTCATTAACGTAGACATGCCGTGCAGCAGTATTCAATCGGGTGCCATGACATTCCGGACATGATCGGCTATTCATATATTTAACCAGTTGTTCGCGTACCATGGCCGAATCAGTTTCATGGTAACGACGACGCATGTTGGGGATCACCCCTTCAAAGGCATGTCTTCTCTTAACTGCGCCTTTCCTGTCAGTTAAATATTTAAAATTAATTTCTTCATCACCACTGCCATAAAGAATAACGTTCTGAATTTCATCTGCAAGATCACGAAAGGGTGTATCTATCCTGAATTTATAATGGTTGGCCAGAGATTTAATCAATTGAAAATAATACGCGTTGCGTCTATCCCAGCCACGGATCGCGCCACCAGGCAGAGTTAGTTCTTCATCTTGTACGACACGAGCAGGATCAAAAAATTGTTCAACACCGAGACCATCACAAGCGGGACAGGCCCCGGCAGGATTGTTAAATGAAAATATGCGCGGCTCCAGCTCATTCAGACTGTACCCACACTGATGACAGGCAAAGCGAGAAGAAAAAATCAGCTCATGCGCATCAGTTGTATTTTTCTCTATATCTTGCCGGTCTGAATCAGGCCTGTCTCTATCATCCATGGGAACGACCCTGGCAACACCATCCGACAGGCGAATCGCCGTTTCAAATGATTCTGCCAGGCGCAATTTCAAATCCGGGCGTACCTTGAAACGATCAACCACAACTTCGATATCGTGTTTCTTGTATAAATCCAGTTCCGGTACCTGATCCAGTTCAGTCACCACACCATCGATACGTGCACGGACAAAACCCTCGCTGCGCAAACGATCGATTAACTGAAGATGTTCGCCCTTACGTCCCTGCACCACGGGTGCCAGTAACATCAGGCGCCTGCCCTCCGGTTGCTCCAGTACATGATCCACCATCTGACTGATGGTCTGTGCCGCCAGGGGAATATCATGTTCCGGACAGCGCGGCTCACCGACCCTGGCAAATAATAATCTCAGATAATCGTAAATCTCGGTAATGGTACCCACGGTAGACCGTGGATTATGTGAGGTCGATTTTTGCTCAATTGAAATGGCAGGTGATAAACCCTCGATCAAATCGACATCCGGTTTTTCCATAATTGACAGAAACTGCCTAGCATATGCAGAAAGCGATTCGACATAACGACGCTGACCTTCAGCATAAATCGTATCAAAAGCGAGCGAAGATTTGCCTGAACCCGACAAACCCGTGATAACAATCAGCTTGTCCCTGGGGATATCAAGGTCGACATTCTTCAAGTTATGAGTACGTGCACCACGTAATCGAATCGTGTCCATGAATATGTTCTGTCTTCATTAATGTGAACACGTAAGTATACATTGTTCAAAGACGTCGTTGCTGGCAATATGTGCCTTTTTTTGGGAATCGAGGATAACTATCTGGCATGCAGCCTAAAGATAAAATGACAGCTACAGAACTAAGAGGGAGCCTGAGTCTGGCGTCCGTCCTGTTCCTGAGGATGCTGGGGCTATTCCTGATATTGCCGGTATTCACCCTCTATGCCAGAACGCTGACTGATTCGACACCGACACTGGTAGGACTTGCCTTCGGGGTCTATGGTTTGACTCAGGCATCTCTGCAGATCCCCTTCGGTATGTTGTCAGACAAGGTCGGTAGAAAACCGGTGATTTTTGCAGGCCTGTTGATATTCATAGCGGGCAGCCTGATTGCCAGTCAGGCAGATTCTATCTGGGTGATGATCATGGGACGCGCATTACAGGGTGCGGGGGCAATATCTGCCGCACTGATGGCGCTGGCCGCAGATCTCACCCGTGAACAACAAAGAACCAAGGCCATGGCCCTGATTGGTATCAGTATCGGTTTTGCCTTTTCACTGGCATTCATCGCTGGGCCGCTACTGGATGCAGTGATAGGCGTTTCCGGGATATTTATCTTAAGTGGGCTGCTGGCAGTGCTGGCCATGGTCGTACTTTACCTTGTGGTGCCCACGCCCCAGCTTTCCTCCTTCCATAGTGATGCGGAAGTCTCGCTGGCAATGCTGGGAAATGTATTAAGGGAACGAGGGCTTCTGAAGCTGAATCTGGGCATCTTCATCCTGCATACTGTTTTAATGGCTAACTTTATTGTAGTGCCCACAGCCATACAGGATTATGCAGGATTGGCATCAGCCCATCATTGGCAGATATACCTGCCCGTTTTGTTTACTTCTGTCATCTTCATGGCGCCGGCCATCATTATAGGAGAACGCACACGGACATCAGGGGCCTTTTTCAAAGGTGCTGTACTGTTACTCGTGGTATCACAAACCGGTTATTTTTTCTGGCACAATACGCTGGTGGCACTGGCGATCATGCTTCTGGTGTTTTTCACGGCTTTCAATTACCTGGAGGCATCCTTACCTTCGTTGATTTCAACGATGTCGTCAAAAAATAGCAAAGGTACAGCCCTGGGTGTTTATGCCTCGTCTCAGTTCATTGGAACATTTACGGGTGGGCTAATTGGTGGCATTATCCACGAACATTTCGGACTGTCTGCGGTATTTATTTTTGGTGGTATCATGACGCTGATCTGGTTGCTGGTGATCTTGCTGCCGACGAACCAGGCTCAGGACGAAGACTGAACATTACTATCCCCTTTGGGGACTGCGATAAACTGACAAAAAATTCAAGAGGAAATCAAGATGGCCAGAGGCGTAAACAAAGCAATTATTTTAGGATCACTGGGACAGGATCCTGACATCAGATACACTGCCGGTGGCGCAGCCGTTGCAAATATCAGTATCGCAACTAATGAACAGTGGAAAGATAAAGAGTCCGGTGAGATGCAGGAACGTACTGAATGGCACCGTGTTGTGTTCTTCGGTCGTCTGGCTGAAATCGTCGGTGAATATTTGCGCAAGGGTTCCCAGGTTTATGTTGAAGGCCGTATACAGACCCGCAAATGGCAGGATAAGGAAGGTAAAGATCGCTACACTACAGAAATTGTTGCCAATGAAATGCAAATGCTGGGCAGTAAGAGTGGCGGAACCACTGCAAGTTTTGATCAGTCACCGCAACAATCGACGCACCATTCCAGCGATGTTCCCGGTGCAGCGCCTGCTACTGCAGGCGCAAGTTCTAATGATGATTTTGACGACGATATTCCGTTTTGATGGGTTTGGACTGAGGTAATTGCAGGAATATAATTCTGCAGGAAAATTCGGATATCTTATCTGCGGATGTGTTTTTGTTAATCAGTCTTTCTGGTTCTGACTTTCCGTATCTTCTTCTTTGCTTTTTTCTTTGATACCTTCGGTACGCTTACCTTTAAAACAGGCACCTTGACCGCTCTCGGTTTCCCCACATGAAAGCCTTGAGCGTAATCAACACCCAGCTCTTTCAAACACGCCAGAATTTCCTTGTTTTCAACAAATTCGGCAATGGTCTTTTTGCCCATCACATGACCATTTCCAGATCAATCAGGTCATTTACCATATCCCTGATGAACATCCCGTCAATCTTCAGGAAATCAACAGGTAAGTTTTTCAAATATCCAAATGAAGAGACACCACTGCCAAAATCATCAAGTGCAAAGAAACAGCCTTTGTTTTTTAGCACTTCCATAAATCTGATTGCATTGGATAACCTGGAGATAGCGACTGTTTCCGTTATTTCAAAACAAATATTTGATGGGAGCACATTGCCATCATCTAGCTTCTTTACAATAAATTGAAGAAATTCTTCATTGCTTAGTGAATGACCTGATAAATTGATCGAGCAGAATGTTAATCTTTTGCTCTTACCGGGCCGTTTTTCCAACCAGGCGTAGGTTGATTCGAATACCCACCGATCGATTTTGGTAGAAAGATCGTACCTCTCGGCGGCGGGCAAAAAAGCCCCGGGAAGAATGATTTTTCCGTTTTCATCAATCATTCTTATCAAACATTCAAAATGTTTTTTATCTTCATCTTCTGGAAACAATGCTTGTAGTCGTTCTGAATAATTGCGGATATTACCTTTTAATACATCTTCACAGGGCGTGCCATAAAGCGCATATCGAATATTGTCAATAATTTTACCCTTAGACCAGAACGCGATTGTATCGACACAATCGGGGGTGACATCTCTCTGGCACTGGGCAATAAATACATATTTCACCTTTGTGATAATGCCAAGATTTTCGACTAATTCCTTGAAAAAGAATCATCCATAGACGCTTGCCCAGGAGTATTTGCTTCCTGCTTATATTGTTTTAGATGCATTACTTTCTATATCTTGTTACTTTAGTTACGTTGCCCCTCATATTAAGAAGCTTTAGTCCTGAATATATATTTTAAGTGTTTAAATCCAAAAACGCTGGCACAATCAACAGGGCACAAATAAATTGTTCTCCAACCATATATGCAGAGACTCTAATAATATTCTAATTACGTATATATTCCATGAATTGCCTGATGAATTCCGGTTCGTTTCTGGAAATTATAAACATGACCAGGACATTCAACACAGCAACAATAAAAAAGACATGTGGAATATCGATCCCTGCGGTTATTAGTAAAATAATCAGGAGCGCGGAAACCACCATAAATAAAGCATTTATAATATTATTTGCTGCAATGATTCTGGAACGATGACAGGGATTACTTTTTTGCTGTACCAGGGCATACAGAGGAACCATGTAGAGACCACCAGATAGTCCAATCATGATCAAATCAAATAACACATGCCAGTGATTAAAATGCTGCAGAAACATGCCGGCGGTTAATAACTCACCTTCTGATAGATTCATGTCCGGCAATGAGATAAACGACAGGTCTGTTGCAAAACATGTCAAGCCTATGGCACCTATAGGCACCAGTCCCAAGTTGATATGTTTGTGTGACAATTTCTCACACATCAATGAGCCTGTGCCGATACCGATTGAAAATGCAGTAAGCATCAATGTCGCTATTCTTTCATCTGCAAATAAAACATCTCGTGTGTATGTCGGAACCAATGACAGAAATGTGGCACCGTAAAACCAGAACCACGATATCCCTATGATCGCCCAGAACACTGTCTTGTCTTCCCTGGAAAATTTAAGCATCCTGCCGATCTCGTTAATAATATTCCAGTTGATATGAAGCGATGGTTCAGGAGCGCTTGCCTCAGGGATCGAACGACTGGCCAGCCAACCTGCCGTTGCCAGCAAAACGATCACCATAGATACATACAAACCCCCATTTGGATTCATCGCAATGAGTACGCCGCCAATAATAGTTCCCAACAAGATAGCCAGGTAAGTACCCATCTGGATCATGCCATTGCCACCAAGCAGTTCGTCCTCAGACAAGTGTTGTGGGAGGATGCTGTATTTTAACGGGCCGAATAATGTAGATTGTGTTCCCATAAAAAATAAAACTGTTAGCAGTATGGGTGCGCTCATAAAATAAAACCCGATACTGCCCGTTAACATTATTACTATTTCCGCGATCTTGATTCGACGTATTAACATGGATTTTTCGAATTTATCTGCGAGCTGGCCTGCTGTGGCAGAAAAGAGAAAGAAAGGCAGTATGAATATGCCGGCAGCGACGATCACCAGAATACTGCCATTGACGCCTATCATGTCGGCGAGGGTAAATGCTATCAATATGACAATAGCATTCTTAAACACATTATCGTTCAGTGCACCCAGAAACTGGGTACAGAATATCGGTAAAAACCGATTGTGTTTTAACAGGCCAAACTGGTTCATAATCAGTGTGTTAAGATATTAAAAAATCCCTTTCTGCAGGAATGCCTGCCGAATTGGAAATCATACTGACATAAAAACTCGATAGAGTGAAACGGAGACAGGCATGGGTATTGTCACAGATATCAAGTTGTTAAAAAACAGACGTACAAAAATCCTCGCAACACTGGGGCCCTCCTCTGATTCAGCAGATGTCATCAAGCAATTAATTGAAGCCGGTGCCAATGTCTTTCGTCTAAACATGTCCCATGGTGAGCATGCTGCCCATGCGAACACTTATAAACTCGTGCGTGACATTGCCGATGAGCTGGGCAAACCCATCGCTATCCTGGCTGATCTATGTGGGCCCAAGATCCGCACAGGAAGGTTCAAGGATGGACAGATTACATTGACCAATGGCGATTCGGTCACCGTCACCACCCGTGATGTAGAAGGAGAGCCCGGTCTGATTCCTTCGCAATACGAAGCCCTGGCGGACGATGTTATGCCGGGAAATCGCATCTTACTCAATGATGGTAATCTTGAACTTAAAGTTGAAGCTATTGATGGCACTGAAATCTCCTGTACGGTTGTCTATGGAGGCATACTCAAGAACAACAAGGGGATAAATCTGCCTGGTGTTAATGTCTCAGCACCCTCTCTTACAGAAAAAGATCGTGATGATGCACAATTTGCCCTCGGTCTCGGGGTAGACTTTCTGGCATTATCCTTTGTCCGCTGTGCAGCTGATATTAACGATTTGAAATTGATAGTCAGCGAGGCAGGTGCCAACGTAGACATCATTGCCAAGATTGAAAAGCCTGAAGCACTGAATGATGTCAATTGCATTCTTGATGCTGCTGACGGTATCATGGTGGCACGTGGCGATCTGGGGGTTGAACTCAAACCTGAACAGGTTCCCGTTGCCCAGAGTCAGTTGATAGCCCGTGCCCGACATAAATTCAAACCCGTCATTGTCGCAACCCAGATGCTGGAATCCATGATTGAAAATGTCAGGCCAACGCGTGCCGAGGTAACAGACATCGCTTATGCCGTAACACTGGGTGCTGATGCTGTTATGTTATCTGCCGAATCTGCTGCCGGGAGTTTTCCTGTCGAATCTGTAGAAATGATGGATCGTATCCTGCGTCAGACTGAAGCCTATCTCTGGCAAAATGGTGAATATGATTCTGGCCTGAATACCTCGGACATGATCCCTGTCCCTATATGGGAAGCCATGGCAAATGCAAGCAACGGCCTGGCCCGGGATTTGATGGCACGTGCTCTTATTGTTATTTCACAGGGGGGTATGTCAGCAGCAACCATGAGTTCCGCAAGACCGGCAGCACCTGTGGTTGCAATAACAAATCGGGTCAGCACCTGCAGAAAAATGGCCATGATGTGGAGCATTATTCCGGTACTGGTGGAAGAAGATGATATGGGGAATCACAACGACCTGACAAAACGAATTGCCAAAGCACTGGGGTTGGCAAGCCCCGGAGATACTGTCTTGCTGGTCAAGGGCTTTCACAAGGATCCAGAATTGAACCACCCTTCAGTGACGGTCATCACTGTCTAGCCTGTTCCTGAGAATTTCCTGAGGGTATTTTTTATCGGTATTTGTAGACCGGCTCAACACCATCCGCAGCCGTCTGATATTTTACCGAAAGTTCGGTAAATGCTTTCAATGCATCTTGCATATCTTTATCTTCTCTCAACTGAAAAGAATTAATGCCACAGCGTTGCATATAGAAAAGCTGATCACGCAAAACATCACCGACCGCTCGTAATTCTCCCTCAAAGTTATACCTGTCACGTAACAGACGCGCGTGTGAGTATGAGCGCCCATCAGCAAAGGCAGGGAAATCCAGTGCAATCAAATCAAAATGTTCAATATCCTTTACCACTTCCTGAATATCATTATCGCCATCTATGCAAACACCCAGCATTCCTTCCCTGCTCGACAAAGCTTCACTGTTCTCCAGCCAATAAGCGAAAGGCACAATAACGTCTCCTGTGGGTAAATCCGTATCTGCTGTAACCTCAGTAATACGGTGCCAGTTATCTTCAACAATTTTTTGATCCTTAATAAGCTGCACTGGCGGCCACCTTTTTTTCCGAATTTTTCTTTGGATAAACCCTTTGCTTGTATGGATCAATCCCCAGCCGATGATAAGTCTGAAGAAAAGATTCCTTTTCTTTACGATGTTCAACGTAGACATCAAGTAATTGACCGATAGTGTCAGCAACTTTCTCTTTTTCAATCGCAGGTCCCAGGCGATCCCCCAGCACCGCATCATTCTCTGCCGAACCACCAAGTGTCAATTGATAAAATTCAACGCCTTTTTTATCTACACCGAGTATGCCAATATGACCAACATGATGATGACCACAGGCATTCATACAGCCTGACATTTTGATCTTGATATCACCGATGTCATGCAGGTAATCCATGTCATTAAACTTTTCGTTGATCTGCTTCGCAATCGGAATGGAGCTGGCATTCGCTAATGAACAAAAGTCCAGACCTGGACAACAAATCATATCGGTCAACAATCCAATATTGGGTGTTGCCAGACCCTGTGTGACCAGTCCTTCCCACAAAGAGAACAAATCGGCCTGCTTTACGTGAGGCATAATAAAATTCTGATCATGGGTGGTGGTTATTTCACCAAAGCTGTATTTATCGATTAAGTCGGCAAGATGATCCATTTGCACATCGGTAACATCTCCAGGAGCAATCGTCGGCGCCTTGAGTGACACGACAACCGCACGGTAGCCATCCACTTTATGTGACACAACATTTCGGCCGACCCATGCAGCAAAGGCCGGGTTGCTGGCCTGATGTTCAGTAAAGCTGGTATCAGCACCTGCTGTTTCTTCATAATCTGGTGCTGCAAATTGTGCACAAACACGATCGATTTCTTTCTGATCCAGTAGCAATACAGAATCTTTAATATACGACCATTCTTCTTCTACCATTTCGGTAAATTTTTCTATACCGGTAGCCTTCACCAGGATCTTGATTCTTGCCTTGTATTTATTATCTCTCCTGCCGAATTGATTGTAGACGCGAAGGATGGCTTCCATATAAGAAAGCATGTGTTTCTTTTCAAGAAATTCGCGAATAACTTTTCCAATGACCGGTGTCCGGCCAAGACCACCACCGACCAATACCTTGAAGCCAACGTCACCTGCATCAGTGCGCACCAGATACAAACCAATAGCATGCACCTGTACCGCAGCACGGTCATGAGTAGCACCAGAAACAGCAAACTTAAACTTACGCGGCAGATAGGCAAATTCAGGATGGAAGGTTGACCACTGACGTAATATTTCACAATAAGGTCTGGGATCTTCTATTTCATCTTTGGCAACACCGGCAAACTGATCGGAAGTAATATTACGAATACAGTTACCACTGGATTGAATGGCATGCATTTGTACACTGGCCAGGTCAGCCAGGATATCAGGAACCGTCTCTAACTTCGGCCAGTTAAATTGTATGTTCTGGCGTGTACTTATGTGGCCATAATTCTTGTCGTATTTACGAGATATATGGGCGAGCATACGCAACTGTCTGGATGACAATAACCCATAAGGAATATCCACACGTAGCATGGGTGCATGTGTCTGGATGTATAAACCATTCATTAATCGTAATGGCCTGAATTCATCCTCCGACAATTCTCCAGCCAGATAACGTCGTGTCTGATCTCGATATTGTTCTACGCGATCGTCTACTATTTTCTGATCGTAGTTATCGTACTGATACATCTTTTCCTGCCATATAAGTAACTGATTAGATTAAGGGATTCTGCGCCAGCGGAGGGGAAGATAGCAACAACTTCTTATACTTAAAAGTAATTAATTTAACTAAAGTTATACTGTTTGGTTATTAATTTTTAATCCTCCTCCTGCCTCGGCTTATATGCTGAAACCAGTTCCTTTTGTATTTTAGACTGAACCTGATGGTAGTGGCTGAATTCGACTGAGAAAGAGCCGGTGCCACCAGTAATTGATTTCAACCTGGATTGGTAATTATCCAGTTCACTCAAAGGTACCGTGCCACTGATCAGTGAAAAACCACCTACCATTGCCTCGGTATGACTGATACGCCCTCTTTTGCCCGACAAATCAGCAGTAATGTCCCCCATCGCACTACTGGGTGCAGTAATTGTGATATTAACGACAGGTTCCAGAACTACTGGTGTTGATTTCATAACAGCGTCGATAAATGCTTTTTTCCCGGCAGCGACAAAAGCGACCTCTTTAGAGTCCACGGAATGGTGTTTACCGTCAACAATAGTCACCCGTATGTCTTGCAGTGGGTGCCCGGAAATTACTCCCCCATCGAGTACCTGATGGATGCCTTTTTCAACAGCAGGCATAAACTGTCTGGGGATGACACCACCAGCAATTTTATCGACGAATTCAAAACCGCCACCACGTGGGAGTGGTTGCACCTTCAGTGATACTTCACCAAATTGTCCTGCACCACCTGTCTGCTTTTTGTGCCGATAATGACCATCTGCCTTGCCGATGATAGTTTCGCGGTAAGCAATCCTCGGAGGACGCGTTTCGACATCAATATGATATTGATTTTTTAACTTATCGAGTATGACACGCAGATGTAATTCTCCTATACCGCGCATCACTGTCTCATTCAGGTTCGCGTGATGCTCTATAATCAGACTTGGGTCTTCTTCAATAATTTTGTGCAGGGCATCAGAGATCTTCTGCTCATCACCACGACTTTTTACCTCTATCGCCAAACCGTACATGGGTGAAGGAAAATCCAGTGAACGTAAGTGGATGTGATCCTCATCATGAGAATCGTGTAACACGGCATCAAAATGAACATCATCTACCTTGCTAACAGCGCATATATCACCAGGCAACCCAGAGGCAACTTCGGTATGTTCTTTGCCCTGTAATTTGAACAAATGACCTACCTTGAAAGGTTTGCGTCCATCACCAATGAATAATTGACTGTCCTTATTTATTGTCCCCTGGTGAATCCGAAAGATGGAGAGTTTTCCAACAAAGGGATCAACATTAATCTTAAACACATGGGCCAATACATGTTTGCCTGCGTCAGGTATCACTTCAATCGGCACAGAATCATCGCCCTCACCTTTAAGGAATTGCGGTGGATTACCTTCATTCGGGTTAGGCATTAATCTGGCGAATGTTTCCAGTAACTCATTGATACCGGCACCGGTGCTGGCGGAAACAAAACATACTGGAACCAGATGACCTTCCCTGAGTGACTGTTCAAATGGGTCATGCAATTGTTCAGGACTGATTTCCTCACCTTGCTCCAGGTATATCTCCATCAGGTCTTCATCAAGCTCAACCACTTGATCAACAATTTGAGTGTGTGCTTCTTGGACAGAAGAGAAATCTGTCTCATCACCCGATGGACTGAAGAAACAATCGACAACTTTCTGATTATTTTCCGCAGGCAAATTAATCGGCAAACATTCACTACCAAAGGTTTCTTTAATCTGTAACATCAATTTTTCCAGATCAACCTGCTCTGCATCTATTTTATTAACGATAATGAGTCGATCCAGTCCTCTGTCTTTTGCTATGTCCATCATGCGGCGGGTAATCATTTCAATACCTGTTTGCGCATTGATCACCACAGCACAGGTCTCCACCGCAGGTAATACCGCCAGGGCACGACCCATAAAATCCGGATATCCGGGTGTATCGATTAAATTAATATGACCACCGTGATAATCCATGCTGACAACGGTACTGTCCAGTGAATGTTTGTAGATTTTTTCCTGGACATCGAAATCACTTACCGTATTTCCCTTCTCAATAGCGCCTTCGCTGCCGATAGCTCCTGCCCTGTGCAACAAGGTTTCAACCAATGTAGTCTTGCCCGAGCCGCTATGGCCTACAAGTGCAATATTCCGAATATCTTCAGTACTGTAGCTAGCCATCATTCTCTCCCCTGGACATTTTTATTGATTCTTGTTTCTGTCTTTCAGCTACGAGACAAACCAATATGCAATAAGGAAAGGATAGTGAAACTAAGGCGAGTATGGAAGGTTCAGAACGAATAAGTTGCTGTTCGGCAGCCTGGTGCCAAAAAAAGTGGCTTCTGGAAAAAATGAATCTGGGAGAAGTATTTTAGAAGTAACGTGCCAGGAGCATTCGCCCTTTGCGCGTCAGGTAGCCTTCAGCGTCAATGAAACCACTACTTTTGGCGATAGATAATAGTTGCCTGGGCTTTGTTTTAGGCAGATAGACCATGCCATCTCCGTAACGACATTCCAGTAGATCGGCTACCTGCTGCTCTTCCAGTTCCAATCCATCTGTTGACATCACTGCACTCAAATCAAATCTCCAAAAAATATCTCACTGTTGTCTGTGACAGACACTTTGCCGAAGAATTCAAAAAATAACCCAAATTAAACCTTAAATATCAGCAAATTACCTACCCTGTGTAAGTTATATAGGATATTTAATTAATTAAGTCAAGTTATTATTGTAACTAATTGATTAATTTATATATTATGGGATATGTTGTTTTGCGAGGTAATCGTGCGTATGCATCTCTTCAAGACGACTGATTGTTCGCAAAAATGGCTTGGCCAGGCGTTTGCCTGTGTAGAGTTCCTGGGGTTTTTCTGCTGCAGTCACGATCAGTTTAACGTTACGATCGTAAAATTCCTCTATCAGGGTCATGAATCGCCTGGCCTTGTCATTCGTCAATTCATCCATGACAGGAATATCTGATATCAAAACTGTTTGAAATAATCTGGCGATCTCAATGTAATCTGCAGGTCCTCTTGGTCCATCACAAATGGCATCGAAATCAAACCAGACGACACCATCAGCATGGCAAATAGTTTGAATCATTCGCCCCTGTATCTCTATCGGAAATCCTTCCGTGACTTCGTTCGGCGCGATGTGATTAAAATTAAATCCCAGCATTTCCGTCGCCTTGTCATCCAGGGGCGAATGATAAATCTCCGCCTTGTCCAGAAAACGTAGACGATAATCAATACCTGAATCTACATTCACTACTTCCGTATATTTTTTTATCAGGTCTATCGCCGGCAGGAATCGTTCTCTTTGTAATCCATCCGAGTACAATTGATCAGGCGCCTCATTGGAGGTAGTGACCAGAACCACACCCCGCTCAAATAAACCTTTGAGTAAACCACCCAACAACATGGCATCCGTAATATCGGAAACATGAAACTCATCAAAACACAAAACTTCGGTTTCAGAAGCAATATTGTCCGCCACAATTTGTAATGGGTCGGTCACGCCATTAAGTCCTTTTAATTGCATATGCACCATTTGCATAAAACGATGAAAATGAATTCTTTGTTTTTCTTTAAAAGGCAGGCTGTCATAGAAGGAGTCAATAAGGTAAGTTTTCCCTCGCCCTACTCCACCCCAGAGATATAGTCCCTTGATAACATTTGATTTATCTTTCTGAAATTTTTGTCTGATCTTTTCGAAGAAATTATTTTCAGTATCATCATCAAGCAATAAGGCATCGAAAAGTTCTTGTGTCTTGCGCACAGCATTTTCCTGCGCCTGATCCGCATGAAAATCTTCGCGCAATAAATCCGCCTGATATTTTTCCAGAGGTGTCATTATCGACCGGGGAACCTATGGTTAAGTCTGGGTCGAACAGATTGCTGGTTAAAATATTCTGGTTCAAGGCGTGAAATGTACGTAATAGCAGGGCTATTGCGAAGTTTTACAAAGCTTCCGCATCCTTGCTCACGCCCCTCACCTACATCCGTATAGACGACGCAGAAACAGGATGTTTTAATCGCAAAATATCGATTCATGACTTAACCAGAGGTTCCCTGATGTTATTATTAGTATGCTAATACTTATTACGGATGAGCCTTCATCACATTGCGATGAAGTATAACCCCAAACTATTTGGAAATGCAGGCTCCAGCAAGACGAGAACAACATAATTATGATGTTTGCAATTGCAGCAATTCTATTGATTTCACTCATCTTTGGGCCACAAATATGGGCCAGGCATGTGTTTAAAAAATATGCTGTGGAGATTGACGCTTTCCCGGGAACTGGTGGTGAACTTGCTGAACATCTGGTCAAACGTCTCGAGCTTACTGATGTTCACGTCGAAGAAGGTGAGCAAAATGAGAATTATTACGACCCGGAGAATAAGCTGGTCAAATTATCTGCAGCTAATTTCAATGGCAAATCACTGACAGCCATTTCCGTTGCTGCACATGAAATTGGCCATGCTATCCAGCACCAGGCCGGTTATCAGCCACTCTTGTTACGCTCCCGGCTGGCCAGGTTCTCATGGTATGCAGAAAAGCTGGCCGCCGTGCTACTGGTTGCATTCCCTTTTATATCATTACTCACACGCCTCCCCGCCGTAGGCGTTTTTACATTTGCCTGTGGCCTGGCCATTTTGCTTCTACCCGTGTTGGTCAATCTGGTTACTTTGCCAGTAGAATGGGATGCCAGTTTCAAACGGGCACTCCCGGTATTAATCGCCGGGGAATATATTCCTGAATCTGCAGTCCCCATCGCAAAACAAATCCTGACCGCAGCCGCACTCACCTATCTGGCTGCCTCTCTTGCCAGTCTTCTGAATTTCTACAGGTGGGTGGCCTTTCTAAGAAGGTAAAAAGCAAAATTCTCAATTCTGGTTTAAAGTTGATGCTGCGCCTGCAGCCTACTTATCATATGATACTGTTGTGGAATTTATGACACTGACGCCTGAAACAAGCAACATAATTCTTATTGCGATTTTAATACTCATTGCATGGGTAGTTGTGCGCATTGAATTCCGGAATAAAAACAATGAACAACTTACCCGCCTGGATACACGTCTGGAAGAACATTCAAAAAAAGTTGATCAACTAGACCAACGTTTAAATGATCTTAAACAGGATCAGACTGAAGCGATTAGCAACTTAAGAGAAAAACTTGTGGGCTCATTCTCCGAATTAAGAGAAGAGCTACGAACTATACTATCGGAAAACAATAGTCATTTTGAAAAGCGACAGGGGGAAACAACCAAACAAACACTCGAATCTCTGCAAACGGGCATGACCAATGTACAAAAATTAATTGGCGAGACACTTACGCGTCATAGTGATGAACTGGGTAAGCGTATGCAGAGATTGACTGAACAAACTGATCAACGTTTGAAAGAAATTGGCGGTCAGGTTGAAAAACGTCTGACTGAAGGTTTTGAAAAAACCACAGCAACCTTCTCAGATATCGTTAAACGACTCGCTTTAATTGATGAGGCGCAGAAAAAAATTACCGAACTCTCGACAAATGTAGTTAGTCTACAGGAGGTCTTGTCAGACAAACAATCTCGCGGTGCTTTTGGTGAAGTACAACTTAATTCCCTGGTAAGAAATGTTTTACCTGAAAGTCATTTTAGTCTGCAGCACACACTGCCAAACAGCAAAATAGCAGACTGTGTTTTATTTATGCCTGAACCCACCGGCATGATTGCAATCGATTCAAAATTCCCGCTGGAATCCTATCGCCGAATGAATGATGAACAGGCAAATGATTCCGATCGTAAGGCCGCAAGGAAACAATTTAAATTAGATATACAAAAACATGTTCAGGATATTGCCGAAAAATATATTATCCCTGGTACTACATCCGATGGCGCAATGATGTTCATACCGGCTGAGGCGATCTTTGCCGAGATACACGCCCACCATGCCGATCTTGTAGAAAAAGCTAATAAAGCCAGAGTCTGGCTGGTCTCCCCGACAACACTTTGGGCAACACTTAACATGGCACGTGCTGTGTTAAAAGACGCGGCCACGCGTGAACAGGTACATATTATTCAGGAACACCTTGGTTTCCTTGCCAAAGATTTCGGTCGCTTTCAAAAACGTATGGATAAACTCTCTGCACATATTAGTCAGGCAAATAAGGATGTTGAAGAAGTCAGTACTTCCGCTAGAAAAATCAGTTCCCGATTCGAAAAGATTGAACAAGTGGAACTCGAAAATACCCCCCAAGTCTCATTGAATGTAGACGATCAGGAAAAAATGTCATAGTATTGCATTGCATCAAATGTTTTTCTTTATATTGATCAAGAAGTAGCTGTCAAAAGCGAAAGGTATTTAAAGGTTTTTTACAATTATAATGCGTATATTAAAAGCCATAATTTTTGATGTGGATGGCACTCTGGCCGCCACAGAAGAAACACACCGACAGGCATTCAATGCAGCCTTCAAGGAATTCAATACCCCCTTTCAATGGTCAGTCTCTGAATACATAGATCTACTGAATATCTCTGGCGGCAAGGAACGTATTTTAAAATTTCTGCGATCAAAAAAGTTTATAGCACCTGAGAATGAAAATTTAAGGGACTACACATTAAAGCTTCATCAACGCAAATCCGAGATCTACCGTGAAAAATTAATTGCCGGTCATATTGGCCTGCGTAATGGTGTTGAAAGATTAATAAACGAAGCCAGAGATAAAGGTATCATCATGGCAATCGCCACCAGTACTTCAACTGCAAATGTTGAAACCGTTTTAAAGAGTGCGCTCGGTGAAGATACCTTGTCGTATTTTGAAACTCTGGTCAGTTGTGATCTGGTAGCTGATAAAAAACCTTCACCGGCAGTCTACCAATATGCTTTGGCCAATCTCGGATTAAAACCTGAAAATTGTATTGTCCTGGAAGACACAAGCAATGGTAATCGCGCTGCATTGTCTGCCGGCATAAAAACAGTAATAACCACCCACCCTTTAACCGCCGATGAGGATTTTACCGGCGCTTCTCTGGTTGTTGATCAACTTGGTGAGCCAGAAAATCACTTTACCGTTAGTTCAGGAAATTCATATGGCGCAGGCTATGTTGATGTCGATCTTCTGGAGAAAATTATTTCTGCCGAGTGTTCCGAACAGAACCAGGATGATCGTATGCAATCCGAACTCGGGCAACCTAGGCTTACAGCAACTGCAGGTTAAGGGCAAAAGGGTGCTTCTATTATTTGATCACAATAAACGCAGCATTATTTCCTCTCAATATCCTTAATAACAAGGGCTCATCTTTTCCATTCACGAGTTTAAGAAATATCGGCACATCTTTCACAGGCTGGCGGTTCACCGAAGTAATGACATCACCTTTTCTCAGGCCGCTGCGCCATGCCGGGCTACCCTCTGTCCACATCGACAACATGAACACCTTCGACTTTTCCATAGTAATGATGGCCTTCCTTCAGTTCATTAATTGTCACACCCTCCAGTCGCTTATTGATCGCCACGGGTGAACTAGCTTCTTCTTTTGCTACAGTGACTATAGTGGTAATTTTTTTGCTTTTGCCCCCACGTAAAATATCAAATACCACCTGTTCGCCGATGGTCAACAAACCAAAACTGTTACGCACATCACCCGCATTCCTGACATCGCGATCATTTATTTTTACCAGTATATCTCCGGGCTGAAGCCCGGCCTTGCCAGCAGGAGATCCCCTCATCAACACTGGTGATTACCGCACCCTTGTTCTGCTTTAAACCAAAGGCTTCAACCAGGGCAGGTGATAAGTCCTGTGCAGATACCCCGAGAAAACCACGTTGTACCTTGCCATTTTCCAGTAACTGCTCGGTAATCTGCATCGCCAGATTAATCGGAATAGCAAAACCGATACCGATATTTCCACCAGTTTGCGAAAAGATAGCCGTGTTGATGCCGACCAGTTCACCTCGCAAGTTCACTAAGGCACCACCGGAATTTCCCGGATTAATAGAGGCATCTGTCTGGATGAAGTTTTCATATTCTTCTATGCCCAGGCCGCTACGACTAAGTGCACTGACAATACCAGAAGTAACTGTTTGCCCGAGACCAAACGGTTCACCAATAGCGACCACAAAGTCACCTACCCTGAGTTCATCAGAATCTGCTATCTTGATATCGACGATATCTTCTGCAGGGATCTTGACCAGGGCAACATCCGTTTGCGGATCGGTACCAACCAGTTCTGCTTCCAGTTGCCTGCCATCGCTTAAGGTCACAGTGATCTGCAGTGCATTGGCAATCACATGGTGATTCGTCACTACCAATCCTCGTTTGGCATCGACAATCACACCCGAACCCAGACTCTGTGTTTTTCTTTCTACAGGTTGATCCGGAACATTAAAAAAGCGACGAAAGAATGGATCTGAAAAAAGTGGATTTAACCTGACCTGGACCTTACCCTCTGTTGCGATATTGACGACCGCGGGTGTGACCTGTTCCAGCATGGGGGCCAGACTCGGCAATTCCTTGCCGTCTGCATAGATTGGTAACACCGCCTGTACGGACGCACTAATCAGGCTCAATACAAATAATAATAAATTGCCCAATGCTATACCTGGGGCCATACCCGGGGCCAAACTTGATTTTGTTTTATTCATCAACATCACCTACGTGAGAATTTCCTGAAAAAATTCGTACCTAACCGGTGCCTCATGAACTTAGGAATTGTATTCCCCTAAAAGTTCATAATCCAAGTTCATATTCTCCCAGCAACCTATAAGGTTGTTGAATTAATAGCAACAAAGAAAAAAGGCGGGGATATCCCCGCCTTTTACTCATAAATCACTGATTCTAGCTTTTTACAGTAATTTTTCTTGCCTGTAACTTTTCGTGTTTTGGTAGTGTAATTTCCAACACGCCATTTTTACCTTTGGCCTCAATGCGTTCAGCATCGGCTGTGTCAGGTAAACTAAAGCGACGGTAAAAACTGCCACTCACACGTTCAACGCGTTTATAGCCTTCCCGTTCTTCCTTTGTCTCTTCAGAACGCTCACCTTTGAGTGTTAACACGCCCTGTTCCATCGTGATTTCGATGTCTTTTGGATCAACGCCAGGCAAATCTGCATAGATAACAAATCGGTCTTCTTCCTCTTTGATATCAACTGCAGGACGCCAACGACTGGTTACCACATCCGAATTATCATCTGCTGCAATTTCCTTTGTATATGGTTCACAAGCATTCTGCAGGCTGAATTCCTTTTGCAGTCTATCCAGTAAATTCCAAGGTTCATATCTTACAAGTGCCATTTCACACCTCCTGATTAACTTAGTGTTTGTCTTATATTCTAAGGTGGGGATGACGGATAATTTTTCAATGATTAAAAAGTATTTATTTTCAAAAAAAATACATACAATACCGCCCATGGCAAAAATCAGCTATTTTTCACGGATCTTCGGCAACTCCCCGGTCTCACCACTGCAGAAACATATCGCCAGTGTTATCGCCTGCGTCGAGCAACTTATTCCCTACTTTGAAGCTGTTTTTAAGGGTGATTGGAATGAGGCAGCAGAGATTCAGGAAAAACTCGCCTCACTTGAAGGTGAAGCCGATGACACCAAGAACGAATTACGTATGAACCTGCCCACAAGTTTATTCATGCCCATCGACCGAAGAGATATCCTCGAGCTTCTGGATATGCAGGATCTTATTGCGAATCGAGCAAAAGATATTTCCGGACTCACCCTCGGCCGCAAGATGGCAATCCCGGCTGTGCTTACGGATGATTTCATGGTCTTCCTGCAGCGCTGCATTGACGCCACAAAACAGGCCCAGATTGCCATCAATGAGCTGGATGAACTGGTGGTCACAGGATTTCGGGGCGATGAAGCATCGCGCGTTAGAGATATGGTTGCCGAACTGCACGTCATTGAAAATGAGACCGATGATATCCAGGTCAAACTGCGTGCCTCTCTTTATGCGCTCGAAAGTGAATTATCCCCTATCGATGTCATGTTTATATACAAAATCATCGAATGGATTGGTGACCTTGCCGATGCATCTCAGAGTACCGGTAACCGCTTGCAATTAATGCTTGCCAAATAATTTCCTAAAACTATTTCTCACTAGACATACTCACCCCAGACATATTCATTATGGAACACGCAACACTGTTATTGATACTTGCTGCTGTATTCGGTCTGTTTATGGCATGGGGTATTGGTGCTAATGATGTTGCTAATGCCATGGCAACCTCAGTTGGCTCGAAAGCACTGACAATCAAATCAGCCATTATTATTGCCGCCATTTTTGAATTCACAGGTGCGTACCTGGCAGGTGGCGAAGTCACTTCCACCATACGCAAAGGCATGGTGGATTCCACCATGTTTGTTCACTCCCCAGAGTTACTTGTCTATGGCATGTTATCGGCGCTGCTTGCAGCGGGTGTCTGGTTATTGTTTGCAACACGTCAAGGTTTGCCAGTCTCAACCACCCATTCCATTGTTGGCGCCATTGTCGGTTTTGCAGCAGTCACCATGGGCATAGATGCCGTGCAATGGGGCAAAGTCGGGAATATTGCAATGAGCTGGTTGGTCTCTCCGATCCTGGCAGGAACCATGTCCTATTTTCTCTACCGCAGCGTCCAGGTTCTGATACTGGATAGCTCAGATCCGTTTAAAAACTCCAAACGTTACGTGCCTTTTTATATATTTTTGACAGGTTTCATTATTTCACTGGTAACCGTATTCAAGGGTTTGAAACATCTTGGCCTGGATATGACACAGGCTGAATGTTATAGCATTGCAGCCATTATCGGTATTGTTTCCGCCATTATCGGCATCTTTATGATTCGCAGGATAAAAGAACAGCCAGTCAGTGTTGGTGGATTTCACCTGCACAGTGTTGAACTGGTATTTAGTGTATTAATGGTCTTTACCGCATGTGCCATGGCCTTTGCGCACGGTTCTAACGATGTCGCCAATGCCATTGGCCCCGTCGCTGCGGTTATCAGTATTGTCAATAGTGGTGGTGTGATTGAACAAGAATCAATGCTGCCTCCCTGGGTCTTGCTGCTGGGCGCAATGGGTATTGTTGCCGGTCTGGTCATGTACGGGCACAAGGTGATTGCAACAGTCGGAGTAGGTATTACCGAGCTGACACCAAGTCGTGGTTTTTGCTGTAACCTTTCAGCTTCAACAACGGTTGTCCTTGCCTCAGGAACCGGATTGCCTATCTCGACAACTCATACATTGGTAGGTGCGGTACTCGGGGTTGGCCTTGCACGTGGAATCTCGGCACTGAATCTGCGCGTGATTGGTTCGATCTTTATGTCGTGGATCATCACACTGCCTGCCGGCGCGATCCTGGCGATTATTTTCTTCTACATCCTCAAGGCGATTCTCGGATAATTATCCAGAGATCAGGCCAGTCTAGATCCAGTACGCGGTCTTCGTCATCACCCTGGAAAGTAGTCTCATCATCTTTTTGGCGGGGGCCGGTAATTCACGAGCACCTGCACGGAGTGCAACGCTAGCATGATGTGCTTCATCTTCTCGCATCTGCTCCAGAACCGCCCGACTTCTCAAATCGCTTGTAGAAATCTCATTCAAGTGCTCATCCAGATGTTTCACAACCTGATTCTCAGTCTCAACAACAAAGCCCAGGTTCCATTTATCTCCGAGCAAACCGGCCAGGGAACCTATGGTAAATGAACCGAAAAACCAGAAAGGCCCAAGAAGACTTATACGTCCGCCCAACTCACGCAGGCGCTCCTCACACCAGACCAGGTGGTCAATCTCCTCCTCTGCCGAACGTTCCATCGCCTCCCGCACCTGATCATCGCGAGCAGTGAGTGCCTGAGCTTTATAAAGTGCCTGGGCTGAGACTTCGCCCGCATGATTGACCCGCATAAACCCTTCGGATTGCCGACGCTCGGTTTCTGACAGCATCGAATGCTCAATATTTTCAGCAGGATAGGCACGCAACGTCTGCTGCGGCTGGCTTATAAAGGCCCCCAGATGCTCATCAATGGTGTTGATGAAACCGTCCAGAACACTATAATTTCGTTCGCTCATACTGGATAATATGCCATTCTTTAGCAGGTAATTCACGGTATGATATGCCGTTCTTTACGGATTTTTCACGGTATTCCCAGGTTTTTAGAATAATTCGCTGTTTTCAGGTGAAAAATAGCCCTGAATTACCGTGGATCGCTTATAAAGAACGGCATATCATATTGACAGTCCAGCGACCAATCCGTACCATTCGACCTCTTTTTTCGATGACCATTTTAGAAGTACATATATAATGACAACCTATTCAGCAAAACCCTCTGATATCAAGCAAGATTGGTACGTTGTAGATGCCAGCGGTAAGACATTAGGCAGACTCGCAACCGAGATAGCCAGACGTCTGCGTGGCAAACATAAGCCAGAATACACACCGCATATGGACACCGGCGACTACATCGTCGTGATTAATGCCAAAGAAGTGAAGGTGACTGGAAATAAAACCACAGACAAAATCTATCATCATCACACTGGTTTTCCGGGTGGTTTGAAGTCAATTACCTTTGACAAGCTGCTTGCCAAGAAACCAGAAATGATTATCGAAAAGGCAGTGAAAGGCATGCTCCCCAGAGGCCCTCTTGGCAGAGACATGTACCGTAAACTGAAAGTTTACCCTGGCGCAGAACACAAACATTCTGCCCAACAACCTAAAGTATTGGAAATTTAACACATGGCAACAGACATCTATTACAGTACGGGTCGCCGCAAAAGCTCGGCAGCACGTGTTTTCATGAAGCGTGGCGACGGCAACATCACCATCAATAACAGAACACTTGAGCAGTATTTTGGTCGTGAGACAGGGCGCATGGTCGTCCGTCAACCACTGGAAACAGTCGACCTGCTCGGTCAAATGGACATCAATATCACCGTCAAGGGTGGCGGCATTACTGGCCAGGCTGGTGCAATTCGTCACGGCATTACCAGGGCCCTGATCGAATATGATGAAACTCTACGTAAACCACTGCGTCAGGCAGGCTTCGTAACCCGCGATGCACGTGAGGTTGAACGTAAGAAAGTTGGTCTACATAAAGCGCGTAAGCGTCCACAATTCTCAAAACGTTAAGTTTTTCAGGATTGTTCAGAAAAAAAGAGGGTTTACCCTCTTTTTTTTTCATTGCGATTTCTGCTAAATTAATACAACACTAGCAAATATAGTTATTGGGGGTTCGTCTAACGGTAGGACTGCGGACTCTGACTCCGCCAGTAGAGGTTCGAATCCTCTACCGCCAGCCACTTAAACATATAGTATATACTAACTTACCTCCAGCTGTTGTCTGTCCTGTTGACTGTTTGTGATGATACCCTGCCCTATATATACGCCGGGAGTAGACATTGTGAGTCATTTACATAAAAGGTCTGCTTCATACTGAAAGCGGACGCTCAGGTGTAAATTGATGATAGGAAATTTGCAGCCTTACTCAGACATCCGCATTGATAACAAATTTCCTCAGAACCTTAGATAAATTTGTGTTTAAATGGCACAGATGGAAGGTCAGGGACTGATTGAAAAAAGCGACAGACTAAGAGGACTCGAAACCGGAGTCATGGGATGACTAATTCTTCACGGCATCTGCTTATCACATTTATCTTATCTACACTTGTTCTGGTCGCTATCATTTCAATAAATATGCTTTTTGAGAGCAAGATAAACTTGGTCACTGGCGATGGAAGCTTTCTTTCCGATCTTGGTATTATTCTATGGTGTGTGTCTGCGATAGTATGTTTTTTTTGCAGCTGTATTGCTACGCAATAATCAACAACATCAAGCCTGTCAATTTCTTGTGTATTCTGCATTACTGACTGCTTATCTTTTATTTGATGATTTTTTCGAGTTACATGAACATTACTTTCCAAAATTATTGAATATAGATGAGAAAATAATATACATAATATTGGGAATATCTACAGCCATTCTTGTAATTAGGTTCAGGCAGATAATATTACGGACAAATTATATTGTTATGCTAATGGCCTTAGGTTTCCTTACAATATCGGTCGCCGCTGACGGGATATTGAACCCAATGGAAATAGTCTATGGTATTTTAGTAATTTTAGGTTCCTCGTCTTTCTGCCTCGTTGTATTACATCCTTCCATATTCAAGGAATATTTATTAGTGGTATTTATGATTATTGTAGGCTTATGTGCTGCTTTTGCCGTCTTACAAACAAACGCTAAGTACTCAGAGTATATTTTTGAAGATGGCGCAAAGTGGTTGGGAATAGCAAGCTGGTGTAGTTATTATACCTATGCTGCATACGAGCTTGTTATTAATTCATACAAAAATGTAGCTACAAATTAGCTGAACGTCCGCTTACGCTGGATAGCAGACGTTTAATACATTCAATTCGAGTGGCCGCTTTATACTGAAAGCGGACCTTTTTAAGTTAGAGACATTATTGCTAAGTCGAGATAGTAAATTAGTCGATAACCTGAACACTATTCATAAGATTAAAAGACTTCACTAGGATCATTCAGATGGCTTCTGTTTAACTTAATCTTACAGCAATTCTTCGTCTTCCTCTCCTGGCGAAGACTCTAATTCCTCTCCAATGGTTACACCCATAGCCTCCTCGATTACTGCCTGCTGTCTTTATTATTGATTACTGTCTTTGACTCTGCAGGCCCCACACATCTGTAACCATTCCGGAGTAACCTCATCACTGACACTCCAGTTACCAGCAGCAGCGAGCTTTTCCGTAATTCTGTCGAACATCCGTTTGCTGATAAAAGGTTTACCACAGGCAATACAATCAAAGGGTGTATCCTCGTTCAGTAGACGTGGTTTGCTTGCAAGCGCATCATCATAAATATAACGGGAGGCCAGTGTGATCGAGTCCTCGGGACAGGCATTGCGACACAAGCCACACTGTACGCAATTCGACTCCAGGAAACTCAGCTTCAATTGTTCAGCATCATGCTGTAACGCTTGAACCGGGCAGATAGCAACGCAGCTCATACAGAGCGTACACGTATTCTTATCGACCTGGACTTCGCCGAATGACGATCCCTCTGTCAGCACAATCAACTCTTGCGGATCCGGTGCATGCTGATAAAGATGGTTAAGTGCAAGCCTGATCGTCCTAAACTTTTCGAAAGGCATAAAACCCGCCGCAGGATTGTTATCAAAAGACTGCCCTTCTTCATTAATGATCAAAAATGTGTTGTCTTCGTTTAACTCAAGCAGGCGCAACCGATCATTTGAATATCCCATGCCCTTAAGTATGCTATGTGCAACAGCCAGATGCTTTCTGAATCCCGCCAAGATACTCTCTTGTGCGTCGTTTCCGATCAACAAGGTAACACTGCCGGCACCATAAGCCAGGGCGGACAACCAGGCATCCATGCCGACAGAACCGATCTCTTCAACCGGTACCGGGATCACGTTATCCGGCAGTGACCCGGCATTATCAAACAAGGTATTTTCTATCTTGTAATCATAAATAAGTAAATCCGGTTGTAATCCCCCTGCCTTACCATAGTCCGCCAACATGTCCCGAATCATAATCAACCATTGCTGCACGGTTGGATAAGTATATGACAGCGCACCGGTTGGACAGGCCATGGTACAACTCCCGCAACCCAGGCACAAAGAGGTATTAACCTCTATCCTTTTGCCTTTATCCTGGATCGCGTCCGCCGGACAACAATCAAGACAGCGTACACAACCGGTAATTCCTTGGTTGCTGTGGGCACAGATATCCGCCCGGTATTTCACATAAACTGGTTTTGCGAACTCCCCGGTCATCTGCGGAATTTCCTGTAATACAGATCGTAATTTCTCCGGATCTTCGCCCGGTGCATAATAGCCTGGCGGTAACACTTCTTGTTGCAGATATGCCGGTGTACCGAGGTCAAGTACCAGGTCAAAGTTGTCTTTACCGGCGAACCCGATTTGTACAGAAAAATGACCCAGGAAACCACTAAGCCCTTTCAGCTCGCCGGCAACCACACTGACATTTTCCGTAGATAATTGTTGTGTAGTCAGTGGGACAGGGGCATGCGGATTATTGCCCCTGAACAGGATTGTGGTATTGAATCCATCGACAGCTAAATCGTTGGCGATATTAATTGCACGACCTTGATCCACATCCTGACTTATTTGATTGATTATCAGCAATTTCCCGGCAGACTGATAGGAGACAAGTGAGGTACTTTCCCATTTCCTCTGAGGGACAGACGCCAATGCATTTTTACGAGCAGCACCATTGGTAGTATCGCTCGATAATTCATCAAACAAGAGGCCACTAATTTGATAACAACTGTTGGTAAAACTGTCGACTTCAATATCTTTTTGCAATTATTTAATTCCAATTACTCGCGTGATCTAAACTCTGAGCCACTGTCCCCTGCCTAACATCTACTGCTACCTGCTTACGCTAGAAAGCCGACGTTCAGATTAGATCATCTTTAATCTTTAAGATTTTTCTGACGGTTGTTCTGGCAGTTAAGTCAATGATGCTCTCACCTGACAGTGATCTGCCGAAAGTGACCCTTTTGAGTCATATGAGTTGAATGTTTTTTAACGGCAACTATTCATTAAAGACCCTAGTATAAGGAGAATATTTTACCAACACCCATCCCATCGCTACGCCAAATAACAGCTTTGAAATCAAGATCACAATATATGGCATTATAATGCATGCTGATAACCACAGGTCATTCTATCAGATCAATCAGCTCAGAATGGCCTTTCCAATGTTTCTATTGATCGGCACTGACTCTGCTGACGATATGATTGTTTTTCGGGTTCAGCTTTAAGCTGCATCGCATCCCTGCCACACACACGCATTACCAATCCCATTGGTGTGATGACCAGATAAAATACTATACCAAGTAATAAAGGCGTCGTTATACGGTTCATAAACAAACCGAACCGCATCCACAAAATATATATGAATTTTAATGTTAAGGGTGAAATCAATGCCCACAGGATGAATACCACAGCCAACAACCATGGCCAGGAAGGATACGTTGCATTAAACAGCCAAGGTAAAAATAAACCAAATATAGCGGCTATAAGAGCCCCCATTGTCAACCCGAATTGTTTTAAATCATTTCTATCGAGCGTTATTTGATTTTTATTTGCCAGATTCATTTATCAATCCAATTCATATACCGCTTGCCAGTCAGTATTCTCTTCAACATTAATTTGTTCAGCCTTTGACAACAGGCAATTTTCTAATACGAGATAATCCATATCGGTACGCATAAAACAACGATAGGCATCTTCGGGCGTACAAACAATCGGTTCTCCCCTGACATTGAATGATGTATTAACCAGGACTGCAATCCCGGTGATCTTTTTAAACTGCTCGAGCAATTTATAATAACGTGGATTTGTCTCCTTATGCACTGTTTGAATGCGGGCAGAATAATCAACATGCGTCACGGCGGGAATATCTGATCTCGACAGATTGAGTTTTTCAATACCGAATAATCTAGCATCTTGCTCATCGATTGATATTCGTCTGTTCTGTTTGACATCTGCCACAAATAGCATATAGGGACTGGCATGTCCCATTTCAAAATAATCACCTATTTGCTCGCCCAGCACTGATGGTGCGAAGGGACGAAAAGATTCTCGATATTTAATCTTCAGATTCATGACTTTCTGCATCGTTTTGTTGCGTGGATCGCCAAGGATTGATCGTCCCCCCAGGGCCCTGGGACCAAATTCCATCCGCCCCTGGAACCATCCCACAACTTTACCATCTGCGAGAACCTCAGCCGTTTTCGGGAGAAGCACTGCATCGGGTAATTCTGTAAAAACAGCGCCGCTTGACTCAAGCCAGGATTTTATCTGCTCATTATTGTAGCTCGGGCCCAGAAATGAACCTGACATGCTATCAGGCTTGTTTGGATCACGAAGATTCTTCAGATACTCGTACCATACGGTCAAGGCAGCACCGATTGCTCCCCCTGCATCGCCTGCCGCAGGTTGTATCCAGATATCTTTAAACATCTCTTCGGTTAGTAGCTTGCCGTTTGCTACACAGTTAAGCGCAACTCCACCGGCCAGACATAAATAATCAACACCAAGTTCCTGTTTGATTGTACGTGATAGACGTAAAATGACTTCCTCTGTTACAGCTTGTATGGAAGCAGCAATATCCATTTCACGTTGCGATATTGGATATTCTGGCTTGCGCGGGGGACCGTCAAATAACTGGTCAAACTTGTTGCTGGTCATGCATAAGCCGGTCATATAATCAAAATAACGCATATCCATGTGAAACGTTCCATCGGGTTTAAGATCAATCAAATTATTCATTATGATGTCGGTATAACGTGGCTCCCCGTAGGGGGCCAGCCCCATCAACTTATATTCGCCTGAATTTACCTTGAAGCCGGTAAAGTAGGTAAAGGCCGAATACAACAAGCCCAGCGAATGGGGAAAATCAAGCTGCCATTCTGGTCTGAGTGTATTACCCTCACCCAGCCATATGCTTGTTGTCGCCCATTCTCCAACACCATCCATACACAGAACGGCTGCTCGTTCAAATGGGCTCGGGAAAAAAGCAGAAGCTGCATGGGATTGATGATGCTCTGTAAATAATAATGATGGCAGATCCTTTACTGTGCATTCGGCTATCTCAGCCAGTTCCTGTTTTAGTGTTGCCTTCAGGTATAACTTCTCTTTCAACCAGACTGGCATTACCTTAAGAAACGATTTGAACCCCCAGGGGGCTGTGGCGAAATAAGTTTCTAGTAACCTGTCAAATTTCAATAATGGCTTGTCATAAAATACAATAAAGTCAATATCAGTCAGCCTGATGTCAACTTCAGTCAAACAGTACTGGATAGCATGTGATGGAAATGCCGCGTCATGTTTCTTTCTGCTGAAACGTTCTTCCTGTGCTGCGGCAATAATAATACCATCGCAGATAAGGGCAGCCGCACTGTCATGATAATAGGCAGAGATTCCAAGGATACTGGTCATCAGCAATCAGTCGGGATTCATAAAAGTTAATAACAGTAACGTTCCGATCCTAGAATACACTGTTTTTATCTGGTTGATATGATTACATATCAGCCATGATATAATTTTTGCAACCGGCGTAATTATACATAATTCACTGTACGCATGGCCCATGCCGAGATGATTTATTTAAATTGACTTTTAGGTGACTCAGATGTTGGAATTGCTCAAAGATTATTGCAGCTTCATTCTGTACCGTAAAAAATACTGGCTGTTGCCGATCGTGCTTTTAT
>PVMK01128857.1_pt1 | contig 49959 bp, 56 predicted proteins | sample 1853481 | NCBI WGS metagenome assembly PVMK01 (sample SAMN08533507, study PRJNA380276) | Marine sediment metagenome, whole genome shotgun sequencing project.
GGCGGCTCATTGAGAAGAAGTGGGCAGCAATGTCGGGGCCGAAGTTGGGGTTGGGGGTGTACCTCCAGCAAAACATTACTGCCCTCTGCAAACCAACCTAAATCGCCACCCCGGTCCTTGTTGCTCTCATCGGTTGAGTATTCCGCAGCCAGGGCAGCAAAATCTTCGCCGTCGTCCAGCCGATCCAGGACCTCATTGGCAGTCTCTTGATCTTCAACCAGGATGTGGCGAGCCCAAACCTGATCCTGGACGTCGGGCACATCGGCGGTAACTGCAACAAACACCTTATCGCGATAGATACCATTCTCGAACACGATCAGGATATCTGCCTCACGAACCCCAATTTCCTGTCCAAAGGAATCGACCACCTGTTGATAATTCTCCTGGAACAGTTCAAGGGTATATTCTGTGGGAGTTGGCGATGGACCTGACGTGGGAGTGGGTCCAGACGGGGTGAATGTGGGCAGCGCGGTTGGCAGGGGTTCGGTGGTGGGTGTGGGTGTCAAATCTGGCGCAGCTGTAGGCGTGTTGGTCGGGGTTGATGTGGGTGGAATCATTGCCAGCTGGGTTGCAGAAAGGGTTGATGTGGGCAGCAATGTCGGGGCCGAAGTTGGGGTTGGGGGTGTACCTCCAGCAAAATATCCGAACTCCTGCTGGATGCGTTGCTCTACTTCTTCTTCTGTAACGACAATCCCAAGCCTGTCCGCTTCCTGGCGGATGATGATGTCATCGATCATTGCATTCAATACACCCTGTCCAATCAGGAGGGGTTCCAATTGAATCTCGATCTGGTTCAAGTTTTGCTGGAAAAAAGCCTGAGTTTGTTCGTCACCCCCGAAAAGCTGCATGTTTTGTAGGGTCTGCATGTACTGCTGCACAAGCTGGTAACGCTCAAAACGAACCCGGGATTGAAAATCGCCCGTGTTTATATTCTGATCGCCAACCTGCGCAACCGATTGCCGCGGTTGAATCAGCTCTGATTCGATCAGACCATAGGCAACCAATCCGATCACGATAACGAACACAATCACAGCCCCGATGAGGATATACGTGCGCTGCTTCCGTTCTCTCTCCTCACGGGCGAGGTGTTTCTTTGTAATGATTTTCTTCTGGGGTTCTTTTGCCATTTCGTACCTGTTTGGTGTTGATATTCAGTTTAAAAGGGCACAAGGAAATTGCCTTATGCCCTGCTAATTGAATTATCTCTGGTTTGAATAAGATTCAGCGCAGGACTTCGCCTGTAAACGGCAGCAGGGCAACATGCCTGGCACGTTTGATGGCTTTGGCCAGCTGGCGCTGGTGTCTCGCGCATGTGCCCGTCTGGCGACGGGGTCGGATCTTGCCTTCTTCGGTGATTAATCGCTTCATGATATCGACCTGCTTGTAATCAATTTTTGAACTGGGGTCAGTACAAAATTGGCAAACTCGCGGCCGGGAATAGTAACGGCGCCCGGTTCGACGAGGTCTTGGTCTTCTCTGGTCTGTCACAATTGGTTACTCCTAAAGGTTGTCATAATTTCTAGCAATAAGTTCTTTCCAATTTCAGAGGGAAAATTCATCCATTTGAAGATCGGTTTCTTCTTCTTCAAGTGTCTTCTCTGTGGATTCTCCAAGTACGATCATTTCTTTGGCGACGATTTCTGTGGAACTGCGCTTGTTGCCATTAGCATCTTCCCAAACGCGGGTTTGAAGACGGCCTTCAATGTAAACTGGCTGGTCTTTGCACAAGTGTTGTTTGCAAATTTCTGCCAGACTCCCCCAGGCGACAATATTAAACCATTCCGTTTCTGAATGCCGCTCGCCATCTGAGCTGTTCCATGACCTGGTTGATGCGACATTGAAGGTGGTCACAGGTCTCCCGGAAGGTGTGTAGCGCATTTCCGGATCGCGACCCAAACTGCCGATTATCATCACCTTGTTCAATCCGCGTTCCATCATCCGTACCTCTGAACCTTATTGGTTCATAAATATTGTTTACTCTTCGTTGGCAGTGAGCAGAAAACGCATTACAGGTTCCTCTAGACCCAAATTATGTTCGAGATCGGAACAGTGATCAGGTTCTAACTGCGTTTTCATGAGCACATACTGCCCTTCATTTTGTTTCTGAATGGGGTAAGCCAGCTTGCGCTTTCCCCACAGGTCGACATTTTCGACTTCGCCACCTGAATCTTTGATCCAGCCGTCAACTTTTTCGACCAGTTCGTTAAATGCAGATTCTTCCAAATCTGGATGGACGACAAACATCAGTTCGTATGAACGCATGGGGGGTGCCTCCTTTCCTCGGGATTGCTCCTGGCTCACACCGTTGGTGCGCCCAGGGGCGGAAAGACAGCCACGTTTCTTCACGTGGCCAGAGTGAATTTTAACACAATTATAGAATTTTGAGAAGATGCAATCAGATGCCCACGCAGGAGCATGGGCACGAGATCAGATCACTTGTTCCCAAGACCACGCAGGAGCGTCGGCACGAGATCAGCTCGCTTGTTCCCGCGTTCGCGCAATTTATGAAATTTGAGAAGATGTAAACAGGAAGAATCAAAAAAGAGTTGAGAATCCTCAACTCTTTTTGTTTGCTTAGACCAATCTTAGAAGAGTCCCCAGTCCGCCCCCACGCCTTCTTCCATCATGGTTGGCTCCCACATCTGCATACCAATTTCAATAGTAGTGGGTTGCTCGAGAGATTCCTCGACCTTTTTGCGTGCCATTTCAAGTAATGCGGGGCCATATGGGCAGAAAGGTGTGGTCAAAATCATATTGACGTGCGCGCCTTCGTCGTTGATGCTTACATCGCGAATCAGACCAAGTTCAATAATATTTAGTCCGAGCTCTGGATCGACAACATCCCGCAATGCTTCTTTTGCTTCTGCTGCCAGATTGGGATGGCTCACATCGGCCTCCCAAATTAATACCTGGGTTTCATCAGTCATGAAAATTCCTCCGAGGGAGTGATGCTTGCCATATCAGGGACAACATATGTGCACTGTTTGTCGCCATCTAATATGCACTTAACTTTTTCAGTTGGGAGATCGAGCACTTTCGAGATCAAAGTCTGGTCGATCACGCAGATTTCAGGATGGGATTGCCCAACGTGCAGGTAGGGACAGTTGATTTCGCGAATAAAATACTGGTTGTCTTTCTTTTCCCACTCGAGGTCGAAACCTTCCTCTTGAAGAATGTCTTTGACTAATTCGAGGCGCTGCTCAATAGAAAGCCCATTTAAATTAGCAGTTTGCGCATATTCATCTACTAAATCAGATGCCATTTGTGAGAACAGCTGATCGACCATATTTTGTGGCAGATTCTCCTTGAGCTGTTCAAGCAAGCGAATGGTCAATCTCAGATACCTGGTTGGGAAAACTTCCAGGCCTGCTTCTGTCAGGAAAAAGACCTGCCGCGGCCGGCCCACGCCATGTTTTTCTTCCTCCGAGGCAACTAAGCCACCCGCCTGCAATTTCGATATGTGGTGGCGGACCGAGATGGGAGTAATGTCGACCGCCTCTGCAAGTTCAATGATCGAGCAGCGGTGGTTCCTCAGTAAGGTGCGTAAGACTTTTTGACGTGTGCTGGTTGCTGTGCTATCAACCATTTATAGAATCCTGTAATTTCCGGCTAAAAGACGCAGTTAATCAATATATCCCATTCTCAAATGCCAAGGGGCAGTATAACAGGTGGGATTAATTATGTCAATATATAAGATATTTATCCTAAATATTGACATAACTTAGCCATACTGCTATAATTCCCCGTTGATAAAATTGAGATCTGACTAAAAAATTATTGAATTACATCGAGAAACATATCTAATATTGGATGGAGAAAACGTTACATGTCCGAAATTGAAATTCGAAATCTTCATGCAGGAATTGAAGGAAAAGAAATCCTCAACGGGGTGAATTTGACCGTCCGGCAGGGAGAGGTCCACGCTCTGATGGGGCCTAACGGGACAGGAAAATCCACGCTGGCTTATGTGCTGATGGGTCACCCAAATTACGAAGTTTCCGATGGTGAAGTAATCTTTGCTGGCCAAAATATCCTGGAGCTAGATCCGGATGAACGCGCAAGGATGGGATTGTTTCTGGCATTCCAGTATCCAATCGCGATCCCAGGTGTGAGCGTAGCAAATTTTCTCAGGACAGCGGTCAACGCTCGACGAAAGGCGGAGAATCCTGACGATAAGGGTGTACCTATTCCGGAATTCCGCGATATGCTGAAAGAAAGAATGGATTTATTGAAGATGGATCACTCCTTCGCAGGCAGGTACTTGAACGAAGGATTCTCAGGTGGCGAGAAGAAGCGAGCGGAAATCCTGCAGATGGCTGCCCTGCAGCCTGAGATCGCCATCCTGGATGAGACCGATTCGGGTCTTGATATCGATGCACTGCGAATTGTTTCAGACGGGGTGAATGCGCTGCGTGGGGCTGATCTGGGTGTGCTGGTGATCACGCACTACCAGCGGATCCTGAATTACATCAAACCGGATTATGTGCACATAATGATAGGTGGAAAAATTGTTGAATCCGGTGGTCCGGAATTAGCGCTCAGACTCGAGGAACAAGGTTACGATTGGCTGCGCGAGAAGAACGAAGCAGTCTCAGTATAATGTCGGTGCTTTTATTGTGAATATTTACCTTGGAGGTAATTGATGACTTCAGACGCAAAGATACTCGAGGGTGTCGGCGATTACAAATATGGATTCCGCGATCCAGACGAACTTGTTTTCAAATCCCGCAAAGGCTTAGACAGAGAGGTTGTTGAACAGATCTCCCACATGAAGGGTGAACCCGAGTGGATGCTTGATTTCCGCTTGAAGGGTTTTAAGCACTTCAACAAGCGACCCATGCCGACCTGGGGTGGGGATCTGACCAAGCTGGATCTGGACGAGATTTATTTTTATGCTAAACCTGCGGATGAGGAAGGCAAATCATGGGATGATGTGCCTGATACGATTAAAGAAACTTTCGATCGCCTGGGGATTCCACAAGCAGAGCAGAAATTCTTATCTGGTGTGGGTGCCCAATACGAATCTGAGATGGTGTATCACAGTATCCAGGAGCACCTGGAAAAGCAGGGTGTGATTTTTGTCAGCATCGAGAACGGGCTGAAAGAATACCCGGACCTGTTCAGGGAATATTTTGGGAAAGTGATCCCGATTGAAGATAACAAGTTTGCTGCGTTGAACAGCGCAGTCTGGTCGGGCGGATCATTTGTCTATGTACCACCAGGAGTTAAGGTTGATCTGCCAATGCAAGCCTATTTCAGGATCAACACCGCTGAATTAGGCCAATTCGAACGCACATTAATCATCATCGACGAAGGTGCTCAGGCACATTATGTGGAAGGTTGCACCGCACCGATCTATTCGACAGATTCGTTTCACAGCGGTGTGATTGAAATCGTGGTCAAGAAGGGTGGCCGTATGAGGTATACGACCATCCAGAATTGGTCAACGAATATGTATAATCTCGTTACCCAGCGCGCGCTGGTCCATGAAGATGCGACCATGGAATGGGTGGATGCCAACCTGGGATCAAAATTAACCATGAAGTACCCATCTTGCTACCTGCTTGGAGAGAATGCTCATGGGGAGATTCTTTCTATGGCATTTGCTGGAACGGGTCAGCACCAGGATACTGGTGGAAAAGTACTTCATTTCGCGCCGAATACAAGCAGCAAGATCACTTCAAAATCTATCAGCAAAGGTGAGGGACGCGCTTCCTACCGTGGTTTGTTGAAAGTGTATGCAGGATCGAAGAACGCCAAGTCCAATGTGGTTTGCGACGCATTACTGCTCGATCAAAATTCACGTTCGGATACTTATCCTTATATTGAGATTGACGAAGATGATGTGACTATTGGTCACGAGGCTTCAGTTTCGAAGGTGGGTGAGGAGCAGTTGTTTTACTTGATGAGCCGTGGGTTAAGTGAAGAACAAGCAATCTCGATGGTGGTGTCCGGTTTCATTGAACCGCTGGTCAAAGAACTGCCCATGGAATACGCGGTTGAGATGAACCGCTTGATCCAGCTGCAGATGGAAGGCTCGATAGGCTAAATTGATAAGGGTAGCTAACGAATATGGCACAAACTGTTGTAACCAAAACCAGGAAGGCGTCTGGTCAGAAAGATAAAGACTTTAGCTTTAGTAAAGAATTAATTCCTAATCGTGAAGGCGGAACAGAATTTGTGAGGAAATACCGGGCTGATGCCTGGGAGTCGTATAAGAATACCCGCATGCCGAATACAGGAGATGAACCCTGGCGAAGGACAGACCTGCGCAAACTGGATGCGGCAGGATTCCAAATCCCCTCCAACGGGAAGATTAGTAATATATCCGCAGTTCCTGGTGAGCTGCTTGAGCCGCTAGTCGGTGATCGACAAGCCGGGCAGATTATCCTCGCACCTGGACAAACGACGGTGGAACTGGATCCTGAACTTGAAAATCAGGGTGTGATATTCTGCGATTTAGCTACAGCGGAACGCGAGCATGGAGAAGTGCTGCAGCGCATCATGGGGCAGGTTGTCAAAATTGATGAAGGCAAGTTCGCAGCCATGGCAGCTGCGTTATCTGACTCCGGTGTACTGGTCTACATACCCAAGGATGTGAAGGTCGAATTGCCACTGCACAGCATTTTGTGGGGACCGGGAGTTGGGCTGGCTTATTTCTCTCATATCCTGATCTGGTTGGAAGAAGGGGCTGAGCTGACATATGTCCACGAGGCCGCATCACCGAGCGAAGTTGGTGGCCAGACCATGCATGCTGGACTGGTCGAGATTCATGTTTCCCCCCGGGCAAATTTAAGGTTTGTTGAACTGCAGTCCTGGGGTGACCATGTATGGAATTTCACCCACAAGCGTGCGCTTGTCGACCGGGATGCAAACCTGGATTGGGTTTTCGCAGCTGTCGGAAGCCATCTCACAAAAGATTTCTCCGATCTCGATCTGATTGGAGAAGGGGCTTTTGGTCGCATGTCCGGATTTTATTTTACCGACGGAACCCAGCATTTGGACCATGATACCCAACAAAACCATATGGCTCCCAATACTACCAGTGATCTGCTCTTCAAAGGTGCTTTGAAGGAAACCAGCCGATCTGTTTGGCAGGGAATGATCTATGTCGCCCCCGGTGCTCAAAAGACTGATGGCTACCAGGCGAACCGGAACCTGGTTTTGAGCAATAAGGCCCGGGCAGATTCGATTCCTGGATTGGAGATCATGGCTGATGATGTGCGCTGCACACACGGCGCAACCGTTGGAAAAATCGATCCGGATGAATTATTCTATTTGCACAGCCGTGGTATTGGAAAATCAGACGCTGAACAATTGATCGTTGAAGGTTTTTTTGATCCGATTATGCAGCGGATACCGTTTCCTGGTGTCCAGGATCGATTAAAACGGGCAATTACCAGGAAGATGGCTTGAGCGAAAGCAAGCTACGCGAATAATAACACGAAGGTTGTCTAAGGAGATAGGGACAGCAATTTAGGAGGCAAAGTTGTCAGATATTTATTTCACCAGTGCTCCGAACCAGAAGGAAGCCTACAAGGTTGGTGATCGTGTGGAAGTTTACTGCGATCATGAGGACAAGGACGGGAACCGCATCCGGGACTGGTTAACCGGTACAGTCGTCCAGGTCGATTCAAAGATGATCGCGGTGCAGTTCGAAGAAAATGTGTATTTAACGGATGGCTGGATGGTTCCGGACCACGTTTTGTGGTGCCCGAAAACTTCAAGCAACATCCGCATTAAGAATGGCAAGAAGAAGAAACGACGCTCCAGGTAAGCACAATGGAAATATTGAAACCCGCGGATGTGGTCGATATCAAGAAAATTAAGGCTGATTTCCCGATATTGTCGCACGAGATTAAGCCGGGAGTGTACGTAACTTATCTCGATTCAACTGCCACAACACAAAAACCGCTGCAGGTGATTAATGCGATGGATGATTACTATCGCAAATCCAATGCCAATATCCACCGCGGCATTCACCACCTGGCGGAGGAAGCCACTGCTCTTTACGAAGATGCGCGCGCCAGAATAGCAAAATTTATTAATTCTCCCTCCTCCAGGCAAATAATTTTCACCCGGAATACAACCGAATCTATCAATTTGGTTGCGCATACCTGGGGCAAAAAAAATCTGCAAGCCGGGGACCTGGTAATACTTACCGAGATGGAGCATCACTCGAACCTGGTTCCATGGCAGCTGCTGGCGGCGGAGCTCGATTTACGACTGGAATTTGTTCCTGTTGACGATGACGGCTTGTTGGAGTTAGATGAATACCGCCAATTGTTGAATCAGGGTCCAAAATTAGCAGCTTTCACCCATATGTCGAATGTCCTGGGGACGATCAACCCGGCAGAAGCGATGACTGCAGAAGCGCATGCAGCAGGTGCAAAAGTCCTGATCGACGGAGCTCAGTCTGTGCCGCATTTCACCGTGGATGTCCAGGCGCTCGATGCTGATTTCTTAGTATTTTCCGGACATAAAATGTGTGGACCAACTGGCGTTGGTGTACTTTACGGCAAAAGGGATCTGCTTGAAGAGATGCCGCCATTTTTGGGCGGTGGAGATATGATCAAAAAGGTTGAACTGCGCTCATTTAAAGCAAATTCAATCCCTCATAAGTTCGAAGCGGGTACTCCAGCGATTGCCGAAGCCATTGGATTGGGTGCTGCAGTTGATTATTTGCAGGAAGTTGGAATGGATGAAATCGCAGCCCAGGAACAGGTTGTGGTTAATTATGCGATCGAACGATTATCAGAAGTGCCTGGTGTCGAGGTATATGGACCAGAAGGAAAAGACAGGGGTGGTGTGACGGCTTTCAATATGGAAGGTGTACATGCTCATGATGTCGCCCAAATCCTGGATGGGGATGGCATCGCAGTCCGGGCAGGCCACCACTGCGCAATGCCGCTGCATGATAAGCTCGGCATTCCAGCCTCTACCCGGGCCAGCTACTATCTTTATAATTCAATTGAAGACGTCGACAAGTTAATTGCTTCTCTTTACAGGGTCAAAGAGATCTTTAGAATATAATATATATTATTGAGAATATCCATGGATGATTTTTATAGAGAAGTAATCATAGATCGCTACCAGAATCCCCATTTCAAGGGCGAGCTTGACCCTCACGATATAACTTTCGAGGATTCAAACCCATTGTGCGGGGATGAAATCAGGATCGACGTGGTGCTCAACGGTGATGAGCGGGTGACGGACGCCAGGTTCAGCGGGCGCGGGTGCGCAATATCACAAGCGTCAGCGGACCTGCTGCTTGAATCGATCCAGGGGAAGAGCATAGATGAGATCAAAGTGCTGGCAAAGGAAGATGTCCTGGATTTACTGGGGATTGAGTTGGGACCGGTGCGTTTGAAATGTGCCTTGCTGCCGCTGAAAGTACTCAAAGCAGGTGCATACGGCATGACTGAAGCCACCGAAGAGCTGGTTGAGTGAGCATGTTCAATTATCGCGTAGTTGATCAAGGATCGATAAAGTTTTACCAGATTGCAAAGCTGGCTGACCTGTCAAATGGGGAGCAGCTGTACGTTGAAATTGGAGATCTAGAGCTGGTGGTGTTCAATATCGCCGGTGAAATCTTTGCCATCGGGGATGTGTGCTCGCATGATGGGGCCCCGCTGGGAGAAGGCGAGATTGAAGGTTTTGAGGTGGTATGCCCCCGACATGGAGCCCGGTTTGATATTCGCTCTGGGAAGGTAACCGCATTACCAGCTGTGGAGGATATCCCTGCCTACCCGGTACAAGTTGTTGATGGTCAAATCGAGGTAGGTGTTCCTGTCGAAGAGTAATATTTAGTTGTATACATCTGGAACCCAACCCAGCGCATAAAAGGTGGGCACATAAAGAAGTCGCTGCCCATCAGCCCAAGATTGTAAATCGAGATTTTTCAGTTCCTCCGAGTTTTCTACGAACTCGGAATTTTCTTTATATAGGGTGCTCAAATCGTGCTGGATAACGCTCCACTCAGATTCGATATCTGCTGCTGAGGGAGATGCTTTCCACTGTGCCCCGATGATGCCTGCTTCGATATTCTCTAACCCGGCTCGATAGAAAAGCCCTTTAATCTTACGCCCGATATGGGGGTCAGCTCCCTGATTTAGGAGAGCTTCAGTTTGCCAACTATTGATGATCTCTAATTCAGATGGGTAATCGATTCGACCCCCGTAATCCGGTTCTGCGAGTGCCAGGACTGCAGATCCAGATTTTGTTACCCGCACCATTTGATTTATCACCTCTAAAGGATCGGCAGCCCACATCAACACGTAATGGCAGAAGCTGAGATCAAAAGTGTTTCGCTTGAAGGGTAGGAAATGCGCGTCGGATATTGTAAATTCCCCGCCAACGTCTTTACCGGCGGCTATCTCCAAAAATTTTGCGTTGATGTCGATCCCAACCGGATGCTTGACACCAAGATGAGCTATTTCTTCAGATAAAATCCCGGTGCCGCAGCCGACATCCAGCACTTGAGCAGCGCGAGAAACACCTGCAAGTTTGTACAGGTACTGGCGTGTGTTTGAAGTCCAACCCGCCTGCAGCGCGAAACGCTTGTGCCATTCAGATGGTTTCAGGGGCATTCAATCCAGGCGATCCAGTGCGGCTTGCCAAATTTGATCCCACGGATCACGGACCAGGTTCCCCAGCACCTCGTTGATCTCCTGGTCGGGAAGCACATCCCCGTCAGGTTCAACGTAAAGCCAGGCGTGTCCAGCACCTGGGGGTCTCTCGCGACCTTCGAACTCCAGTGCAAATGGGTTCTTTTGCGAGTAAGGGACTGGCGTATCCCAGACCAGGGATATGTCCAGATTGGCAGCGTATTCCTGTGCTGAAGCAAGTTCATCATTGAGGTCATCGGATGAGGCACTCAGGGATATCGATGGAACTTCTATGGCGGCTAACCGCTCGATATAAGCACTGAAATCCCCATGATTTTCCGGGGTTACGGTTAGATGTACAGTGGTGTAGATATCGGAAGCGGCGGACTGCTTGATGCTTTCCCAGTTATGTTCCAGTTCTGGTTCCAGGAGAATCAGCATGTGGTCCAGGCCAGTTTGGAGCAGAGCCTCAAAGTATTCAGGTTCATCCAGGCGGATGCCATCGGTTAATAATCCGGTGACTTGACCAATATCTTCAGAGTATTGAATTAAATCCAGCAGGTCATCCCGCAAGGATGGTTCACCGCCAGTGAAAATCACATGCGGAATTCCAGCTGCCCAGGATTTGTCGAGGATCGTTTTCCATTCCTCGGTCGAGAGATCTCGATCGGCGCGTGTGTGGGGAGCCAGCTGCTGGTCAACACCAGGTGGGAGCTGGTAGGTAAGTGCACAGTCCAGCCGGTATGGTGCAGTTATTTCTCCGCTGTAGGGGCGAGTTCGCTCGAATCCCAGGTACGCGATCGGATCGAGATCGGGAATCGTGACCAGGGTGTCAATGGATTCCTTGAAATCGGAGTAATCCTGGAGCGCTTGCTCGAAAGATACCCGGTAGCGGGAAGCGATCTTATCTGCGGCTTCCTGTTCCGGCATACTCTGGATAAGATAATAAGCATTCTCTGTCGCGGTCTGGTTAAGATGCAGGACAGTGGATGCATTTACGATCATCACACCTTCTCCGTTGCTTTCGACGCGCAGGTGGACACGAAAGTTGCGCGGATCTTCTTGCGGAGCCTGGTATTGGTAAACACCGGGCTCAAGCGGGTTGATGGGTGCAAATCGCTGGCGGATTGACTCACGGATGCTGGTCATTTATTGCTGCTCCATTCGTTATTCAACCTAATCAATCAAAATTGTAATTGTAGATATTTGAAACATGGTAATTGTACAAACTCCCTGGCGGTCTAAAATATTTGAAACCATAATTTCTTCATTGACTTCGAATATCATGATAAATGTGTGACGGGATGCGATGTGATGATATCGTCGAGGGAAATGAGTTCACTTTTGTTCACATCTAGCGCCAATGGACAACCACCACCGCATTCATCCAGCAAAGAGCACGGCGCACATTTTTCTGGGATATATTCCCTGTCGCGCAGGTGGCGTGAAAGTTTGTGGTTCCAAATATCATCCCAGGAATCGCTGAGCATATTGCCAACCGGTTGGTAGTAGGATTGGCAGGGTAATACGGCACCATCCGGTTCGACGCACATGTTGTAAAGTGCGGCAGTGCAGCCTTTGACTCCTAATTCGAGCTGCATCGGATCAAAATTGCAATATTGGGTAGGGGTGTACCAGATAAGTCTTTGACCAAATTGGTCAGTTTTTGTGCGTGCAATATCAAGTAATGGGGTTAGCTCATTCTCATGCAGGCCAGTACCAACCGTGGAGCCGTGACCCGCATGGATTAATGCATTCAAACCTATTGTAGGGACCCCGATTTCCGCAAGGAAATCTAGGGTTTCTGCCAGGTATGGGCTGTTCTGGCGCAGCATGGTGGTATTGGTCATAACGAAGAGCGGTGTGTCCAGCGCACACTTAAGGCCGTTTATGGTCTGTTTCCAGGCACCTTTTGCAGATACCATCTCATCATGAATGCTTGCCGAGTGCGATTCGACGGTTACCTGGACGTGATCCAGTCCCGCATCGACCAGCTCGGCGAGGAACATTGTGTCCTGCAATCTCCGGGCATTGGTGTTGAGGCCCGTGATCTGACCCTTGGATTCTGCATAAGCGATCAATTCCGGCAGGTCGTCGCGCAAGGTAGGTTCACCGCCGGTGAAGACCACATGCGGGATGCCGTTCTCCCAGACCCGATCGATGATCTGTTTCCATGCCTGTGTGGGTAATTCTTGAAAATCTCTCGGTCGCGCGTTGTAGCAGTGTGGGCAGGCATTGTTACAGCGATAGGTAAGCGCCAGGTCCATCCTGTAGGGGGCGGAGGGCGTGGTAGAGAAAGGAGCCTTGATATCGATATCAAGATCACAAACCGGGCAGGCGCCATCAGGACGGATGAGCTGGGAGAAATTGTCGCTAAAATGCGCATAGTCACTGCTTGCCTGTGCTCCCGAAACCCGGTAGACATCCTTGATAATGCTGACCGTCTCAAGTTCGGGAGTGCTCTGCAGGTACAGGTAAGCCATCAGGGCTGCTGTGGGGTTGAGATGTACGACCCGGTTGGCATTAACCAGCAAAATACCGTTTCCCTGGCCAGTTGCGGGATCGCCATCGATGCGCAGGTGGATGCGGCTGCGTTCTCCTTGATCTTGGTAGTCGTATTTGTAGATCCCGGCCCGGGGTAATTTATCCAGGTTGAGATCGAGATCTAAGCGAGCAGCTGAATCTCCTCCGCGATTGGGTAAGACTTGCTTCCAGAAATTCAATTTAGCGACCCCCGCCAGCGCAGGCACACGCACAACCAGCGCAGGCACATGCGCATGCGCAGCCTCCACCGCCACCTCCGCCGCGGCTGTAGCTTGAGGCAGATGGTTTTGGAGGTGGGTTGGTGATATTGGTGATTCCGCTGGTGAAATCGCTGATACTGCCGACGACATCACTGGAGAAACTCTGCACACCAGTTACGATTGAACCAGCAAAAGCTGAACCAGGTAATGTTGGCATCGATGTACCTGGGCGGCCTGCAGATGGGACGGAGGGTCGGGCGGTTGTAGTTGCAGCCCTTCCGTAACCAGGTGAATATCGAGGCCACCACATGGGCACGAACACAGGACCGGTGCGGAAGACTTCCTTTGTGCGATCGTCGTAGTCCTCATCCAGCATAGTCCATTCCATGTGCTGGTCAAACTTCTCACTCTTGACTTCAGGAGTGTCAGCTGCTTCAACCTGCTGCCAGGCACGCTTGGTGATGTCCTTATAATATGCGACGGTCTCCTTGCGACTGAAGCCTTTCATCTTCTTGCCCATCGACTTGACCAGTTCGACCATCATTTTCTGCAGTGCTTTTCTGCGTTCGCGCTTCTTGGTTTTCCGGAAGGCGAGCAGGAAATCTTTTTCGTAGAATCTCAACTCAGGGAGCGGGTCTTCTAATTCCAGCTCAAGAGGATCGCGCGATATAACAGTCGCCGCGTTTTTCTTGAGTGTCCCAAATAAGATCATGGTCATGATCTTATCCATCGGTTCTTCCATCAGGATGCCTGCTTCGACGGCAGTCAAACCGCGTTTGATACCGTGACCTTCGATGGAGATTTTGGGCGGCAGGTATTTGAGCTTGCGCCGGCGGTTAGATGTAACACCCCATATGATCAATCCTGCGATGCCCCCGAAGCAGATCAGGGGAACAATGAATGGGCTCGCGCAAGCTACCAGTTCTGTTAAAAATCCTCCACCGCTTACTGTCCCCGCCGAAGATGATTCTGTGACTATAGCACCTTCAGGGACGTATTGGCGGGGGAAAGATGCTCCGAAGTGATACTGCTTTGTGGCATCAGCGGAAGGATTGCGCCAGGTGTAAGTCATGCGGCCTTCATCGTCTACACCCCCTACTGGCTCGGAGGAGAAGCCGGATGGCGCACTGTGCCAGCGTGGTTCATCTGGTTGAACGCCTGGCGGGAAGTGGTATGACAGAATTGTCTCGGTACCACCTGAAATTGAGCCACCCTCGAAGAAGTTAGGAGAGAACCTAGCGCTGGCATAATTTTCATCGTCATCATCTGGGAAGAGAACCTCCTCCACTCTTGCGATGAAGACACGCACCTCCCCGGTTTGCCCCGCTGGAATAGATTGAGATCCCAGGGCAACAGCCACACCAGGTTTGACGTAGGGTGATTCTTCAATATCCGTCAGCTCAACTCCGTTCGCAAATGCGACCACACTATTGAGATCGTAATTATCGTTAGGTACACCAACATCTACAAACTCGATTGTCGGACCAGTGGGATCATTGACAAAGATGAACAGGTAATCGATGGAATATGTGCCATCTTCATTGATATACAGGTCGATAAACTGCTGCGGCAGGCTGTATGTGTATGTTTGGGCGAAAGCTGTCACTGGTAAGACTGCACTGAGCAGCGCGATAGCTATCAGCACCAGAATCAGGGAGCGGTTTTTGATGTGCATGTCTACCTCAATAGGAATAAAGAGAATTTACACGAAAATAATGTGATGAAAGATCACCACTTAGGATCTTCTTTAAGCTGGTATGTTGTACCGCAGTACGGGCAAGAGACTACCGGAGCTCCAGCGACCATTTCTACGTTTTCCGGGGATAAGACACCCCCACAGGATTCACACTTGAATGCATCCAAATCTACATTGGCGGGCAGATCGATATTCAAGGTGATATTTTGTTCTACCTGGGCTGCTTTCCCGAGTCTTCCAGCCAGGAAAATTAAACCGAAACCAATTGCAGCAAGAACAAAACCAATGATTAGCCAACCGGAGTTGAATTGTTCTCCAAAGGCTGCCAGTATGAATAGAAAACCGAATATCAGAAAGATCGCTGCCGCGACGTAGGAAATGATTCTTCCAGCAGTCATAAATGTCTCCTTTTGGTGAATTAAGTGTACAAAGAACCTGGCCAGGTCACAAGTGACTTTCGACCATAAATTCTACTTTTAATGTCAGATTATTTTGTTATTGAAAAGAAACCAGTAAGAAATTGTGAGAGATTATTATAAGTTACCGACAAATTGCAACTAATAATACTTCTTGATATTTTACTTCATACTGATGAAGGGTTTACCAGGGTTCATCCGCGAACCACTCGTCATCGGTGCGATCCATTTCTAAAAGTTCGCCAGTCACTACAAACACGATGCGTTCACACACGTTTGTCACCCGGTCTGCAACCCGTTCCAGGTTGTGGGCGACCCACAGCAGGTGGTTCGCCTGGTCTACCGAACCAGGATTTGAAATCATTTGATCCATCAGCTCCCGGTAGATGGTGTTGAAGTATTCGTCAACCTGGTCATCTTCCCGGGGAATGGAACGGGCGACTCCTGCATCGCGTTCTACAAATGCCTGGATTGCCCTGTGAAGCATGTCAACGCACACCTCTGTCATAGGCGAGATATGGCGAATGGGCGCTAACAGCTCATCCTTACTGATCCGCACCGTGATACGGGCGATACCTTTTGCGTAGTCTCCCATGCGTTCCAATTCTGTGGTGACTTCTAGAATAGCGGTCAGCAGGCGTAAATCACGAGCCATGGGCTGCTGGGTAGCGATCAGGGTGATAACGCTCTCTTCAATCTCAAAATGCTTCTTGTTAATCTGGCGGTCTGCATCATAGATTAATTTCGCTTGTTCAGTATCCTGGCTCTTCAGGGAGCTGACTGCTTCGTTCAAGGATTTTTCAACCATCGAAGATTGTTCAACAACTTGGGCCAGCAAGTCATCGATCGCTCGATCTAGCGTTTCGCGGGGGGAAATTGCAGACATATCTTTATCCTCACTCTTTTATCTGGCTGGTAGCTCTTCAGGATCAACCAAAACGACCCTCGATATAGTCGGCAGTGCGCTGCTTTGTGGGGTTGGTGAACATTTCGTGACCCACGGCATACTCGATTAGTTCACCCTGCAGGAAAAATGCGGCATAATCTGCTGCCCGCGCAGCCTGCTGGACGGAATGGGGAACCAGGATAATGGTGTATTCCTTTTTCAATTCTTGCAGCGAGGCTTCAACTTTGCCCGTCGAAATGGGGTCTAATCCAGAGGTGGGTTCATCCAGGAGAAGTACTTCGGGTTCCAACGCAAGGCTGCGGGCGATACACAAGCGCTGCTGCTGTCCGCCGGATAAATCCACCGCTGGATCATCAAGACGGTCTTTGACTTCTTCCCAGAGGGCGGCCTGGATCAAGCTGCGTTCGATTGCCTGGTTGAGATGGTTTTTGTTGCGTTCGCCAGCTACTTCGAGACCATAAGTTAAATTCTCTTTAATACTCATCGGCAGCACCACTGGACTGGCGAAAACCATTCCTACCCTGCGCCGCAGCGAGGTGACATCAATTTCAGGATCGAGGATGTCTAAAGGTTCCCCATCTTCTAAATACAGGATCGCTTTTCCGGACAGTTCTTTAACGTTAGCTAAATCGTTGAGGCGGTTCAATACCCGTAAATATGTAGACTTTCCACCACCCGCAGGTCCAAACAGGACCGAAATCGCATTCTTGGGGATGTCAATACTGATGTCTTTCAAAGACTCGGTTCCATCTGAGTACTGTAAGACGAGGTTTTCCGTGATTATTTTATTCTGGTTGTTCATCTAGGCACGATTTTCTAGAATTACCATTGTCGACGAGCCCTGGCACGAGAACGAATTACTGTCGCCAGCAAGTTCATTCCAAGCACGAAGATAAGCAGAACTAACGCAGTTCCATATTGAATCTGGGGTTCCATTCCTGGGACCTGGGTGGCAATCACGTAAAGGTGATACGGAAGTGCCATCGTGGGATCCAGGGCAGAAGTTGGCACGCTAGGCTGATAGAACACTGCTGCGGTAAACAAAATGGGAGCAGTTTCACCAGCAGCTCTTTCGAGGCCCAAGACTACTCCGGTCATGATGCCAGGCAGGGCCTGGGGTACCACTATACGGCGGATGGTTTGCCATTGGGTTGCCCCTAAGGAACGGCTGACCACCCTGAAGGATTGTGGAACAGCCCGTAAAGCCTCTTCTGTTGTGGTGATGATTACGGGCAAGGTCATGATCGCCAATGTGAGTGAGCCAGCCAAAATGCTGATCCCAAAATTGAAAAAGATGACGAATAAGCCCAGCCCGAACAAGCCGTATACAACCGAAGGAATTCCAGCCAGGGTGATGATCGCTATGCGGATTGATTGGGTCCAGCGGTTGTCAGGTGCATATTCCGACAAGTAAATTGCTGCACCGATCCCAAGTGGTGAAACAACGATTGCGCAAAGCATGGTCAAGAAAAAAGTTCCCACGATTGCTGGCCAAATGCCACCTGAGCGCATGCCATCGCTTGGGGAACCCGGTGATGAATTCCCAGGAAAGTGCGGGAGCCCCCTGGTAGATGATATAGACGATGATGGCGATAATCGGCAGAACTGCGATAATTGCCACGAGGCGCAGCATGAAGAAGCCAATCCGCTGGGTACGGTTTCGCCTTGCCGGAGAGTTTTTGGATTTCATGAAAGGATGCGCTCCGATCGCTTCTTGCGGCGGAACACAAAAGTGGAGGCAATGATATTAACAATGAGGGTGATAACAAAAAGGATGATGCCGATAAAGAATAATACATTGTAGTGTGTGCTGCCGTTAGCAACTTCCCCCATCTCCGCTGCAATGGTTGCAGTCATTGTACGGGTTGGATTGATAATTGTGGCCAAACCTTGCGGCATCATGGGGGCATTCCCGGTCACCATCAGTACAACCATCGTTTCGCCTATCGCCCGTCCAATGCCGAGCATGATCGCAGTCAGCACTCCCGACTTCGCGGCGGGCAGTGTGACCCACCAGATGGTCTGCCATTCAGTTGCTCCAAGGGCCAGGGAAGCATCCCTGTAGGCCTGCGGAACTGTGTCAAGGGCATCCTCAGAAATGGATACTATGGGGGGAATCGCAATACCAGCCAAAATTAAGGCACCAGTCAGGGCTGATAGACCAGTTGGAAGGGCCAGGGCCTCACGCAGAAACTGGGATAATATCAGCAATCCAAGAAATCCTAAAACAACGGATGGGAAGCCACCCAATAGTTCTACAAGTGGTTTAAGGACTTCCTTCGTCCGAGGCGAGGCTACTTCAGCGATATAGATCGCGGTGAGCAAACCGATCGGAACTGCAATAATCAGTGCTCCGACAGTGACGATTAGCGAACCGACCAATAAGGGCAGCAATCCGAAATAATCTTCAATTGGGTACCAGCGGGTTTTCGTAAATTCAGATAGCGATACTTCGGTGATGGCAGGAAATCCCTCACTGATCAAGAAATAAAAAATTAAACCAACAAAAAGGATCGCAGAATATCCTATTGCCTTGATCAAACCTGTGATCAGGGATTCAGATTTGAACTTAGGAACCTGCATGCTTATCCTCCCGCATCAATTTGGTCATGACAGTAAAGTGATTTGGTGCTACTGAACAGGAATTGGAACAAATCCAAGTCGGGTGACAACGGATTGTGCTTGTGGGGTGAAAATCCATTCAAGATATCGCTGCACAAATCCTTGTGGTTCACCAGCTGTGTACATATATAAATCTCTGGCTATGGGGTAAGAACCATCGTTGACAGTTTCAGCGGAAGGAAAAACGTATGCTGAAATCTCGCCGCCTGTGTCGGCAACCGCAACTACCTTCATGTCCGGAGTGACATAGCCCAAGCCATCATAGCCAATCGCATTCGGATTGCTGCGTATTTCTGCCCCGATAACTTCCGAAGATGGCAGCAGGAGCGTGTTGGTCGAAAAGAGTGTCTTATCTTCCTTGTCTCCCAGGCGCAGCACATTTTCGAGGAAATAAACATGGGTACCTGAGTTCGTTTCTCTTGACAATCGCACGATTGGTCGATCATCACCACCCAATTCTTGCCAGTTATTTATTTTTCCGGAATAAATATCTGAAAGCTGCTGAAGCGTGAGCTCGCTGATGGGGTTGTTCGGGTTGACAATGATGGCGATCGCATCCCTGGCGACGACGAATTCAATCGGTTCAATGCCGTTGGCTTGTGCATTTTCGATCTCTTCAGACTTGATTTTTCTTGAGGCATTAGCGACATCAGTTGTTTTGTTAATCAAGGATGCGATCCCAGTTCCAGAACCACCTCCAGACACGGAAAGATTGGCTTGTGGATTATCCAACTGGTATTGCTCAGCCCATGCGAGTGCCAGGTTGACCATGGTATCGGAACCGACGTTGTTTAGATATTCACTTGAGCCTGTGGGGGATGAATCATCGTCACCTGCCCGGGGAGAGCAGGCTGATATTATCAGCACAACAAGAATTACCAGCTGTGTTATTTTCGGTTGCATCCAGATGATTATAGCAACACTTTATGCGCCCATCAAGGAATTTAGTACAACTGTCTGGTAGTTTTTCGATTAGAATTATTCGCATGCCAAATGATGAACTTTCCTTTCAAGTTAGCGATCTGGATTTTTATTACGGCTCATTTAAGGCGTTGATTGATATCAATCTCAAAATAAAATCGCGTTCTGTAACAGCATTAATTGGCCCTTCAGGATGCGGAAAATCGACCTTTCTGCGCTGTTTAAACCGCATGAATGACACAATCCCGGGCACACGTGTAGAAGGCCGGATTTTGCTCGAAGGTGAAGATATCTACGATGAATTTATGGACCTTGCGGATTTGCGCAGAAGAGTCGGTATGGTTTTCCAGAAACCGAATCCTTTCGCCAAATCTGTTTTTGACAATGTCGCATTTGGCCCAAGAGTTCAGGGATTGGTTCATGGGAAAGAAGCAGCTTGCAGAGCTGGTTGAAACCAGCTTGAGAAATTCTGCGTTATGGGAAGACGTAAAAGACAGCCTGGACGAGGAAGCATTGGGATTATCATTAGGGCAGCAGCAGCGACTGTGTATCGCCAGAGTCTTGGCCGTGGAACCGCAGGTAATCTTGATGGATGAGCCAGCATCCGCGTTGGACCCTATCGCGACTGGAAAAATTGAAGAGCTGATCGCGATCCTGAAGGAGAACTACACGATCGTGATAGTCACCCACAACATGCAGCAAGCTGCACGCGTTTCCGAAGAAACCGGGTTATTCTGGTTAGGAGAATTAATTGAGTTTTCTGCCACAGAAGACATGTTCACCAATCCTGTCCATGAACTCACTGAGGACTACATCACTGGAAGGATGGGGTAAATCTTTCGTTCTTGAGTGATCAAATATTGTCAACCTATTCGTACCTGGCCAGCAAGCCAGGTATTTTTTCTGCAATTTCATCCCTTACCTGGCGGAATTTATCGAGTTTGGATTGCTGGTCACCTTGAAATCCAGCAGGATCCTCGAACGCTAAATGGACCTGTGGATTGCCGCTGAGCCACGCCGGGCAGTCCTGCGAAGCCGAATCACATACTGTTACGACCAGGTCAAACTCCTGCCCCTTGAATTTTGAAGCGTTCTTGGATTTTCCTTGGTGGTTGATGCCGATTTCTTCGAGAACCTGTTCTGCCAGTGGATGAACATATCCGGCAGGTTTTGTTCCAGCACTGAGAGCCAGCCATGAATCCCTCAACTTCTCGCTGACGATTGCTTCAGCTAATTGAGAGCGACAAGAATTCCCGGTGCACAGGAATAAAACCGTCTTCTTAGGAACCTTGTGATTCTTGTCCGCTACCATGATGCAGGTCAATCAACATATCTCTTTTCAAAATGGACCAGCTCATCATCGCTGCGATCGAGCTCCCTCATCTCCCCGGTTGCCATGTAGATTGTGCGCTCACAAATATTCGTTACCCGGTCGGCCAATCGTTCCAGGTTGTGCGCAGCCCATAAGAGAAAGTTCGCCCGATCGATCGTGGTTGTATCTGCAATCATGTAAGTAACCAGTTCTCGATAAACCTGGTTGTAAAGCGCGTCAATCTGGTCATCTTCCTTGGGGATTTCGCGGGCGGTGTCTGCATCACCAGCGACGAAAGCAACCAGGGCCCTGTGAAGCATATCTAATCCCAGGTCCGCCATACGTGGAATATCAATCAGCGGTTTGACCAGGGGTTCAGTTCCCAAGAGGATATTAATCTTGGCGATCCCTTTGGCATAGTCACCCATTCTTTCTAATTCCGTGCTGATCTCGATCACGGCAGCTAATAGGCGCAGATCCTTGGCCATCGGTTGTTGAGTTGCAATCAGGGTGATACAGCGATCTTCGATTTCGAAGTGCTTCTTGTTGATATTATCGTCAGCTTCGTAAATTTTTTCGGAGGCCTGCAAGTCACGCTGCTTGAGTGCGGCGACTGCCGCTCGCACCGCTTCTTCTACCATGCCACCGAGGACCAGGATATCATCCAGCAGCTCTTGTAGAGCCCGGTCAAGCGTTTCTCTTGGATTTAGCGATGACATATCTCTCTCCTTGATCGTTCCCAATAAGCATCATTAAAAGCGGTCTGTGATGTGATCTTTTGTGACTTTCTGGCCTGGATTGGTAAATATCTCCGTAGTTGGGCCGTATTCCATTAAGATACCAGAACAATCGTCAGTCAAGGTGAAGTGGGCAGTGTTATCTGAGAACCGCGCGCGTGCTGCAAATTATGGGTGACGACGATGATGGTGTTCTTCGGGCAGATTACTCATCAGCTCTTCGATTTTCAACGTGGATGTTGGATCCAGAGCTGCACCGGGTTCATTCATCAATATTATATCCGCTCTTATTGCGTATGAGTTCTTTTGTTCATTTCCCCTACAGACTAAGGCGGTCCAACAAGAAGACGTACTGATATCTTTTACTCAGAACAGTGGCAAGAAACCAAACATTTTCGCCCAAGCAAAATTGATCTACGCATACCGTGATTTGATTTCCTGCTCTAGCTTATTCTTGAGTTCGCGGTTTGATGGCTCGCTGAGTATTGAGCCATCTCCAAAAACGATAGTTGGTACAACAAGGTCACCATGGTTGACTTCCCGGATAAATTCTTTTCCGCTTGGAGCTTGATCGATATCAATCCATTGATATGACATGTGATAATTATCCAAAATCATCTTCGCCCGGTAGCAATCCCCGCACCAGCTAGCGCGGTAAACCTTGATCGAATCCTGTTCCATGAATCTCTCCAGCGTTGTTCGCAGTTTTCAATGCAAATTTCCTTTATTGTACTATTGGAAAACATTATAATTAGACAGGTGCAGTTGAAGACATAATACTTGATATGGCTGATTATTACATTGGAACGATGGGATTTTCCTATAAGGAATGGGCAGGTTCATTTTATGCTCCCGGGGTCTCTGCCAGGGATTATTTGACGCATTACAGCCGGGTATTTAATGCAGTCGAGATCGATTCAACATTTTACGGCATCCGGACAGAAGGATCGGAAGCTCGTTGGCGGAACCAGGCACCGGATAATTTCAAGATTTGTCTGAAAGTCCCCCGGTCGATAACCCATGACGCCAGCCTGGTAGACGTCAAGCGTGAAATGGGAAGTTTCATGCAGGCGATCGCCTCACTGGATGATAAGCTGGGTGTGATCCTGATCCAATTCCCCCCTTCTTTTGATGTAGCTCATGTTGATAATCTCAAGAAATTCCTGGAGGATTTGCCAGGCAACCAATCCTTCGCAGTTGAATTCCGCCATCCTTCCTGGTACATATCCCAAACGAGTGATATTTTAACAAGGTATAGAGTTTGTTGGGCTGCGACTGTGTGCCCGGGTGTGCCTCGTGAAGTTGATTTGACAACGGATCTTGTTTTCATCCGCCTCGTCGGGCAGCACGGGCGTTTTGCTGCACATGACAGGGAGCAAATCGATGTTACACCCCAGCTGGAACGATGGTGGGAGTGGATCAGGTCAAAATACGACCAGGCCCATTCTATATACGTCTTCTTTAACGACGATTATTCGGGCCACGCTCCTGCTTCGGCTAACCGGCTGAAAGAATTAATCGGACTGCCTGTTGTAAAACCGGATATCCCAAAGCAAATGAGATTCTTATAGTGCAGGAAATAAGGAAAATATGAAATTTACTCGATTCGCAAAATATGCCTGGTTCGTCCTGATCTTCAACCTGGGGGTGATCATGTGGGGCGCTTATGTGCGTGCCACAGGCTCTGGTGCTGGTTGCGGCAGTCATTGGCCATTGTGCAATGGTGAAGTGATCCCGCGCACTGATCAAATCGAAACCCTGGTTGAATTCACGCATCGCCTGTCGAGCGGTACCGCTTTTCTGCTTGTGGTTGGGATGTTGATATGGGCCTGGCGTATCTTTCCCAAGAAGCACAGAGTACGTTCGGCAGCTATATTTTCAATGATATTCATGGTGACCGAGGCTCTCGTTGGAGCTGGCCTGGTGCTCTTTGATTTGGTAGCGGATAATACTTCCTCAGCGAGAGCACTAGCAATTTCTGTACATCTCGTGAATACATTTGTGTTGTTGGCCTGTATTTCGCTGACCGCCTGGTGGGCTTCTGGCGGGAACCGGGTCATTATCCACTGGGACAATGCGGATGTGTGGCTGCTGCTGTTGGGTTTATCTGGGATCCTGATCCTGGGAATGAGCGGTGCTCTCACAGCACTTGGCGACACCTTGTTCCCTGTAAATTCCCTCCAGGAGGGCATTCAGCAGGATTTCTCTTCTGAAGCGCATTTCTTGGTTCGGCTGCGCTTACTTCATCCAACGATAGCTGTTGTTGTTGCAGTCTACCTGATCATTGTTATTTACTGGATCAACTCCAGGGTTAAACTGAGATACAACAGGAAATTTGGCTGGATCTTGGTTTCGCTTTTCGTGACCCAGCTCTTAGCAGGCTTAATCAATGTCCTTTTGCTGGCACCCGTTTGGATGCAAATGGTACACCTGCTTTTGTCAGATCTGGTGTGGATTTCCCTGGTGCTGTACTCGGCTGAAGTCATGGGAGTGGAGGATGTCACCCAGGGCAAGGAGCAACGAATAGAAAGTTCAAGCCAGGCTGAATTGAGCGGGGCATAATCGATCTTGAGGCAATTTGGTGAAATCCACCAGTTCAGCAGAAGTTTGTTATAGGCTATAATTCCGGCTATGGTAAATCCCGATCCTCAGACCCGGCTCGAAGAGCTGCGAACTGAAATCCGCTATCACAATCATCGCTACTACATAGTGAATGAGCCGGTGGTCAGCGACAGCGAATACGATCGATTGATGCGCGAGCTGCGAGAAATCGAGGCAGAACACCCTGGATGGATTACCACCGATTCTCCTTCACAAAGAGCTGGTGCACCACCTACAGACCGCTTTACAAAGCTCCAGCATCCAGCTCCGATCCTGAGTTTAGGAAATGCATTTGATGAAGATGATGTCAGGGCTTGGTACGAGCGCATCGCCAGGCTTGATGAGAGGGTTTTAGAGGCAGATTATGTGATCGAGCCCAAGCTGGATGGTCTCACCGTCGTGCTGCATTACCAGGATGGCGTGTTCAATCAGGGAGCAACCAGGGGAGATGGATCAATCGGTGAAGAAGTCACCTCGAACCTGCGCACCATCCGGTCGCTGCCGCTGAGAATTCCAATCGAAGACAACGGGATTGAAATTCCACAGACCTTAGTTGTGCGCGGCGAAGTTTTCATGTACCTGGATGCTTTCCAAGAGCTGAATCGCCAGATGGAAGCAGCTGGTGAGAAGACCTATCAGACTCCACGCAACACCGCGGCCGGTTCCCTGCGACAGCTGGATCCAAATCTTACTGCCACGCGACCGCTTTCACTATTAACTTATGACGTTGTATCTACTGACCAGATTTACTGGAACACAGAAGTAGAACGCATGCAGTTCCTGCGCAATATCGGCATGCCGGTTGTCGATTGGACCTACTGCAAGGAAATTGGAGAAGCTATCGAAGCTTCCCATGAATTGATGGCCAAAAGATACGATTTGCCTTTAGAAGTGGATGGCGTGGTTATAAAGATCAATGATCTGACTCTTGCATCTGATTTGGGAGTGGTTGGAAAAGATCCTCGTGGGGCAGTGGCCTATAAATTCCCAGCCATTGAAGTCACCACCCAGCTTCTCGATATTGGTGTGAATGTTGGGCGTACCGGAGTCCTGACACCTTTCGCGATTCTAGAGCCAGTCGAAATCGGTGGAGTAATCGTAAAGCAGGCAACACTGCACAATTTTGACTATATCAAGGATAAAGACATCCGGGCGGGAGATCGGGTAGTGGTAAAACGTGCTGGTGATGTGATTCCTTATATCATCGGACCGGTTGTTGACGTTCGTAGTGGTGAAGAGGCTATATATTCGCCTCCTGAAAAATGCCCGGTTTGTGATACAGGTGTGGAGCACATTGAGGGAGAGGTGGCCTGGTATTGTGTAAACGCTGCCTGCCCGGCACAGGTAATTCGCAATATTGAGCACTTTGTGTCGCGTGGTGCGATGGATATTGTGGGATTAGGCATCAAGATCGTCGAGCAGCTTGTAGAATCTGGCCTGGTCACGGATGTTGCAGATTTATATACACTAGACAAACCGGCATTATTGACGCTGGAGGGTTTTGCAGAGAAGAAGGCTGACAATTTGTTGGCAGCAATCGAAGCCTCAAAATCACAGGATTTGAACCGCTTGTTATCAGCATTAGGTATCCGGGGGGTGGGTGAGGTCGGGGCGGTTGATCTGGCCCGGCAATTTGGCAGTCTCGACAGGTTGTCATCGGTCACCGTTGATGAACTGCTTGATGTTGAAGGTGTAGGACCAAATATCGCCCAGGCTGTCGTTGATTGGTTCAGCAGCGACTCAAACCTGTCTGTACTTAAGAAGCTGAAATCCGCCGGAGTGTGGCCAGTAGCCGAAATCAGTGCCAGTGATGCCGTCGAAGACCTCAAGCTCGGCGGGCAAACATTTGTCATAACTGGTACACTGCCATCGCTTTCGCGTATGGACGCTAAAGAGATGATTGAGCAAAACGGTGGCCGCGTGACCGGCTCTATTAGCAAGAAGACTGGCTACCTGGTAGTGGGTGATAATCCTGGATCGAAGCTCAGCAAGGCGCAGGATCTTGGTGTTCCGGTTTTGGATGAAGCGGGTTTGCAAAACCTAATAAAATAATAATTGGCGAATCTTTGCACTTAGGAGAGAACTGATGGAATTTGACGATAGGGATGATATTGTAGTCGGCAGGGTGAAGGCGATCACAGAGCGGTTGGCTCATTTACAGGAGCGTAACTTATATTTTTACAACATGCCAGCTACAGAATTACGGGGTGGGGCAAGAGTAATTGTCAATGGTCGCGATATGGGTATGTATGCCTCGTACAGCTACCTGGGATTAATCGGCCATCCAAGGATCAATAAAGCTGCCAAAGATGCGATTGACCGTTATGGGACAGGCACCCATGGGGTGCGCATGCTGGCAGGCACCCTGGATCTGCATAAAGAGCTGGAAGAAACAATCGCGGATTTTAAGGGTACTGAAGCTGCCGTGACATACACTTCAGGATATGTGACCAACCTGACCGTGGTCTCCTCACTGGTTGGTAGGGGTGGCTACGTTATCTCCGATAAATTGAATCATGCATCCATTGTGGATGGTTGTTTAATGTCCGGGGCGAAATTCCTGCGCTTCAGGCACAACGATATGGAAGACCTGGAATCACGCCTGGAGAATATTCCCGATGGGGCGACCAAGCTGTTGATCGCAGACGCGGTGTTCAGTATGGACGGGGATGTGATTGATTTTCCCAAGATAGTCGAGCTTTCCCAGAAGTACAAAGCCTGGTTGATGATCGATGAAGCGCACTCGGTTGGCGTACTTGGAAAGACCGGCAGGGGAATAGAAGAGCATTTTGGTATGGAAGGCACCATTGATATCAAAATGGGAACCTTGAGTAAAACGATTCCATCCGTCGGTGGATATGTGGCCGGCAAACAGGATCTGATTCTCTTCCTCAGTCATGCCAGCCGGGCGTACATCTTCTCTGCAGCTTTGCCGCCAGCCCAGGCGGCCGCGGCCAATGAAGCATTCAAAGTGATACTTGACGAACCATGGCGAATGGAAAAGCTCAAAGCGAATACTGATCAGTTTATCAATGGCTTGCAAGAGCGCGGGTTTGACACTATGGAAACCTCGACAGCCATCGTGCCTGTGTTGTGCGGCGACGATGAACGGGCTTTTGCATTGACGCGTGCTGCCCAAAGCCAGGATCTGTTCGTGCTGCCAGTGGTCTCACCTGCAGTACCGCCAGGTCTGGCGAGACTGCGAGCTACAGTTACTGCTGCTCATGAAACAGATGAGATCGAATATGCGATGAATGTTATCGGAGAAGCGGGGAAGGAAATCGGTATAATCTGATCGAATCAAATTCTGAGATATCTATTAAATTAAAACCAGGGCGCGAGAAATCTGTTTTGCGCGGACATCCCTGGATATTTTCAGGTTCAATCGCCAATATTACCGGCAGTGAAGCTGAGAGACAACCTGGCCAGACTGTGAAAGTAGTCGATTCTACCGACAAATTTTTGGCCTGGGGGGCTTTGAGCCCGGAATCTAATATTCGAGTCCGGGTATGGTCGCAGGTTGAAGATTCGATAATTAGTCCAGAATTTCTGCTTAGACGAATTTCTAAGGCTGTAAAAAGCCGCGACAATTATTTTCATGCCGAACAGTTCAATGCTTATCGGCTGGTGCATGGAGAATCTGACGGGTTACCAGGTTTGATCGTTGATAAATACGCAAAAAGCCTGGTTGTTCAGTTCCTGGCTTGCGGAGTCGAGTACTGGCGGGAGACGATTGTAAAGCAATTGGCTGGCCTCTTGTATTGCGAGCAGATCTATGAAAGGTCTGATGCAGACGTTCGTCGTCTAGAGGGTTTAGAGCCGCGAAAAGGTCTCTTGATGGGCAGAAAAATGAACCCCATTGAGATCAAAGAGGGTGATCGAGATTACTTCGTTGATGTCATCCAGGGTCAAAAGACTGGATTTTTCCTTGATCAGCGGGAAAATCGGGCTGTGATCCAGGATTTAGCGGGGCATAAAGTTGTTTTGGATTGTTTTGCCTATACGGGAGGGTTCTCAGTTGCTGCAATGAAAGGCGGTGCTCAGCATGTAACCGCATTGGATGCATCTTCTCGTGCCCTGCAGATGGGCGAGAAAAACCTGCAATTAAATAATATCCCTGGTAAACATGTTGAGATGATTGAGGTCGATGTATTCAGTCAATTGAGAAAGTTTCGAGATGCCGGACGAACTTTCGACATGATCATCCTCGATCCTCCAAAATTTGCTCCCACAGCCGCTCACGCCCAGAAAGCAGCCCGAGGATATAAAGATATCAACCTGCTGGCATTCAAACTGCTCAACCCTGGCGGTTTACTGGCCACTTTTTCTTGTTCCGGGGGAGTAAGCGCAGAATTGTTTCAAAAGATCGTTGCCGGGGCTGCATTGGATGCCGAGGTTGATGCTAAAATCATTCGCAAACTGGGTCCGGGTGTTGACCATCCTGTTGCGTTGAATTTTCCCGAGGGGGCATATTTAAAGGGTTTTATCATCCAGGTATAGAAAAGACCCACTAATCAAATGAGATTAGTAGGTCATTCAAGGTGGAGATGGCGGGACTCGAACCCGCGTCCGAAAGATTAAGTTCTCGAATGTCTACGAGCGTAGTCGTTTGAGGTTTGTCGCGAGATGAGCTTCAAACGACAAAGTTGCTCATCCAGCCAGCCACTTGGGTCCGAAAACCCTCTTTCACACAATTAGTGGCATCAAGTGCGGCACTCCGACTTTGTGTCGCCCGGTCTACCACCGGTCGGAGATCGGGGTAGGCGGACGTGACCCGCTATGGGGTCATACTCGTTCCCTTACCGGTTAAGCGGCGAGGGGCAGAGCAGAAAGGTTAGTGCGTTTGGCACTTAAAGGTTGCGCTGAGTTTACGAGATCGGCGCCTCTCGGCTCGCAATGCGGAACCAGCCTCCTCCGTCGAAGCCTGTCATCCCCAATTGCATTAATATTATACCGTATTCCCAATTTCGAACCAAGGTTATAGGTTTGTTTTCCACCCGGGATGTTATACTCAATGCAACTTTTATTCCCCGGCGGTGTTACCTTAATTGTGCTGGTGCACCTTGCCGCAAATGGTGAGGACCGTGCCTGAACTTAGTGATGAGATCGCACTCAAATTAGCTGCGCAGGGCGATCAGGAAGCCTTTGGCGTGCTTTATGAGCGCTACGTAAGCAGGATTTACAGCTATATTTATTATCGCACTGGCAACCAGCATGATGCTGAAGATTTGACCGCCAGGGTTTTCTTTCGTGCCATGCGGCATGTTGAGAATTACAAAGACCGCGGCCTGCCTCTTTCGGCCTGGTTGTACCGAATTGCCCACAACCTGGTGGCTAATTGGCACCGGGATAACAGCCGAAAAAAGGAGATTCCGTTAGACGAAATCATCCTTGTGCGTCACAGCGGAGAACTCCCAGAAGCGGTGCTGATCGAGAATGAGGAGAAGGAAAATTTACTGGGCGTAATTCACCGCTTGCCCGCAGACCGACAGCAGCTGATCATCCTGAAATTTGTTGAGCATTTATCGAATGCAGAGATTGGGCAGGTGATGGGCAGGTCTGAAGGAGCGGTGAAAAGCCTTTACCACCGCACTTTATTATCGCTGCGTGATGATTATGAATTAATTCTCTCCAGCGGTTCCACCGATGGAGAAAGCATCTCCTGATGATGAAAAGGATGCTATGGACAGCGCTTCATCTTCCGAAATTGATCGAATAGAAAATGTGATGCATTCCTCCCTGCAGCCCGTTGCACCGCGACCTGAGTTTGTGGAAGGACTGCACCAGCGCTTAACAGATCCCATGAGCCCAAGAGTGCGTTTTACACGCCAATACTCATCGCAGTTTATCTTGCTTATAATAGCTACTTTACTGAGTGGGATTGTTTTCATTCTTACTGCCAGCCGGGTGATAATTTCCCTGGTCAGAGAATTCAGGCTTACCAATTCCAGTTTTTAGTTCAATTGAATATTGTTTTATCAGGGAAGAGATTCTCCCAGCAGTTGGCGCGCCAGGAGGTCGACATCCGCAATCAGATCGGCGTCGATCGGCAGTTTGTGTTCAGGTGTGGAGTGGATCAGGAAGTGATCAATAAGTTCCCGCTGTTCATCATCAATATCAGGGGATGAGGCGAGGAATCGTAATCGATCAAGCGCGCTTTCAGAACCAATATTAATTTCGTTGCGGGCAAGAAATTCGCCAACAACATGTCCCGCGGCCCGGCGCGCACAAACCCTGGCGCGCCCTTCATTTCCGCTGTGCCGGGCGGATTGCGCCATTTCCAGCTCTTGATTTGTCAGTTCTCGCCAATCTTGGGGGGGCATTATTGAAATCCTCAGCGACCAAGTATATCAAATTGTTAAATGCGAACGAAAATTAGGATTTGACTCCTTATTCTCGTACACAGTAGAATTACACTGGTTCAGGTGGCAACATATTAATTCATGGTGGAAAGATGATGTCGCGAGACTTGAGAAAGTACGCCAACCAAACAAATGTCAGGTTGATCGTAGGGGGGCTGCTGCTGTTGTTTATCGTTGGATTGGGGCTGATATATTTATTCTATGGTCCCGGAGCAGCCTTATCTGGAATGATCTGTTTGCTGGTTGGATTGGTACCATTATTCTTGATTTGGTTTGCATTCTTCATCCTGGAAATCATTACGAAACGAGTCCGAGATCAATGAGCAATAATTCGCATATTATGGATATTGGGGATTGGGTAGTTCGACAAAGACTTCCGGAGGAACATCGTTCAGCGCGCGTGATTCTGCTGCTGCATGGCTGGACGGGAGATGAAAATTCGATGTGGATATTCACACCGCGGCTTCCGGAAAACTATTTGATCTTAGCACCGCGCGGGATAAAGAGCACTGCATTAGGGGGATACGGGTGGGAAAGCGCTGGAGCTTCGGGTTGGCCAGAAGCAGCCGATTTCCAGGAAGCAATTCATGGCTTGTTTGATTTAGTGGATTCGTTCAAATCTCAGGATTTAGATGTGAATAAGATTGATGTGATGGGTTTCAGCCAGGGGGCTGCTCTGGCGTATGCCATGCTGGTTCAATACCCCGAAAAGATAGGCAAACTGGCAGGATTATCTGGATTTTTACCTGAAGGTCTTGGCAATCAGATCACCCAACACAGGCTGGCGGAGAAACAGATTTTCATTTCCCACGGATTGCGTGATGAAATGGTCTCCCTGGAACGAGCCAGGAGTGCTGTAGGGGCGTTTAAATCTGCTGGAGCAGATGTTGTCTACTGCGAAGAAGATGTGGGTCACAAATTGAGCGCGGGCTGCTTCAGGGCGATGGATGACTACTTTGCAGATCGATCATAGATTTATCCTATGTGTATAACCTCCCGGAACATATCCCGGGAGGTTTAATAACTCCTTAGATTTGCCGGTGCGCAGGAAGGTTATTGTTCTGCCTGGTAAGCCAGGGTCTCTATGACAATCGAATCAAGTCGTTCCCGGATGATTTGAGCGATTTTGACCATCATCAGGTAGCCAAACTCGTAATCAGCTGCAAATTTCTCACGCATTTGGGCAGACTTGAACTCGATTACCTTGCATTTTTTCGTCGATTTCGCTCCAGCACCGGCGGTGAAAGGAGGGATGAGGGATGTCCAACCAAAGACATCTCCGGTCGATAGTGTATTGATGACCACTTCCTTATCTTGTTGGGGAAAAGAAGTTAACAAAGACACATCACCCTCGACGATGATATAGACTTTATTGGTATCGTCGCCTTCATGGTGAAAATAGAAATCTGGTTCATATTCTACTTCTTCAGCCAAATTCGCCAGCATATTCAATTGCGCAATTGTGACACCGCTGAAATAAGGATAGCGGCGGATTAATTCAGGGGAGACCATATAAACACCTCTCTTTTTCTACTCACATCACAGGCTGAGCTCATCCAGCACAGCTTCTGTTACCTGCGGAATAACCGCTGCGACTGAAGGTGTAGGGCGATCACTGAAGTCCATCACATTCTCAACTTCAATAGCAAAGATGGTGATATCCTGTGGTAACTGCAATCCCATGCGGCGACCGGTTTCTAACGCCGTGACCAGGCTGGCATCATGCGGGGAGGCGCTGTGCTGGGTTGGGCTGATCGTTCTGAGATCTTCCAGCGACATTTTGTACACTTTCCCAGGACAGCAGCCATCCAAACGTTGAAAAGCGTCAACCAGGATTACCCGATCGTAACCAATCATGGTTTCCATGAGAGTTAACCCACCGACACTTACCTCGGTAATGTCGATGGGGGTGTCCTCTGGCAAGCGAGCTCGGACTTCTTCGGCCACGAGGACACCAACTCCATCGTCAGTTAATATTGGATTACCTAAACCCAATACAAGTGTTTTCATTTACCAGTTTATCCCGTGAACTGGCTGAGGCGTTCAACCTCATTGCCTTCAGCATCACGGATCGTGATTTCCAGCGGCATTTGACCTGGCAGCGAGTGCGTCGCGCAAGACATGCAGGGATCGTAATTGCGGAAAGCCATCTCGACTTTGTTCAGGAGGCCTTCGGTAACGACCGTGCCCTTGGTAATTAAAGTCTTGGCAGCTTTTTTGACAGACATGGTGATAGGCGCGTTGTTGTTGGTCGTACCAACAATCATGTTCACCTTGGTCAAGATGCCGTTTTCGTCTGTCCAGTAGTGGTGGGTCAAGGTTCCGCGCGGGGCTTCGACGCTGCCAACACCTTCAGTAGGAGTGCTGGTAATCACTGGCCGAACGTCTGGGTCGGTGATTTCTGGGTCGTTGACCAATTCCTGCATGCGCTCGGCTGCGTATAGCAATTCAACCAGGCGAGCCCAATGGGTGGCGAGGCGCTGGTGGACAGGTTCATAGCGTCCATTAACTTTCTTGCTGCCCAAAGTTTCATAAAACTTCTCAAAAGCTTCCTGGGCTTTCGGAGTCGCCATACCATCTGAGACATTGAGCCGGGAAAGAGGCGTGGCGCAGTACACACCGCTGTCCATGCCATCTGTGAAACCATTCCATCCGACGTTTTTCAGGTATGGGAATTTCAAGTAGGTCCAGGGTTCAACGCGCTCGGTGATGTGATCTGCGTAGTCTTTGGCCTCGTATTTGGCAAATTCCTTACCTTCAGGATCGGTGACACGCACCATGCCATCATAGAAATTGACGTGGTTGTTCTCGTCAACCGTTCCCATGTAGTATGTTCGATGGGTGAAGGTGTCTCCAAGGATCAGGTCAACGTATTCCTGGTTTGCGAGTACGATGTCATCAAACACTTTCAAGCTGAAGAGGGCGAAATCGACATTCTTCTTGCAGATTTCGATAAACTCATCACGCTCTTCTTCGGTGATGGCTTTGCTCCAACCACCGGGCAGACCTGCCACCGGGTGGACACCGCGGCCACCCACGATCTGGATCACATGGTGGTTGCGTATACGGGTGTCAATGACCTGTTTACCGATATCAACCCCCACCTTGTGGATCACACCGAGAATATTGCGCTCAGCCGCGGGGGCCTCGGGACCGACAATAAAATCGGGGCCACCGAGAGCATAGAAGTGGGTTGTGTGATCGGTGACAAAGAAAGCTGAGTAGAACATCTCGCGGACTTTCTTGACCGCAGAGGATGGTTCAACACCAAATAAGACATCCAGGGCTTTTGTGGCAGCGATATGATGTGCTTCGGGACAAACGCCGCAGATGCGGTTGGTGATGCGCGGCATTTCTTCCGCTGGTCTTCCAACGCAGAACTGCTCGAAACCACGTAGTTCGGGTATCTGGAGGTATGTATCCTTTACATCACCCTCCTCGTTCAAGAAAATTTCAATCTTCCCATGCCCTTCGAGACGGGTGATTGGGTCAATGGTTATTTTTGTCATTTCGCACTACCTCCATTATCGCCGTTTCCATCAATTTTGACTCGCTGAAGCAGTGAATGAGCCATGCTAAAGCGGTAAAAAGTTCCAGAAGGATCAGCCAAAGTATCCATGACGGCGTTTATTTTCTCGTCCAGCTCGTGCTCCTCTTCAGTGGAATCACCAACATCCACGACAGAAGCGATGGCCGAGAGCATTTTTGCTCCCTGGTCCTCGACTCCATCCAGGGGTCCATAGCATCCCCGGCAGCCCATGCCGACTTGAGGGCAAAGTGCGCCACAGCCTGCGCGAGTAGCTGGACCGACACATACCAATCCCTGCTCAAGCAAGCATAAACCGGGTTCCGGTATAATTTCGTAAGGCCGGTAGAACTTGGTGATTTTTTTTACGTTTTTCTCTAGATCGCATTCTTCACAAACGGCGACGGTGCCGGCTCCCAGAATTGAGCCTGCCGGTGGAAGCGGTCCACCATGTACCAGGGCATTTACAATCACTTCCAGCACAGCCCAAATTTGTGGTGGTTCCGGCGGGCAACCCGGCAGATAGTAATCGACATCCACCACCTGATCGAGGGATTTCACAGTGTGATAAAAACTCGGCAGGGTCAAGGTTCCTTCCTCAACTTGGCTTTCTACCAAGGGGAGAACTCGATCGGGGTTGTCGATGGTCAGGTTCTCAAAATAAACAGTATCGAAAGTGGCATCCTTGCTGGTCAAATTGGAAAGCGCAGGGATGCAGCCTTCATATGCACAGGATCCATAAGCCACCAGCACCTTGGATTTCTTGCGCATCAATTTTGCCATCTCTTCGTTGTCGGAATTGCGGATAGCACCATTGAACAAACATACATCGATATATCCATCCGGGTAGCCTTCGACATCGCTGAGCTTATAATCAGCGATGCAGGGGAAGAAAGCCAGGTCGAATACTTCATCGACGACCAAGATCTTGTCGCCGATATTAAGCACCGATATCTCACATCCTCCACAGGAGGAGGCCCAGTACATTGCCAGCTTCGGTTTTTCGGACATTGTTAAACCTCCTCGACTTGTGCTTCTACTTCAGCGACTTCAAGCGGTTGGTGGCCATTGCCGCCCAATACCGATTCACGCCACTGTAGAGGACCTAAAGCGCGCACTTCTTCCGTCATGCGGTCAACTGCGTCAGCAAAAATTTTTCCTTCCGAAGCAGAAGCCCAGACCATCTGTACGCGTTCAGCTTCAATACCCCACTGCTTAAGCATGCGCTTGAGTAATATATAACGGCGCAGTGCCTTGATGTTGCCTTCAACATAATGGCACTCTCCGGGGTGGCAACCAGCGATCATGACACCATCCGCCCCTTCGCGCAGCGCTTTAAGCACGAAAGTTGGGTCCACGCGACCGCTGCACATAACTCGGATGGCACGCATATTGGGGGCGTACTTGGTGCGTGAAGTTCCAGCTAAATCAGCGGCCCGGTATGAACACCAGTTGCACAGGAAACCTACGATTACGGGTTCAAATTGTTCACTCATTATTCTCCTCCAATTCAGGCCGGTACAGCCTGGCGTTCACGAACATCCCACAGAATACCCTCAATTTCGGAAAGTACCTGTTCATTGGTAAAGTGGGCACCGTTGATGGCAGAGCTCGGGCAGGCAGCTACACAAGTGCCGCAGCCCTGGCAAAGCGCAGTAATCACCTCAGAAATTTTCTGGTCCTCGTGAAAAACGATCGCGTTGTAGGGGCACAGGTCGTTGCATATGCGGCATCCAGAGCAAGTTTCCTCATTGATGCTGGCCCTTACAGGTTCCATCATCACGGTTCCCTGGCTGATTAACCCCGCGACCCTGGCAGCTGCAGCTGCACCCTGGACGACTGAATCAGGAATGTCTTTTGGTCCCTGGCAAGCGCCGGCGATATAGACACCTTCGGTCATCGTGGCAACAGGGTCCAACTTGGGGTGGCGTTCGGTGAAGAAGCCGTTGAAATCGCAGCCCATACCAAACATCAGGGAGACATCCAAGGAGTCGTGCCTGGCTTCCATACCTGCGCTCAAGATCACCATATCAACAGGCACACGACGCTGTTTTCCAATCAATGTATCTTCGGCCTGGACGATTAATTTGCCTTCTTCACCGGGCAGCCGGGCGGCATCCGTTACATCTGCAGCGCGGCCCCGTATGAAGTGTGTACCTTCCTCGAGCAGCCGGTTGTAAAACTCTTCATAGCCCTTACCTGGGGTACGGATATCGATGTAAAAATTGTAGACGTCCGCTTCTGGAACCCGTTCATGCACCAGGTGGGCGAATTTCAGCGAGTACATGCAGCAGACCTTGGAGCAGTATTCGTGGTAGTTGTTGTCCCTGGAGCCGACACAATGCACGATTGCGATGCTCTCTGGCACAGTCTCGCCATCCCGCAGCACGATATTGCCGCTGGTTGGCCCAGATGCATTAACCAAGCGCTCGAATTCGAGGCTGGTGAAGACATTGGCCAGGCGACCATAACCGTATTGGGGAATACGCTTCGAGTCGAACAGGTCGAAGCCGGTGGCCAGGATCACGTTGCCAGCAGGAAATTCGATCATCTCATCTTCCTGCTCGAAGTCGATTGCGCCGGTTGGGCAGAGGATCTGGCAGGCTTTACATTTGCCACGCTCAAAATAGGTGCAGTTTGGTGGGTCAAGCACCGGGTAATTGGGAACTGCCTGCGGGAAAGGAGTGTAAATGGCTTTGCGCTGTGCGAGACCAGCCTCAAATACATCATCGACAACCTTGCGGGGGCATTTTTCTTCACAAATTCCACAGCCGGTGCAGAGTTCTTCAATCACATAGCGAGCTTTCTTACGAACTGTGACACTAAAATTGCCTACATAACCGGAGATATTTTCTACCTCGCTCCAGGTATACAGGGTTATGTTGGGATGCTGACCGACATCCACCATCTTGGGCGTTAGAATACATGCAGAACAGTCGAGTGTGGGGAAGGTCTTATCCAGCTGGGCCATATGCCCACCGATGGATGGTTCGCGTTCAACCAATACTACGTGGTTGCCCGCATTAGCCAACTCCAAAGCGGCAGTGATACCGGCGATACCTCCTCCAACGATAAGGGTGGTCGGGTTGATCTCCACCGGAATTGGTTCGAGCGGTTCGTGGTGCACAACCCGCTCAACTGCGCCATTGACCAGTGCTTTCGCCTTCTGAGTAGCAGCCTCTTTGTCAGTCGTAGCCCAAGAATTGTGTTCGCGGATATTCGCCATTTCAAACAGGTAAGGATTCAGTCCACCTCTTTCCGTGGCAGCACGGAAGGTTTTTTCGTGCATATGCGGTGAACACGCAGCGACGACTATGCGGGTTAAACCCTGTTCCTTGATATCTTCTTCGATCAATTCCTGACCGAGACTCGAACACATAAACTTGTAATCGCGTGAACATACGACGTTGGGTTGTTCTCCCGCCCATTTGGAGACCTGCTCAACGTCGACCGTTCCAGCGATGTTCGTGCCGCAGTGGCACACATATACACCTACTCTTTCACTCATCGGCTCTTCTCCTTCAATAAACTTGGGGAAAAATGATTTTCCGTGGTGATTAATATCTGCGAGTTCATGCTGGCTCCTTGGCGAAAGTCACGATGCGATCAGCTGATACGAACTCAGTTCCGATACCTAGTTTTTTAGCCGGAATACCCATAGATAATCCAATCAACTGGGTGAAGTAAAGAACGGGTATCTTGAAATCAGTGCCGTACTCCTGGTTGATCTGCCTCTGGTAGCACTCAAGATTAGTCTGGCATAATGGACAGGCAGTGGCGATGACATCCGCTCCGCTCCTGGTGGCACTGTGCAGCAGCTCCAGGATCAATTGATATGCAGCTTCACGACTGGTGATGAGCAAAGAGCCTCCGCAGCAGCGAAGACGATGGGCAAAATCAACCGGTTCAGCTCCAATGGCTGTCATCAATTTTTCGAAAAACTGAGGATTTTCAACATCCTCGTGATCTTTTTTCGGTCTGACGATTTGGCAGCCATAATATGGGGCAACATTTAAACCCTCGAGGGGGTGGGAGACTGTTTCCTTGAGCGCTTCGTATCCAACATCCTCGGCAAATACTTCCATCAGGTGCTTCACCTGGATGTCTCCCGAAAAGGACAGGTTGTCCGCCTCCAGGGCATAATTGATATGATCTGCTAAATCTTTATCCTCTTTAAGATATGCATTGGCAAAATATGCATTCTTGAAGCATGCACTGCAGGGAGCCACCAGATCGTGTCCCGCTTTTTCTGCCATTGCCAGGTTGCGGCTGACCATGGTATAGGCCAACAGCTCGTCAACGTGGAAATAGGTTGTGGCACCGCAGCAGTTCCAATCTTCAAGTTCCTGCAGCTCAACACCTACAGCCTGTGTGGTTTGTTTCGCAGATTGATGATAGCTGAGCGCCATTTTTTCCAGTGAGCATCCGGGGAAGTATGAATAAGTTGTCATCATGCATCTCCCATTGGAATAATTCGGTTGGCCATTTTCTTGAAATTCTCCAATCTTTTAATCCTGGCAGGCAAAACGGGTAATCTGCCTTTGAGCATGAGATTGGTTGCTGTGTGAGCTTCATTCAGGAACTCCCGCACACCATAGCTGAAGATATACGATGGTGCCAGCACAGGCTCATAGGAGCGCCCGCTTCTCAAAATTGACTTGACAAAAGTTTCTGAGAATACCGGTCCAATTGCATCTTCTGGGTACTGGTGTTTCCAAATCGAATAGCGCTTGAGGGCATACATCAAACCGGCGATATCGATTTTGCTGGGGCAGCGGACGGTGCAGTGGAAGCAGGATGCGCAGTACCAGAATGTGTTGCTCTCCATGACTTCCTCTTTCATGTCAGCGTTAATCATGCCGATCAAGCGCCGGGGGGTGTAGTCCATGAAATCCGCCACGGGGCAAGTACCCGAACAAGTCCCACATTGGATGCAGGTTGCTAGAGATTCACCGTGTGAGGCATGCAGGAGGTTGGAAACCTCTTCGCTGAAAGTGGGTTTGGTTACCATAGGTTTATCCTAATTACCTTCTGCTTCGGCTTTTCTCTTCTCTGAAGCTTCCAAGAGTGAGCTTACTTTCTCGAGAAGCAAACCAGGTTCAACAGGTTTTTCAATCAGTTCATCATTTGGTACAAAACTGGGATGGACTGGTTGACCGGGGAACAAGAAGGCAATTTGTTCTCGCATTCCCGTGATGATAAGAATTGGAGTTTCGCGCAGCACGGGATCTTCCCCGATCTTGCGGGCGATCATGATGCCTTCTGCGCCGCGACCCATTAAGACATCCAATAATAGGAGATCGTAGCCACCGGCCTTCAAAGCATTAAACCCTTCATCCGGATTGTATTTTGCATCCACCTCGTAACCTGCATCTTCGAGGACTTTTGCAACAACTTCGACGAAATCCGGGTCGTCATCGATCATCAGTAACCGTTTCTTTGTACCCATGTGGGCCTCCTTATGTGTTATTAATAGATTCAAATATTTCTGTATTTTCTAATTCTGTTTCACTTTCATAACCAGGTAACCACAATTCAAACGTGCTTCCCTGGCCTAGTTCACTGTCAACAGTTATCGTTCCATTATGCGCTTCCAATATCCTTTTTGTAAGCGCCAAGCCAACCCCGCTGCCGCGCCTGGCTTTGTTTTCATCACTGCTGGTGAAAAAATCCTCGAATATGAAAGGCATATCCTCCTTGGAGATGCCTATGCCGTTATCCTGGATGCTGATCTTGATTTGGTTTTCCACCTGAACTGCAGTTATGTCTACCATGCTTCCTGCAGCAGAATACTTGATGGCATTGCCAACAATATTGACGATCGCCTCGACAAGTGTGCCCTCGTCCCCGCATATCATCGGAATGTCTTCTGCAATTGTGGATGTGATTGATATGTCCTTGCGGACCGCATGCGGCTGGACGCTTTCCAGTGCTTTTGAGACAATGCCCGGCAGGGAGGTGGGCTGAAAGTTTTCCTTGATGGTGTTAACGTCAACTGAGATGGCGCGCAACCAGGTGTGGATCAGCTTCATGAGATCATCGATGCGGGTCTGAATCCTTTCGAAGCGGCGCTGCTGATCCTCGGTGAGTTGATCGGTTAGTTCAGCGGATAAAGAAAATAAATGCTGTTGGGTTGTTGCCAGGGGGGATTTGAGCTCGTGGGACACAATTGCGGCAAAGTGTTCTCGTAACAGCTCCTTTTCACGTCGCAATGCGAGGGTTTCAAGCACCAGTTTCCTCTTTTCCAGACCTCGCCTGGTGATTAAACGCAGCTCGTCAGGTGTGAAAGGTTTGGGGAGAAAATCAAAGGCACCTTTTTGCATGGCTTCGACTGCAGAGTCGATGGTTGCGAATCCTGTGATGACGATAGTAACGATGGTAGGATCGATTTCTTGAATTTTTTCGATCACTTCAAACCCCGAAATGCCAGGCATTTTAAGATCCACAAAGATTAAATCTGGCCGAAATTCCTCGACCATCTGAATCCCGAGCAAACCATTGTCTGCAGTCTGGATCTCGTAATCGCCGCTCGACAAGATCTGCAGGCAGGAATCGAGCACTATTTCTTCGTCATCAATAACTAAAACTTTGGATAGTTTGTCCATTCTCCGGGACCTCTTCCGTAACCATGACGGGCAGCCTGACGATAAATGTTGTGCCCTGTCCAGGTTCACTATTAACAGTAATGATGCCGTTATGCGCTTTTACCACGCCGAAGCTAATTGCTAAACCTAATCCAGTTCCATGACCAACGTCCTTTGTGGTGAAGAAAGGATCGAAAATTTTCTCAATGTTCTCTTCCGAGATGCCAGGACCGGTATCACGAAATTCAAGCTCGACGAAAGCGTCGCCCTGGATGCTTCTCGTGGTCAGGATCAAGTCTCCTTCACCATCCATGGCTTCCGCAGCGTTGATGATCATGTTCATGATCACGCGTTCGATTTGGCTGGCATCCAGGACCATCATGGGTAAGTCTTCCTGGAAATTTTTCGTGAGGTGGATATTGAGAAACAAAGCTTGATTTTCAATAAATGATAGGCACTGCTCCATGACGGTGTTGATATTGGAGAGTGCTTTATCGGGTTTTCGTTGGCGGGAAAAATCCAGCAAACCGCGAATAATATCCCTGCAGCGAGTAGCCTGGCCAACGATTTTTTCGAGTGACTTCTTCTTGGGATCATCCTGTGCTGTATCTTCCAATATCAGGTGAGAGTAGGTGACAATACCTGTTAGGGGGTTGTTTAATTCATGGGCCACATTCGCAGATAGCTGCCCGATCAATGCCAGACGTTCGCTGGCCATGATCCTCTGCGTGGCAAATTCTTTGAGCTGGTCGTCCCGTTTTCTTAAGGCGAGTGCCATGGCATTAAAAGATTCAGCCAGGTACTCAAGTTCATCCCTGGTAGATATTTCAACTTTAGTGTTTAAATCACCGCCAGCTACTGCCTTTGATGCGTCGATCAATTTAAAGATTGGTACCAGAATCCAACGTGCGATGAAATATGACACGATAATGGCGACGAGCACCCCGGCGATAGTAATTCCACTAAATGTCAGGATCATGCTCTGCCGGATGTCGTTGTATTTTTCCTCCAGAACACCGACATAGAGAATTCCAATGATCTTCCCAGCGATATCGCGGATAGGCTCGTAAGCAGTAATGTACCAATCATTCACCACGTAAGCTCTACCTATCCAGGGTTCGCCCAAACCGACAACCTGGTTGTAAACCTCTTCGGTGACCCGAGTACCCAAAGCTCGGGTACCATCTTCGTTTTCAACATTTGTAGATATGCGCACATCGTCCTGGAATATGGTGGCTGTGCCAATATCCTTGCCTTTGTACTGTACTTCCTGGTAAACGGTTTCTTTAACCTTGTCGACGATTCCAAAGTTGCGGTTCAGCAGGGTGCCGCCATAAAGTACACCGATAAGATTATTTTGATCATCAAAGATTGGTGCACCAGCTAACAGCATCATGCCTGAGGTCTCTTCGGTCTCGTCTCTTTCCCTGGCCAAGGGTGTATCAATATAAGAAAAATGGGCTTGACTGGCAAGCGTTGGAGATTCCTGGTTCAGCTCTTCACCTGAAACGATCAGGGTGGTTGAAATGGGGACTTGGGACTTCAAGACAGCTTCAACCAGCTCATTGTCATCTTGGTCGTCATCCCCGGGGTAGAACAAATTGCCTCTTATAATCACTTGACCGGTTTCATCTGTCAGGGTGAGCACATCCAGGCCTTCATTCTGCCTGACTCGCTGCAGTTCTATGTAAGCCTCAATCAATTCTCCAGTTAAAAGCGCATCTCGTAGAAAGAACCTGTTGGCATTCATGCGTACTGCTGAATTTATCTGCTCCAGATTGCTGAGGTAGAGTTCGCGGGCTGCGTTGAGGTCATGGCGGACCTTATCCTGGGCTTCGCTAACGATGCGATTGCTGATCAACTGCACCCCGACGATCATATAGATGGCGCTGATGAAGACCACGATAATGAGAAAACTGAGCACCAATTTTGTAGCGATTGACACCCGGATTTTATTAGTCCGTGGCATTAAAGTCTTCAATGCAGATCGCATAACTATCGCCTAAGTTACCTCTTCATCTTCTTCAACACCGTTCATTTCTACAGCATCGATCACGAGTTCAAGTAAATCTTTTACAACCAATTGATCTTCAATGCCTGCAGTCTTTACCGCATCCTGGAACATAACCAGGTCTTTGGGGCATGTGACGACCAGGGTAGTTACTCCTGGCAGTGAGGCCGCTTCTTTGACACGGCTTTCAGCTGGTCTTTCCGTTACTTCCGGTGGATCCTCCATCCAGATACGTCCACCACCGGCGCCGCAGCAAAAAGTGTTTTCGCGGTTGCGGGGCATTTCAACCAGCTGGCAGCCGAGCGCTTCCAGCACCCGGCGGGGGGCTTCGTATTCACCGTTGTAGCGACCTAAATAACAAGGGTCATGATAAGTAACTACTTGATCAAGTTGCCTGGATAATTTGATCTTCCCTGAACTGATCAGCTGGTCAAAAAGCTGTGAATAATGGAGAACGTCATAATGATCATTGCCATTCTCTGAATATTCGTTCTTGATCGTGTTGTAAGAGTGCGGGTCACTGGTGATTATGGTCTTGAACCTGCTTTTTGAGAGTGCGACCAGGTTCTTTTCTGCCAGCATTTCAAATAAGCCTTCTTCGCCTACCCGGCGGACGTCATTCCCGGAATTTCTCTCCGCATCATAGAGCAAACCAAAATCGAGCTCGATTGACTGGAAGAGCTGTGCCATGCTGACTGTTTTATCGATCATGCTGGCATGGTATGAGGCATAGTCACCCACGAACCATAGATATTCAACTTCCACGCGGCGAGCATCCTTGAGCTTGGGCTTGATCGGCTTCGACCATTTTGCTCGCATACGGTCAGATTTCCCGAAGGAATTTCCATATCTGCCCAGGTTGGCGAGCGCATCTTGCAGCTGAGGATCAACATCGCCTTCCAAAACCAGATAGCGGCGCATATCTATAATCGTCGACAGCTGGTCGTTGAATACGGGGCATTTATTCACGCAGGCACCACAGCTGGTGCAGGCCCACAGCTCTTCTGGTGCGACTACATCTCCCTGCATGCTTGATCCATTGCTTGGTTCCCACATGTGGCTTTCCAGCTTGATCATGATATCCCTTGGTGACAGGGAGAAACCGCTCACGTAAGCCGGACAGACGTCCTGGCAGCGACCACAACGGGTGCAGGATTCGAAATCCAGCAGCTGCTTCCAGGTGAAGTCGGTCCATTCCCTGGCGCCGGGCTCTTCTTCGGAGCTCGGGGCGCTCAATTTCCCGGTTGGTTCAAGCGATCGGAAGAAGATATTTGTTGGTGCGGCGAGCATATGCCAAAACTTTGTGTAGGGGATGCTGGCCAGGGCAACAAAAGCGATCAGGATGTGAAAGATCCACAAACCGTAGTGAAGCGCCATATTGGAAGGATCGCCCAGAGAAGTGAATACAGCCGCGATGGCACTACCAACTGGAGACCAGGCAGCCCAATCTGGCTGCGCGACCGCAATTCTCAGACCCTCGACCAGGTAGCCGGTGATGCCTATCAAAATAAGCATAACCAGTACGTAAAGATCATCCCATCTGAAACCGCTGCCAGGCATGTTGGCTAGCCGATCGGGTTTGATTACGTATCGGCGGTACAACGCCATGCCAAGCCCGATAATCAGGAATAGGCCAAGGATGTCCAGGATGAGTTCATAAACCACGTATACCCATCCAGTCAGGAATTGAACATTGAATATCAGGTGAGTGACATCCCAATCTACTGTAGCCAGGATGGTGCCGATGAACAGCGCCATCATGCCCCAAAATATTGTCAAGTGCATGATGCCTGGGAAAATATCCTGCAGGGTGCGGACCTGGCCAATCCCCTGGAGGATAAGCGACCACAACCTGGAGCCAATCTGGTCGGTTCTCTTTTCAGGTTTGCCCCTCAACCAGCGACGCACGCGGCGGATGACACCATACCCAAAGATGATGATGGTGAGTAATCCGAGCAGGTACTGGGCAATCTCAGCCCAGTGGGGGATGTTCCAGAAGGTATCTCTGATAGGCATTTTCTCTTACCTTATTGATGCTAAATTAACTCTCCTCGATCTTCTCCGTCAGTGCTGGAACCAAATCGAAAATATCCTCGACGACACCATACTTGGCAATAGTGAAAATGGGGGCCATTGGGTCTGTATTTATGGCGATGATCGTATCGCTGCCGGTGATCCCTTCCGTGTGTTCTGGCGCTCCACTGATTCCCAGGGCAATATAAACCTTGGGCTTCACCTGGAATCCGGATTTTCCGACCAGGCGGGTGGTTGGCATCCAACCCTGGTCAACGACCGGCCGGGAGGCGCACACAACACCGGATAGGACTTCTGCCAGCTCTTCTGCGATCTCGATATTATCTTCAAGCTGAATGCCGCGTCCCACTGCAACCAGCAGCTTTTCTGACTCAATATCAACATCACCCGCTTCTGGTTCTAGATATTGGGTTACCGTTATTTTCATTTCGCCCAGCGTGGGTACTGCTGTTTTGGCGACAGGTGGTGGCGAACTGCTCTGGCCTGCTTCTGCCTTATAGCCTCCAGGGACCAGGGTCAGCAGCGAGGTTGGGCCAGGAATTTCGCCTTCAGCCAGAATTTTTCCACCATAAAGCTGGCTCGTAAATTGAAGCGAACCACCCTCCACAGAAAAGCTGAGGCAAGAGCAGATCAAGGGTAAGCCTGTTTTTACAGAAAGCAGGTTGGCTACATCCATGCCGATCGAAGTATGGCCCAGCAGGATTGCGCGCGGTTGTTCTGCAGCAATTAATCCTTTCAGGCACTCGACGTAAGCCTCTGGCGTGTATTCAGCCAGATGGCTGTCCTCAAAATACAGCACCTTATCGGCGGCTAGATCAGATGTCAGGTTTTCTACGCCAGAACCAAGCAGTAGTGCGGATAATTCTCCACCGCTTCCATCTGCAAGCTGGCGTCCGGCGGCAAGCATCAAGTAAGAAATCTCAGCTACTTTGCCTCGAATATGTTCAATGACTACGTAAATATCGTTTGACATGGCAGCTCTCCTATCAATTCACGCCCAGATCTTTGAGGATGCCGATCAGCTGATCCGCAATATCGTCCAGGCTTCCCTCCAGCATAGTGGCACCATCTCCTACCTCGGGTTGGTACATTCGGTTTACCACCGGTCCAGCCTCGAGATCGAAATCGCCGGCCTCAATTTCCTCAATCTGTGCAGTTTTCATCGCCTGGCGTACCTTTGCTGACCGCCACGTAGCGGGGGGGCTGTTCTGCGACCTGAATGCCAAGTGCCGCGGGCAGTGTCACTGCCATTTCTGCAATCAATCCGCCTGGATATTCTTTCGTGATCGTCGCTTGCCCATCTCCCAGTGAGACACTGGCAACATAACCCACGTATGGCAGGTCCAGGTAACCGGCAAGCAACGGTCGAGGGAACCATCCAGGTCGTCGTGCGCCTGGACACCAGATAAGATGAGATCAGGGGCAAGCTCGCTAATGATGGGGGCGAACGCCCTGGCGATGGCATGGTTGTTTACCCCGGATTCATAATCACCGAGGACTTTTATCAGGCGATCGGCGCCTTTCGCGCTGGCCGTGAATAGGATGTCATCAATGTCTTCAAAATCCGGTGCAACGACGGTCACATGCGCCCCGGTTACCTCTTTGAGAAGAATAGATTGTTCGATCGCGTGATCGTCAAGCTCGTTGATGATCAATCGCAACCAGGTCATATCAAGGGCTGTGCCGCTGTCATCGATCTCTAATTCTTCGACTAAGTCAGGCACCAGCTTTGCCAAAACAACAATCTTCATCGCAATCCTCCCTAGGCTTCCACTTCGATTGATTCAGCGAGTAATTCAGCGATGTCTTTGACCGCCATGCGTCCAGCACCTTCGACCATTTTGGCGGCGTCTTCAAAGCGCGGTGGTTCATAAGGGCAGGCAACTGCCAAAACGTCAGCGTTTACACTCACGGCTTCCTGGATGCGCCACTCTGACAGCCTGACGTGGGCTTTCTCCCATTGGAATCCATCCAGCCACATGCCGCCGCCGCCACCACCGCAGCAGAGACTGTTGGAGCGATTGTGCGGCATCTCGACCACTTCTAATCCGGGTATCGCGGATAAAATGGTGCGGGGGGCATCATAGACACCGTTAGCCCGTCCCAGGTAGCAGGGATCGTGGAAAGTAACCCTTTGTTCTTCCACCTGATTGAGATGGGGTTTCAGTTCCTCTATCCGCTCAGCTACAAATTCAACAAAGTGCTGGACGGGATATTCAATACCTAATTTTGGATACTCATTCTTGAAGGCGTTATATGCGTGCGGGTCAGAAGTTATTACCTGGTTGAATTCATACCTGCTGAGTGCTTTGCCATTCTTCTCCGCCAGCATTTCAAATAGGCCGCGTTCACCTGCAAGCCGCTGGGAATCGCCATCACTATTTTCTTCAGGTCCCAGGATGGCGAAATCTACACCCAGGACTTTGAGCACCTTCGCCATGGCTCGCGTGGTTAACTGTACTCGTGGGTGATAGGATGGATAATCGCTGACAAACCACAGTACATCAACTGCGCGCTTCGCTTCCCGGAAGGTAGGCACATCAAATTCAAGTCCCTTGCGCCATTCCGAGCGTTTACGCGGCGATTCGCCAAGCGGATTTCCGTAGCGCTGTGAGTTCATCAGGGCATCCTGCAGTTCGGTTGGAACATTGCCCGCAAGCAGCAATTCTTCCTTTGCGCGAGTCATTAATCCTGGGGTCAACGGGATTTCTTTGGGGCATACCGAGGTGCAGGCATAACATGATACGCACATCCAAACAGAGTCGCTTTCGAGTACTTTCTCGAACCGCTCGGCTCGTAAATAGGCGATCATCCTGCCAGGAGGAAATCCCATTAAATATCCGAAAGGACACGCACCGCTGCACGTACCGCACTGCAAACACGTCCGGATGCGTTCACCATCGTCAACTTCAAAGAGACTGGTGTAGAAAGTATCGTTGAAGGACTGGGTAGGCGTTGGGGCGGTAGCTGCTGTCATAAAAGCCTCCTTTAGATTTTGTCAGGCAGTTGATGCTGGATCAATTCCGCTTCGGCGAGATTGACAGATTATGCTTATATTCTTGGGCGATCGATAATCTGGAGATATTTGGAGTGCAGACAAGGTTATGCAAACCTCCTCAGAAAATACAGCTTCGCAGGTGAAATTAACCATCCAGTAAGTATGGTTAAAGGAGTTTGAAATGTTAGTGACAAATAACATAGACCGATCTGACAAAGGTGATATTAGGCAATCCGATGATTTCCTAATTGACTGAAGTAGTGTTATCGTGATGAAAACTTTATCCGGGGATGGATTCTAGAATATCGTCTGGATAGAAAACCTCCATGACCTGGATATGACTAATAGACCAGATGTATATTATCGAAGTAGGTGCTGGAACGACTAGTAACAAAGAACACACTAGATTGTGATAAACGTCACAATAAAATAATCCCAAAATTTATGATTTTTCATCACGATTTTAAAGCGGGAAAGTTTGAAATTCAGGTGAGTAAGTTTATGTTAAACTTGGGTAGTCCAGAACTGAGGATATCAAGCGTTTGGTGTTTTTATTGGTATGCGGAGTGAGTCATGAAACCTGAAGTTAATATAGTAAAATTCCAGCAATTTCGCTCTGGCAGGGGGGAACCAAGCGAAAGTGAATTGATCGTTGAGAAACCCGTTGCATTGTACGTAAATGGCATCCTATGGATAACTTTTATGTGCACCCAAATTTGCTGAAAGCGCTCGCGGTAGGCTTTCTTTTCAATGAGGGAGTAATCGAATCAGCTGACCAGGTTGTCGAATACCATATATGCGATAACCGCGAGATCATTGATGTATGGTTGGGGCATCAAGCAGAAAAACCAAAAGAGTGGAAGAGAACATCAGGTTGTACTGGCGGCTACACCGCCCTGGACCTCGAAGAGTTATATCTCGAGGTCCAGGATGGATTTACACTTGAAGCTGACCGCGTGCGACAATTGGTGGAAAGGTTGTTCGAATCCCAGGAGTTATACAAGAAGACCGGCGGGGTGCACACCTCCATTCTGACCGATGGCGATCAAGTAGTGCTCTCCGCAGAAGATGTCGGGCGTCACAACTCATTGGATAAGATCGCGGGACTGCATTTGATGGGAGAAAAAAAAATTCTCCCAGAAGATCCTGTTATCTACTGGAAGGATTAGCTCGGATATGCTGCAAAAGGCCGCTCGTATTGGTGCAGCGGTGGTGATTTCCCGGACATCTCCGACTTCACTGTCTGTTGAATTAGCAGACAGGTGGGGGGTAACACTGATCGGTTACGCGCGCAGGAACCGCTTCAATCTATATACTCATCCCGATAGGATCATTGAAACCGAACCAGTAGAGGTGCATCCAGGTTCAGAATAGGCGTGCATGTTTTGTTGATTAAAATTTAAAAATTCCCGCCAAATTCGATAAAAGTAAACACTTCATCTGTGAGTAAAAGATGAGGTATTTGTCTTGGATAATTCTATGAAACTCAGGCGGCTACTTTAGAGCGTTTTGCTCGAGGGTTAACCAGGCGGACTGCACAGATTTTGTACTCTGGAATTTTTGCGACCGGGTCAAGAGCGAAATCCTGGGTGAGCATGTTGGCGGGAGCTTCGCGCCAATGGAAGGCCAGGAAGATCGTTCCTTTTGGAACGTTGGTCGTGATCTTCGCCCGTGTTCGCACAATACCGCGGCGGCTTTCAATCACAACAGCCCGGTCGTCCAGCACTTCAATCGCTTCGGCGTCCTCGGGGTTGATTTCGACATAACCACGGGGTTCAATCCAATCCAGGGGACCGCTGCGGCGGGTCATCGCGCCGGTGTGGTAATTGTAAAGTACTCGCCCGGTGGTCAGGACTAGTGGATATTCCTCATCAGGCTGTT
>PVMK01179512.1_pt1 | contig 49938 bp, 53 predicted proteins | sample 1853481 | NCBI WGS metagenome assembly PVMK01 (sample SAMN08533507, study PRJNA380276) | Marine sediment metagenome, whole genome shotgun sequencing project.
CGACTACCCGCTCGATCTCAACGACCCCGGGTTGGGTGGGATTCCGATCAGCCGTTGTCTCGAGCCCTCAGCCCCTCACATCGATAATCTCGTGGTGGCCTATGGAGGCCCGGTCGGAGTGTCACCTATGGGCAGCTTCCAAAAATGGACGACCAACCTGGATGGCACACCGAGATATCCGTGCCAAGTCGATGACACCTTCTGGCCTTCTTCGGAAACTATCGCGGGGGCCGGAGAGCGGGGGATGGACTGTCCGGGGGGACTGATCATTGGTAACTCGAAGACGGTGATCTTCAGTGCCGGGAATGTGGTTTTCGATGGAGACATCGACCTTCGATCGTTTGGTACCCTCCAGGTCAATCCCGCTTCGTCGAGCGATCATGTGGTCTTCGTGCGCGGAACCGAGGCCGATCCTGGTCAGCTGCTCAAGGGCGCCCAGTCATCCATCACATTGGCGCAGACCTTCGTGTTTCTCCAGTACGGTCGGATCGACATCGGCGCCGGAGACGGCGGCCTCATCTGGACGGCGCCACTTGCCGGCAATTTCGAGGACCTTGCCCTCTGGTCGGAGGCTTCAGTTCAACATGAGATCGGCGGCCAGGCAGGCAACACTCTCACCGGCACCTTCTTCACCCCATTCGCCAGCCCCTTCAAGTTGACCGGTCAAGCTGGTCAGTTCCAAACCGACGCTCAGTTCATCACCAGACGTCTCGAGGTCGGTGGTCAGGGTGAGGTGAAGATGCATCCCGACCCTGATCGGTCAACTCCGATCCCAATACGCGAGGTCAGGCTCATCCGCTGAGCCAGAGTCAGAAATCAGCAAGAAACGGCTGTCAGGATTGATTCTCGGTGTCCTCGGCGGCTTTCGGTGCCGTTGTTGACAGCTTGGGATCTGATAGGTCCACCGTTATCTCTGTCTTGGGGAACCAGGAGACGACGGAAACGATCTCGTTAGCCTGGCACTCGACCTGCCGGCCATCCTTGTCGACGAAGACATGAAGTTCGGAGAGCTCAGGCAGGAATCGGCCTCCTGCCGACGCGCCGAAGACGTAGGTGAGCCGCTGAGGCTCTTCTGCTCCGTGGATCATTACGGAGTACTCGCTGCCGCGTTTCCACTCCATGTGGAACTCAACGCTACTCGTCTCACACAGGTTGTGCCTGGGCCGGCGAGTATCTGAAGCAGTTGGCTCAGCGTGGGCGGTAAGGCTCCTCTAGCTCGATGACCTTGCCGCCTTCGGGCGCCGTGTCGAGGAGGGTGAGGGCTGCGCCGACAACTCGTTGGTGAGTCTCGTGATCACCAGGTGGCCCAAGGGGACGACCCATCGGGTGGCGTGTCACCACGGTGCGGGACAAACCCATCTCCTCGGCGACGTGTCTGAACGACCGAACGACCACCGTGACCGTTGGCAAGCCTTCGGTTTCGGCTTTTCTGGCGATGTGTCCGACCGACACATGACAGACCGGTCAAACAGGCACCAGGAAGAGCGCCTCAATGCCCTGGTTCTTCCAACGATGTATCCACTCGTCCAGCTCGCTCTTGAGCCGACCTTGCGAGCAGGCTCCGACAAAGGAATACATGGTGGGGGCAAGTCTCCCTATTCGGCCGTCCTCCTCAGCTTGTTCGAGGGGCAGTCTCGGCAGAGCGACCCCGGGATCATGAGACACCGAGCGGATGTCGTATCCGGGATGACGAACCCGGAGTTCCTCGGCAGGCAGGTCCTTGGGTATCTCGCTCAAAACCGGCACGGCCCGGAGGAAGTCGTTTATTCGGGCAATGGCCCAATCCTGCGTCATGTCATCCTGGTCGAGACCTGATTGGTCGTCACCCGAAACGAAGTGACCCGACGAGGTGACCAAACCAATCGACGTATCACTCAAGGGCTTGGTAAGAGGGGTGAAGGGGCGGTCCTCATACACGTACGGTCTCTTAACCGTGGCTTTCGGCTGGTACCCCTTCACCTGCCACTCGTAGACAAGGTCGATGAGCCGATCGGTCGATGTTCCGTCGAACAGCTCACCAACTTCTTGGAGAAGTCTTCGGAGAAACTCACTCGCCTCTTCGGGGCTGAGCCCTTTGAGAAACTTGAACGACAGATCGGTTCTGGACCCGTAGGAGAACGAGTTCTTGAACTCCTCGAATGAGTCGGTGGGGCTATCTGTCGTCACTGCACAGTCTTCGAAGCGGAATCAAGCGTTGAGTAGGTAAAGAGTGACTGGGGTGTCAACGTTCTTCAGGTTGCGCTCTCCGAGCAGAGTTGTCGACAGACCTTCCTTGTTCTTGATGTTGTCGTAGACAACCTTCGACATCCCGATCTCTCCGGGGTCGATCTCGCCCTTGGATTCGGGATGCGATGTTCACCCCGTCGCCGTGCACATCACCGTCGGATTCGATTATCTCGCCGAGATGGATGCCTATTCGAATCTGGTACCGCCCATCCTCGTCCACGGCGCCCTGGATCTCTCGAGCGCAGGCAACCGCACCCGAAGCGGAATCGAAGCTTGCAAGCATGCCGTCCCCGAGCTTCTTGAGAAGCCGACCGTCACTCGTCACAAACGCGTTGCGATGGATCTCGTCGTTGGCCTCGATGATCCGCAGGGTCGCACCTTCGTCCTCACCCATCAGAGCAGTGAATCCAACGATGTCTGAGAACATGATTGCTGCGAGTTTCCGCTCTTGCCTCGCGCTGCCCCTGACCCGAATGGCCTCATCGAGATAGTGTCGTTTTCCGTTCAGCGAGTTCTGATACTCGTCTTTGGACAGGATGTTCTCTTCGAGTGCGAAGTCGGTGCGAAGAAGATTGTCGACGAAGGCATCCAGTCGATCCTCATCTCCAACCACGGCCTCGCGCAGAAAGTGAGTGTCGACATTGATGCAAACCGCCCCGACGAGGCCGTAGTCGGGTCGGAAAATGGGGACCGTCGTGCATTTGAACTGACGCGAACCGATGTTCAACTCGTAGTTGACCTTGTCTTCGCCGCGCTGGTGCCGTGTCTTCAGGTCAAGGACGAGATTCGTTGCGCCACCGCCGATCGAACGCCCCGTTACCGAGCCATTCTCGATCGCGACGAGGGACCGTGAGGGGTTGACAAGGTTGTGAAGGAGGATCTCGATTCCGGTGTTGGGGAAAGAGCGGCCGAATTGGTTGACGATGCGCTTGTAGTTCTCCAGGAACATGTCGTTTTCGTTGACCACGCCGTCCCCGTCATACGCCGCATAAAGCTCCTTGTAACTTTGGAGACGATCACTCGAAAACGTATCGCGTACGAGGTTCTGCTCACCGATGACAACGAGCTCGCGTGCCGCCCGTTCGTTTCTCTCCTTGAGAAAGTAAACAACCGCCTCATTGAACGCATCAGCATCAAATTCGACGTGCCCTTCGGGATTGACGACGAACGGATAGAAGTCGTACTCCTCGAGACGACGTCCGCCCTGACGGTCGACATCCATTGACGATGAGGAAGCAGCCTTGCCCATGAGGTATGCGGTGACACCAACAGCGACAACAGCGACCACCACGACTGCGACTACGACGGGATCCACGCTGTCCAAATTACACTAGATCTAGGCGCATCGCGCTCGGTAATGTGTCGGTCGTGACAAACCTGAGTATCAGCGCGGGCTCATTCACGTTCGAAGGTGTGTTTGAGTTCGAGAGCGCACCCGAGACTTGTGCATGGTTCTCGGCACAGCTGCCCTTCGAAAGCAAGGTGATACACGTCCGTTGGAGTGGTGAGGCGGTCTGGATTCCTCTTGGTGATCTGAAGACCGGTGTGGCCTTCGAGAACCACACCGTCCATCCGTCCCGTGGGGACATCCTTTTCTACCCAGGCGGAAAAAGTGAAGCCGAGATCCTTTTCGCCTATGGAAGCTCTTCCTTCGCCAGCAAGATGGGTGACCTTGCCGGCAACCACTTCATCACAATCGTGAAGGGCCGAGAGCACCTCAGGGAGTTCGGCGAACTCGTGCTCTGGCAGGGAGCCCAGGACATCGAGTTCTCAGCCCTTGACGGTTGATCGGACGCTACCGACCAGAGACAGGGGCCGGGTTGGAGTTGGAGTACCGGTAGTCGCCAACGTTGACCTCGGAGTAGCCCGCTGATGGGAAACACCCTCCGACGGTGCCGGTGGCGTCCTCGAGAATCAACCCGTCTGAGCCGAGGCTGATGATCTTCCCATCGCCCACACTGATACCGGTGTGGTAGTAGCCGGCACTGTTGTTGTAATCACCCCAGCGGAAAACACCCGTGATCACCGTTCCGCGCGGCGCGTCTCCTTCCAAGGGTGTGGTGTTGGTACTGATGGCGTCAGGGAAACCCCAGTCGACCGAGTACTCGTCAACGAGGTGGGCCTCATCTTCGTCGCCTTCGATCCGCTGCCGGCCAAGCTGGTCGCTTGATATATAGGCCGCGAAATGGACGAACTCGTAACAAGCCAAAACGCGAGTCTGCATGAAGGTGTCGGTATGGCTGGCTGTGGTGGTCACACTTCGCGGGTCTCCGCCGGCAGTGGACCAGGTGAACCACGGCTCGCCAAAGGTCTCTATGTGCCAGTGATTGAACTGATAGAGGTCCAGAGCGGCCGCGGCGATGTCGCCACTGCCCTTGCGCATCTCAAAGATTCGTTGAAGTCTCCGGGCTCGTTCCGCTTCGTCTTCACTCAGTCCGGTCTGATTGATTGCGAAAAGCAGAGACACGCCGACCTTCCGAGCGTCGAGAGGGTCGCCGGCGACTGGCGCAGTCGTGGCTGCGGCCGTCGCTACAGTCTCTGTCGCGGTCGTCGAAGGCGCTGTTGTCGACGGCTCCACGGTGGCATCGTCATCGCCACCGAGCGTCATCACTGCATCCACGAAGGCTTGCGCATTCTGCTCCTCCAGGCAGTCGTCATAGTCCTTCTTGGCCTTCTCCGCTTTCTCACAGGCTGCATCAGCGGCTTCTTCCGCCTTGGCGTGCCGGTCGCAGGCCTCCTCGGCCTTCGCCTTGGCGGTGCCGATGTCTGTCTCGAGTTGCTCGCGTTCGGCGTTCTTCGCCTCTGTTCTCTGCCGCATCTCCTCGCGGAACTCAGGGGTGTTGGCACGCCCCCATGCCTGCTCGACGTCTTGAGCGCTGACGTTCCCCGCCTGATGCTCAGCCCAAAGTCTGCCAAGAGCGATCCTGCGCGCATGTTGGTCGCGTGAGGTGGTTCGTGTCTCCGGCTGCCCGGACAACTCGGCGGATGCTCCCTCGCCCTCGAAGGCCGGTGGCCATTCGGTTCGTAGATCTCGAAGACGGCGCTCGAGAGTCCTCTGTTTCTCGGTTTCCTCATCGCAATCCTCTTTGGCCTTTTTCTCCCTGGCGTTCTCCTCGTCACAAGGCTTCTGAGCCTCACTCCAGGCGACGAGGTAGTCGGCGCATGGGTCTTTCTTGCCAACGATGAAGAGGCGGCCGCCAATGACGACGGCAATCAGGCCGATTAGGGCAAGAATCCACCATGGGAATCCTCCCGACTCGGTCTCCGCACCATCCGTCTGATCTCCGGTGGCCTCCTCGGTGGTGCTTGCGATAGTGGTGGTCACCCCTGTACCCGATGCAGACTCGTCGATGGTTGTCGTGGTCGCTTCCGTCGTGGTTGTGGTCGGCGGCGGGGTTCCGCTACCCACGATGAGGGTGTCTGTGGGCGGTGCCGCAATCAGGGTTCCTGGAGTTCCGGTGGCAAATGTGACCAGCGATTTCGATGTCGGGCTGGAACCGAACGTGCCGTCGTGGATGTGCCCGGCGAAACCATATGTGATCCCATCTACACCCATAGGGAACATGGTGGCCTCGTCCACACCGACGATGATCATGTCGTTGTAGATGATGGCGAAGCCGCTGAAGTCGATGTCGTTGAGCGAGCCGTCATCCTGTACGGCACTGAGATTGAAGCTCCACGGCTGGGGCCCGTAGGTGATGTACGGGATTACAGACGCCCCACCCCAAGTGTCCTGGGGGAATTGGGAGAAGGGGCTCCATGTGGGCTTGCCAGGGACCCCAAACGGGAAAGACCAGTTCTGAAAGAGCTCCATCGGGTCTTCGATGGGGATGGGGCCACCCATCTGGGCCCACATCAGGGCGTAGTTGGTGTCGAGAACCGGCCCACCGCGTGGCAGATAGAGCACTCCACCCATGACTTCTGGTGCGCTGGGGAAGGAAGGAATGGTCGACGGGTCGGTCCACGCTGCCCAAGTGACGCCTATCCGGGTGGGAAATCCCCAAGCCGCTTCTTCGGAGTCGATGGTTGCGGGGTCGAGATTTGCGGCAAACCGGAAGGAGCTGGCGTCTTCGATGTCGAGAGAACGATTGATGATCTCCATCGAGTCGTACTCGTTCAGACCGAGGTGGCCAAAGGCGTCGGTGAGGGTGCTGTCCATCTCCACTCCGGCTCCGGCCAGGCCGGCCGGAACAATGATCAGCAACGCAAGCGTAATGGCGGTAGCGAAACGGGCTGCCTTGGACTTTGGGCGCGTTGACATGGAGTCCCCTCTCATTGCCGAATAGGTGAAGCTAGTCGAGGGTGCTCATCCCAGACCGGTGAGAGAGTCGAATGCTTTCGGGACAGCAAAAAACCGAGTACCAGGGGCACTCGGTTTTTCTGCTTCTAGAGCCGGATTAACGGCGAGGGCGTGCCTCGTTGACCACTAATTCGCGGCCTCCGATGTCGGACCCGTTGAGGGCCTCGATTGCTTCGTTTGCGGCCGAATCGGCCATTTCGACGAATCCGAAACCTCGGGACCTTCCGGTCTCGCGGTCGGTGATCACCCGGGCCGAATCGACCGAGCCATGCGGCTCGAACATTTGGCGGAGATCATCGTCGGATGTTGTGTAAGGCAGGTTGCCTACGAACAGATTCACAGTGTCTTCCTCTACAGCGGACGGGCGGCCGATCCATGCGACTACCCGCGCGACCCTAAGTCGCAGTTGAGAGGATAGCGCAACCGGAGGGCTTGATGTCCAGCAGACTTGCCGCCGTCGCAAACGAGTCGTTCATCCCGACACAAAGAACAACTCCCAGCGGTCAGGAACTCCCTTCAATTCGTGAACCCCTCGCTCTTGAAATCCTATTCCTGAGCCGGCGACGAGATCCTTGACAGTTCGGGACACGAGAACCTCGTCGGGACCTGCCAGGGCGGCGATCCTGGCCCCGATGTGAACTCCCAGTCCGGAGATGTCATCGGCGCCAACCTCGACTTCTCCCGTGTGGAGCCCGACCCTCACCCGCAGTCCCAGGTCGTGGACCGAATCTCGTATGGCGAGAGCGCAACGTATCGCCCTCGCTGGCCCATCGAATAGTGCAAGAACGCCATCACCAGCAGTATCGATCAACCGTCCACGGTGCTTCGAGAGCTGCAAGTTGATGATCTGGTTGTGGCTGGCCAAGAGACGATTCCACCGGCTGTCACCCAGTTCTACGGCTTTGCCTGTCGAGTCGACGATGTCAGTGAACAAGATCGTGGCAAGAACACGGCCAAGCTCGGAACCCGATCGCGCGCCCGTTAAGAACTCTTCGATCTCCTCGACGATCTCATCCGAATTACCGACGAATGGAAGATGGTCCCTGCCTTGGAGCTCGACAAAGCGAGCTCCCGGGATCCGCTCGGCCAAGTATTTGCCTTGACCGGCTCCCCGATAGGTGTCACCCGCACGCTGAATCACCAGTGTGGGTACCGAAACCGATCCCAAGAGATCGCGCACATCGTCGTTGATATGGGCCCTCGCGTAGGCGACTGCGTTCCCCGGTGATGACGAATAGCGCTCGAATCTGGCCCACCATTCCTGAAAGACAGCGTCTCCCGTCTGGCTGGGAGCTACCTGTTCGAGGAAGGTGCCTTGCCCCCACCGGTTCTCCAATTGGGCAAGGAACTGAGCGATCCACTCCGGATCCCGGCCCCATGAGTAGTCCTCCCTGCGTTGTGCCGAGGCATAGGCACCATAGAGAACCAGAGCACTGACCTTTTCGGGGAAGCTCGCCGCGTACAGAATTGCCATGGGGGCGGCCTGAGAGGCACCGAAAATGGCTGTCTTGCTCGCCCCGACTCGATCGAGCACAGCAGTGAGGTCGTCCATCTGATCTTCGAGCAGAGGCAACTGCCCGGCACGGTCGGAGAGGCCCACGCCACGCATGTCGAGCATGATCAGTCGCACAAACGAGGAGAGACGGGTCAAGAAACGTTCGTAAAGGGGGTGTTCCCACTGCAGTTCGATGTGGCTGAAGATCCCGGCGAGATATACAAGGTCCTGATTCGCTGTTCCGAGTGTTTGGTATGCGATGTGAATGTCGCCGCTCTTCACATAATTCGTCTCGGGCCCCACAGCTCAGAACCTACAGAGTCGAATCGGAGCGAGATGCAAGGGAGGGGATCTCTCTACTGGGACGACTCATCGACGGTTCCGGCGTCCGATGTTGCTTCCTCGGTCGCTGCGAAACCCGGTCCGAACGTATCACTCCACACAACCGTGGTGTAGAGCCAGAGCGCTGTGGCGATCAACAGGATCGGGAAGGAGCGGGCGACCCATGGGTAACTCGATTCGCTGGCGCCAAGCCAGCCACCGATCAGCGCGCCGATGGGGAGGGTTGCCCAGCCGATGGCCCGACTAGCGGTGATGACACGTCCCAACATCGACTCCGCTGCGTAGTGCTGACGAATAGTCGCCAGGGGAATATTGATCACAGAGACTCCAAACATCCAACTCGCCTGGAGCGCCAACGCGAGAAGTCCGTAGGTCGTGAACATCACGAGGAAAAGACCTACTCCGGCTACTCCCATCCCGATCACCAGAGCTCTTCCCAAACCCAACCTGCGCGTAATCCGTGGAGCAACAAGGGCGCCGACGACTCCACCCACACCCATGGCGAATAGCAGCACACCAACCTGGAACTCGGACTCAGCTAGCAGAACGTCGAATGCCAGAACCACAAACGTCGCCTCGATGAAGCCCATGACGAAGTTGGGAACGGCCGAGGCGATGGTGGTTATCCGAAGTCTCGGTTCGGCCCAGAGGTATCGAATCCCGTTGACGGCCTCGGTGAAGAAGGGGGCTCGCTCGTCTTCCGGACGGCGATGATGAGGAACACGCCCGACCCATTTCAGTGATATCGCCGACACCACGAAGGTGAGGCCATTGACAAACAACCCGAGCGCAGGCCCGGCGAAGACGACAGCCATGATGCCTGCCACCAGGGGGCCGAGGGCGAAGTTGGCCTGCTGGCTGGCAGCGACAAACGAGTTGGCGTCGGCCAAGCGCTCCTTCTTCACGAGCGAAGGGATCATGGAATACAGCGCACCATCAAAGAGAGTCGTCATCGACCCGATCACAAATGCCATCACGAACACTGTGGAAGTTCCGTAGTTCCCCACTTCAGCGGCCAGGTAGAAGAAGGCGGAGGCGCGGAGAAGATCTGTGGCCACCATCACGGGCCGCAGGTGCCATCTATCGAGAAGAACGCCACTTACCAGGCCAAATAGAAAGGTGGGGGCAGTCTCCAGCGCATATGCGATCGCGAAGTCCAGAGTGTTCTTCGTTCCGGCGGCTTCCTGGATGTGAAGAACCAGAAGCGGGATCGTCAGGAAGGCGATGTAGGTGCCGAACTGGCTGACCGTCTGGCCCACCCATAGTGCGGCGTAGCGGGGACCGAGCGACCGCATCGAAGTGACGTTCTTCACCTCTGGCACGATACCGCCGGGTGGCGCTCTGTCTACGGCTTGTTAGATTCACTTGGCAATGGCTGAGCCTCAGGAAATACCTCAGATCGCAACCGAGCTGATCGACATGTCGCGGGAGTACCTCCTGCAAGAAACGATCGAGCCTGCGAAGCGTCTCGGGAAGGTCGCCGGCATGGGTGTCGGGGGCGCACTGGGTCTGTCGCTCGGGGCGTTTCTGATGGCGTGGGCGCTGTACTACGGGTTGGTAGCCCTCTTTGCCGGAGTGGTGAATGACAGTCAATGGTGGGTAGTTCTTTCCCGGTTTCTCACTGCACTCGTGGCGGCGGGGGTCGCCGGGTTAATCGTTTGGAGGATGCAAAATGACGATCTCCCGGGATGACATAGAGGCCAAGGCACTCGAACTTGTCGGCGCCGTTGACGACACCCGCCGCTCGGTTCAAGACAAGGCCATACTCCTGGCTGTGGCCATTGGAGTGGTGGTAGTGGCAGCCTTTGTATTCGGGCGCAGGCGGGGGAGCCGCAACAAGACGGTCGTAGAGGTCTACCGCGTCTGACCCTGATTCCGTTTTGTGAAGATTTACGCGGGTTATGGCCGCGCGAATCTTCACAAAACGGCATCTGGCTTCTCGAAGCGTGAGAAACCACCACACGACGCGTCAATCGTTGATGAATCGCACGATCTCGTCGCGGACCGCCTGTGGATTGCGTCTGACCCTCCGAGCGCTGAAGCGTCTTATCTGCCAACCGAGTTCCATGAGCATGTTCTGACGCACGAGATCGTTGTGGAGGCGGTCCGGCGACGAATGGGCATCGAGTCCGTCGATCTCGACGATCTTCATCTTGCCGGGCCAGCAGAAGTCCGGATAGGCATTGGAACCGTCCGGCAGGCGAACGCCCAGCTGGGCGACCGGTGCCGGTACCGGGGCGGACCGAATCAGATCCGCAACTTCGACCTCTGAGGGACTCCCGGTGATGCCGTCATCGGCGAGAGCGAGGACCCGGCGAAGCCTCTTCGTACCTCGAACACCGCTGCCGCCCTGTTCAACAAGTAACCGGCCCACGGAGTCGATGGTGGTGAGGTGTTGTCGGAGCGCACTCATCAGAGCCTTCTCGAGAAACAAATCCGGCAAATACCGCGCCAGGTCGAGAAGTGTTCGCTCCACCGATGTGGTTGGGATGCCTTCGACCAGGTCGCTTGGAAGCGGCCGTCTCGTTCGATGGAGCACGACCTGTCTCGGAATCGGCTTGTCGGAGTATGGAACTGTCACCTCGATTATGCGGCCGCGTATCCCATCCAGGTCCCAGAGCAATCCTGCCGTCCGGTGGGAGGCAAGTGCGTCCACTCCGGCAGCCAAGACAGCGCCCCTGACTCTGGTGTGCCAGGTGAGCGGAGTGACGTTCAAGTAGTAGACGCCGGGGTGCAACTCCTCCCACCGCGCCGCGTTGATCTGTCGTCGAATGATGTCATCCGTGCCGCCGAATTCGAGGACCGTCGCTCTATCGACAACCCCATGATTGGATCCGGCGTATTCACGGACTCTCCCCAAGTCCCACATGTGATCAACATGCCGGCGGGGTGTGACAAATAGTCTTTGTGAAGATTCGCGCGGCCATAACCCGCGAAAATCTTCACGAAACGGGTCAAGGGACGTTTAGCGGCGGGTCCGCTTCTTCGGTTTGATGATCTCGAGACGCGGATTCCCCGACTTCTTGTGATGGATCACGATGGCCGTTCCCTCGGGGACCGTCTGACGGTTGATCAGCTTCTTGCGTGGCTTGGTTCGCTGAAGATAGGCCAGTGCGCTCAAGGCCAAACCAAAGTAGAGATCGGTGCTGTCACCCTCTCGCAGTCCGCGCAGGGTGCGGTCGAAACCGACCTCTCTCGCGTCGGAACCTCCCCACATGCGACGCATGAACTTCTTCTTGTAGCTCGCCATCTTCTACCGTTGCCTTCGTCCCCAACCATATAGACACCATGCAAAACAAGAAAGCCGTGCAAATAGTCGTCTGGATCGTCGTGATCGGGATGGTCATCGGACTTCTCTTCTCGGTGATAGCCATCTTCTGATGGGTTTCGCCGAGGGGGACCCTGCCGTCCTCATCGACCCCAAGGGCCGGCACTTCTTGCTCAAGCTCGAATCAGGCCGCACATTCCAGTATCACCAGGGCTCGATCCCTCACGACGCTCTGATCGGCGCCGAGGATGGTTCCTGGGTCGAAGCCTCGATCGGGACGATGCTCCTCGTCCTTCGCCCTCGCCTCGCCGACTACATCCTGAAGATGAAACGGTCGGCACAGGTCGTCTACCCAAAGGACCTCGGGCCGATAATCGTCTACGCGGACATCGGATCCGGGATGACCGTGGTCGAAGGAGGCACCGGCTCGGGTGCTCTCACACTCAGCCTCGCCCGGGCGGTGGGCCCCGGCGGTCGGGTCATCAGCGTCGAGATTCGGGAGGATCACGCCGCCCATGCTCGCAAGTCCATCGAGCGCTGGCACGGCGAGATCCCGGAGAACATCGACCTCCGCCTGGGTGATATTGCCGACGTGGTGGCCGAGGTAGCTCCAGAGAGAATCGTTCTCGATCTCCCCGAGCCATGGCACGTTCTGGAGGTAGCTTCAGAGCACCAGCCATCCGGAGGAGTTCTGTGCGCTTACCTCCCGACTGTTCCCCAGGTGCAGACCACAGTCGAGCGGGCCCGAGAGTTGGCAACGTTCGCCGAGATCGAGATCAAGGAGTTTCTCGTGCGGGATTGGAGCGTTTCGGGGCGGTCGGTGCGCCCGGAGCACGCCATGGTCGGACACACAGGCTTCCTTGTCTTCATGCGGAAGACAGACCCGGCGCCCTGAACCGAGTTCAAGGAACCCTGAGAAGTATGCGAACCCCTTCGTATACTGAGCGACGGCGGACCTAAGCCAGGAGGAAGCCGTGGAAGAAGGACGGACAAATGACGACGCCGCTCAACTCCGCCAGATCGTCGCGGCGCTCGAGGAGGAAATTGCCTTTCTCCGCCGACGGGTTCGAGAGTCCCCTGGCAATCTCGACGAGCTCGAGTCTGAGCTCTCACGAGCCCGCGACCGGCTCGAGCGCGCTGCCGCCCAGAACGACAAACTCTCCCATTTCCTAGAAGAGGCACGCGAGCAACTCGGTGTGCTCAGGGAAGAAGTGGAGAAGCTCACCTCTCCTCCCAACAACTTCGGAACCGTTCTCGGGGTCAACGCAGACGGATCCGTTGATGTTCTGACCGGTTCCCGCAAACTCCGGGTGGCCGCCCAGCCAAGTGTTGAAGTCAAGAAGCTCCAGGTCGGCCAGGAGGTCCTGCTCAACGAGGCTTTCAACGTCATCGACGTTCGTTCCTTCGAGCCGGCGGGAGACGTTTTGAGAGTAAGGGAGACACTTGACGACGGCCGGGTGATGATCATCGCCCACGCCGACGAGGAGAAGGTCCTCCAACGTTCCGAGGCAATGGCAGACGTCTATCTCCGTGCCGGCGACTACGTCCGGATCGATTCGAAAACCAGTCTGATTCTGGAGAAGATGGAAAGACCGGAGATCGAAGAGCTCGTACTCGAAGAAGTTCCCGACGTCACATATGCCGAAGTCGGCGGGCTAGCAGACCAGATCGAGCAGATCCGGGACACCGTTGAGCTTCCCTACATGCACAAGGACCTGTTCAAGGAGTATGAGCTGGAGCCGCCAAAGGGCATCCTTCTCTACGGACCACCCGGGTGCGGCAAGACCCTGATCGCCAAGGCCGTCGCCAACAGCCTGGCCAAGAAGGTCTCCGAACGCACAGGCCGCCCGGACGTACGCTCCTACTTCCTCAACATCAAAGGTCCTGAACTGCTCAACAAGTGGGTCGGTGAGACCGAGCGTCAGATTCGTCTCATCTTCCAGAGAGCGAAGGAGAAATCAGACGAAGGTGTTCCCGTCATCGTCTTCTTCGACGAGATGGACTCGTTGTTCCGCATCCGGGGCTCGGGTATCAGCTCCGACGTCGAGTCGACCATCGTGCCTCAACTGTTGTCCGAGCTCGACGGTGTCGAAACGCTCAAGAACGTGATCGTCATCGGTGCATCGAACCGTGAAGACCTGATCGATCCGGCGATTCTCCGCCCCGGCCGGTTGGATGTGAAGATCAAGATCAACCGGCCCGACCCGATTGCTGCCCGGGAGATCTTTCGGATCTACATCACCGACCAAACCCCGATCGATTCCGAGGAGTTGAGCTCGTTCGGTGGTTCTGTCGGAGATTTCATCGTTTCGTTGATCGATGACACGGTCACCGACATGTACGCCACGGAAAAGGAGACCGAATTCCTCGAAGTGACATATGCCAACGGTGATCGGGAGACGATGTACTTCAAGGACTTCGCCTCCGGTGCGATGATCGAGAACATCGTCCGACGCGCCAAGAAGGACGCGATCAAGCGCCAAATTGCGGGTGGGCGAATCGGGGTGCGCGCCTCCGATCTGAAAGCGGCGATCAAGCAGGAGTTCCGCGAGCACGAGGATCTGCCGAACACGACGAACCCGGATGACTGGGCCAAGATCTCCGGCAAGAAGGGCGAGCGCATCGTCTATATCAGAACGCTTGTCGGGGGAGACGAGGAGAGTCGGCTCATCGAAAAGGTCTCCGGCGGCCAGTACCTGTAATGGCAATTCACAAGGTGCTCGGTACCGAGACCGAGTATGGAATCGTCGTCAGGGGTGACCCCGGGTTCAACCCCGCGGTGGCTTCATCCCTCGTCGTCAACAGCTATCCGGGGACCAGGGTCAAGGTCCAATGGTCCTATGAGGAGGAATCTCCGGGTCGGGACGCCCGAGGGTTCGGTCACGACACCTATGGGTTGATCGAATCGGAGGGGGCTGTTGTCAACTCCGTCCTGGCCAACGGTGCCCGGCTCTATGTCGACCATGCCCACCCCGAATACTCCAGTCCCGAGTCTTACGACCCGCTCGAGGCGGCTCTCTATGACAAGGCGGGGGAGCGAGTGATGCACCAAGCCGCGGTCGTCGCCACCGAGACGTCCGGGCGACAGGTCTCGCTGTATAAGAACAACTCCGACGGCAAGGGCAACTCTTATGGGGCCCACGAGAACTATCTCCTGTCGCGTGAAACGCCGTTTGGCGATGTGATCAGGTACGCGATTCCTTTCATGGTGACCCGTCAGATCTTTACGGGCGCCGGAAAGGTGGGTAGGGAGAACGACCGCCCCGAAGTCGATTTTCAGATCACCCAACGCGCCGATTTCTTCGAAGAGCAGGTCGGCCTGGAGACAACGCTCAAGCGCCCGATCATCAACACCAGAGATGAGCCTCATGGCGATCCGGCCCTCTACAGACGTCTTCACGTGATCATCGGGGACGCCAATCTCTCCGAAGTTCAGAACTTCCTGAAGCTGGGCACGACAGCGTTGATGCTTGCCGCCCTCGAAGACGGAGCCATTCCCGACCCACTTGACCTATCCGACCCGGTGGAAGCCTGCTGGCAGGTCAGTCACGACCTTTCGTTGGGCAAACCCATCCAACTGGATGGTGGAGGCTCGGCCACGGCCCTCGAACTCCAGGGCCGATACCTCGAATGGTTCGCCAAGTATGTCGAAAAGGAGCTTGACGAGCCGGTATGGAACCAGCTCATCGAGGAGTGGGAGCGTACCCTCTCGCTACTCGAGACCGATCCGATGCAACTGGCCGACACGCTTGACTGGATGGCCAAGAAACGCCTCTTTGATGGTTTTGTGGCACGTGACGGACTGGAGTGGTCGGACACCAAGCTGAGAGCGCTGGATCTCCAGTATCACGATGTCGACCCGGAGAAGGGTCTGTACAACAGGCTGGTCGCCAGGGGCGCGATGCGCACCCTTTTCACCGATCAACAAATCGAAGATGCCGTCTCGACCCCACCGCAGCGGACGCGCGCCTATTTTCGAGGGCGCTGCGTATCGAAGTTTTCCGACTCGCTGGTGGCTGCCAACTGGGATTCGCTGGTGTTCGACGTCGGCGAATCACATCTCAAGCGCGTTCCTATGATGGAACCACTGAGAGGTGACGCCGCGCGAGTCGGCGCCGTTCTGGACGAGGCTGAAGACGCAGCAGACCTGCTCCGACGTTTAGAAGGATGAGATAGATGTCAGACCGAGAACGATCCAAATCGAGAGATAAGGGCAAGGACCAAGCCGAGGAGACAGCCGAAGCGACGGTGGAAACCGATACCGACTTGGAGGCTCTCGACGATCTCTTGGACGAGATTGACGAGGTTCTCGAGGAGAACGCAGAGGAATTCGTCAAGAACTACGTCCAAAAGGGTGGCCAGTGATCGAGCGACCGATGGGCCCGTTGCCCCTCGATGTGCCGGTACCGGGCGCCAGCTTCAGTGATCTTCTGGAGCTTGTGGGAGCTTCCCCGACCTTTTCTGTTCCCGAAGGCGCCATTGTCCCGTCCGCGCCGGAAGGCACCACCGTGCTCGCCCTCCGCTACCACAACGGGGTGGTGATGGCGGGCGATCGGCGGGCCACAGAGGGCAATCTCGTCGCCCATCGTCGCATCCAGAAGGTGTTTCAAGCCGATCACTATTCGGCCGTGGCAATCGCCGGTACGGCCGGTTTGGCTATCGACATGGTCAAGCTTTTTCAGGTCGAGTTGGAGCACTACGAGAAGATCGAGGGAATCAGACTCTCCCTCGAAGGCAAGGCCTCCTTTCTCGCCCGTTTGGTCCGGGGCCAGCTTCCGATGGCGTTCCAGGGTCTTGTCGTCGTGCCGTTGTTCGCCGGGTATGACGAGCGTCTCGAGTTTGGCCGGGTGTACAGCTTTGACGTCGTGGGAGGCCGTTACGAGGAGATCGATTTTGGGAGCACCGGTTCTGGCTCACGTTTGGCCCGCTCGTATCTCCGAACCACCTACGAAGACGAGATGACCGGAGACGACGCGGCTGCACTCGCCATCCAGGCCCTGGTCTCGGCATCACAGGAGGACACGGCCACCGGAGGCCCTGATCTCAGACGGAGAATCTTCCCGAATGTCGTGCGGATCAATTCAGACGGTGTCGAGGAGCTTTCAGACGATGTGATTGCTCCGATCGCCGAGTCGGCCATGGAAACGATCCGATGACAGTTCCCTTTTACGTCGCGCCCGAGCAACTCGTCCGGGACAAGGCGGAGTTCGCCCGGAAGGGCATCGCCCGAGGCAGGTCCATCGTCGCGATCGACTACAGCGGGGGCGTTCTGCTCCTCGGAGAGAATCCTTCGACGGCCCTGCACAAGATCTCTGAGGTATACGACCGGATCGCCTTCGCCGGCGTCGGGAAGTACAACGAGTTTGAGACCCTGCGCAAAGCGGGCATCCGCCAAGCTGATTTGATGGGTTATCTCTACTCCAGAGATGATGTGACCGCTATGGGTCTGGCGACGGCGTTCGCACAAACCCTCGGCATGATCTTCACTCGTGACCCGAAGCCCTTCGAGGTCGAGGTGCTGATCGCGGAGATCTCCGAGGACAACGGCGAGCATCGTCTTTTCAGGATCAGTTACGACGGGACGCTCTATGACGAGCGTAACTTCGTGGCCATCGGCGGAAAGGCCGAGCAGCTCACAGAGGCCCTCGAAGAGCTGTGGCACGAGGGGATCAGTCTCGAAGAGGCTTTTGCAGCCGGTGTTGAGGCCTTTCGACGCGCCGAGGACAGAGAGTCCGAGGGCTGGGAAGCCGCAGTCCTCGAGGACACCAACGGAAGACGAGCTTTCCGTCGTCTCGACGTGGAACAGTTCATCGGGAAGTGATCACCGGGCCTCCGGCTCTTTCACCCGAGGGCGCCAATCCGGTTTAGCCTGGCCTCGTGGAACGCAGGATCTTCGGGATAGAGAACGAATATGGAGTCACCTGCACCCTGCGCGGTCAGCGTCGGCTCAGCCCTGACGAAGTCGCCCGATATCTCTTTCGGCGGGTTGTGTCGTGGGGACGCTCTTCAAATGTATTTTTGGAGAACGGGGCTCGGCTCTACCTGGATGTCGGATCCCACCCCGAATATGCCACCCCAGAGTGCGACAGCATCGAGGATGTCGTTGCCCATGACAAGGCAGGCGAACGAATCCTCGAGGGCCTCGTCACCGGAGCCGAGGAACGCCTCGAAGAGGAGGGCATCAGGGGCGAGATCTATGTCTTCAAGAACAACACCGACAGTGCAGGCAACTCATATGGGTGTCATGAGAATTATCTGGTCAGCAGACACAAGGACTTCCATCGCACGGTCGACGTTCTCATCCCCTTCCTGGTCACACGTCAGATCTTTCTGGGTGCCGGGAAGCTGACCCAGACCCCCCGGGGCACGGCGTTTTCGATTTCCCAGCGTGCCGATCACATCTGGGAAGGGGTGTCCTCAGCGACGACCCGATCCAGACCCATCATCAATACCCGTGACGAGCCTCACGCCGACGCGGAGAAGTACCGGCGTCTTCACGTGATAGCAGGTGACTCCAACATGAGCGAGTATGCGACGTTCGTCAAGATCGGCACGATGGTCGCGTTGCTCCAGATGATCGAGCGTGACGTGATCTTCCGCGACCTGACCCTCGAGAATCCGATCCGTGCCATACGTGAGGTATCTCACGACATCACATGCTTGCGAAAGATCAAACTCGCCAACGGACGAGAGCTGAGCGCGCTTGACATCCAGTGGGAGTACCTCGACCGGGTAATGCGATTCTCCCGCAGTCCCGGGTTTCCGCCCGAGGTCCAGCGTGCCATCGATCGCTGGGAGCATGTCCTGACCGGGCTGGAGAAGGACCCGATGACCCTGCACCGGGAGGTCGACTGGGTCATGAAATACCGGCTTCTGGAGAGATACTCAGATATCCGAGGGCTTCCCATGTCGGATCCGCGCATATCGATGATGGATCTCGCCTATCACGATGTCGACAGGAGTCGCGGTCTCTACTACCTGCTCGAGAACAAGGGTCTCACCGATCGAGTCGTCACCGATGAGAGAGTGGCCGACGCCGTGGTCAAGGCCCCCCAGACCACCCGGGCGAAGCTTCGGGGAGCTTTCATCAAGGCGGCAAAGGCGCACAAGAGAGACTTCACGGTCGACTGGGTTCATCTCAAGCTCAACGATCAGGCTCAACGCACCGTCATGTGCAAGGATCCGTTCAAGTCCGAAGACGAGCGGGTAAACAAACTAATCGAAAGCCTTTGAGCGAGAGAACTCCGGGTACCCGGTAATGCAGAACGTTGTCGAGCGTGTTCTCAATCTTCTGATCTACTTGCTGGAGTCGCCGAATCCGGTGACCGCCGATGACGTCCGACGCACGGTGCTCGGTTACGACGGCCAGACCGACGAGGCGTTTCACCGAATGTTCGAAAGAGACAAGGACGTTCTGCGAAAACTGGGTGTTCCTCTCAGTCGTCAGGCTCTGGACGCATGGGAGGTCGATTACGGCTACACGGTTGACCCCGATGAGTACGCCGTCCCGGATCCTGGGCTCAGCGAAGAAGAGAGGGTGGCGTTGTCGGTGGCGGCAAGAATGGTGCGGTTGGGAGGCTCATACGCCGGTCTGGATGCTCTTCTCAAACTTGGCGGGATTGAGCGAAGCGTTGGGCTCGAGCCACTTGGCGCCGACCTGGGTGCCGAAGCGGAGGTTCTCGGGTCTCTGTTTGGAGCCATCACAGAACGCCGGGCCGTCAAATTCGATTATCGGGCCAGCGAACGCCAACTCGATCCCTATGGCATCGCCCACCGACGCGGCCATTGGTATCTGGTCGGAGCGGGAGCTGAGGGCGAGAGGATTTATCGGGTAGACAGGATCGGCAAGCTCACCGTCTCCGAGAAGACCGGTACGTTTGCGAAGCCGAAGGGTTTTGACGTCAGGTCGCTCATGGACGGACAACCCTGGGAGGCCGGCTCCGACCCCGAGGTCGAGGCAACCATTCGCTTCGACTCCGAGGTTGCGTGGTGGGCGGCCCGAACCCTCGGGCTCGAAAGACCCGAGGCCGAACTGGTGGCCACAGTTCCGGTCGCCAACCGCGATGCCCTCGTCGGATGGGTGCTCAGTTTTGGTGATGCGGCCGAGGTGCTGGATCCACCCTGAGATTCGAGATGAGATCCGCACTCGTGTTGAGGCTGCCATGGAGAAGCTCCCATGACCTCATTGCGAACCGTTTCCCGTCTGTCGCGCATCCTGGCTCTGATTCCCTATGTGCTGGAGAAGGAGTCCGCTGATGTCAGTGAGATCCTCGGCCGCTTCGACTATTCCGAAGAACAACTCACCCGTGACCTCAACACTGTCTTCGTGTGTGGGTTACCCGGATACGGGCCGGGAGACCTCATGGAGGCGTATATCGACGAGGACGAGGTAATCATCGACGCGGCCGACTACTTCACGCGCGCACCGCGGTTGACATCGACCGAGACCCTTGGGTTGCTGGCCGCGGGGATGACGGTTATTGGAATGGGGGAGGGGACACCCGCTCTGGAGTCGGCTGTGCGAAAACTAACCAAGGCGGTCATGCCGGAGGCCTCTTCGGCTCTTGTCGTCGACGTGGTGGACGAGTCTGAAAACGTCGGCATCCTCCGCAATGCCGCCGCCGAGCGAAAGGTGGTGCAGATCACCTACCGCTCCGTTGGCAAGGAAGAAACCACCAACCGGGACATCGAGCCCTGGACCGTCTTCACCACCCTGGGCCGCTGGTATGTCATGGGACATTGCCGCCTCGTCGACGAGGAGCGCACCTTTCGTGTCGACCGGATTCGAGACCTCGAGGTGACCGACGAGGTATTCGAGCGTCCCAAGCGTGTCCCGGAGCCGGGAGTGGGCTACACGGCTTCTGAGGACGATGTGGTGTGCACTATCGATCTCTACGCGAAGGCACTTTGGGTCCTCGAGTACTACCCGGTCGAGGTTCTTCGTCAGAGCAGTCGCTCCACAAGGATCCGATTCTCGGCGCCTGACGCCGAAGTGCCCGCCCGCTTGCTCCTCCGTCTCGGGCAGGACGCAAGGCTGGTGAAAGGTGTCGAAGTCGCCGAACGTGTGGAGGATCTGGGAGGCCGTCTCCTCGCTCTCTACCGATAGGGGTCGTTAGACCTACGACACGGGTCTTCAGTCTCACCCAATGAGTGCCGATCAAAAAGACACGAATGGGTGACCGGAGACCAGAGATGACAACCATCAAGACGACTTGCAGCAGATGCGGTGACATACACCTGACACCAGACGATGTGGCGTTGGAGCTACATCCCGGTGGCAGGGAAGGTGACTACCGCTTCAAATGCCCGACGTGCACATCCATGCAGCGGCGGCCGGCCAACTCCCGCGTCGTCAGCGTGCTCCTCGCCACCGGTGTGCAGTTCGAGGTCATCAACACTGATCCGATCACCGAACGGGAGATCGAAGCTTTCTCTGCCGCCCTCGAAACGGAGCCGGATCCGCTCCGTTTGCTGGCCGGCTGACCTGGCTCACCTCCAAGAGATGTCGACGGGTGCCAAGGGCAGGGTGCTCCTCGACTTGAGGGTGGCGGCTCGGGGGAGTCGCCGCCTTCTCCACTATCTGGCGGCGAGGCATAGTGCTCCCCAACGCAAATACGCTGACGTTTCAACGAACAGATGACCCCGCTCGCGGCGTCCTCGTCCTCGACGCACCGCACCGGGTGCGCCTTCGTACTGCGTCCTGGCGAGGCGACGCCCCTGTCTCGCCGAAACATGCGACCGCACTTACGTCGGAGAGCACTTAGCATCCGTCTCCATGCTTCAGGGCGGCGAGATCATCATCATTGCGATCCTGGCACTTGTCGTGCTGGGTCCAAAACGCCTGCCTGAGTTGGCGCGCAAGATTGGGGGGTGGACCACGGAACTTCGCGCGGCGGCAAAAGAGATCTCCCGGGGTCTCGAATCGGAGGTCGCCGACCTCAAAGCGGTCGGAGAGGAGCTCAAGGCTCCGCTCGAAGAGCTGAAGCAGCCTCTCAAGGACATCCAACGAGATGTCAAGTCCGCGGACCCGCGGGGTCTCGACTGGACGGGACCAAAACCTGTGTCCGGCCCCACGCCCGAGGATGCCATGGCCGACCTCGAAGAGCTCGAGAGCGCCCCGGATCCCGACGAGGAAGCCGAGTGAACGACGCCGAGCCACAGTCGATACTCACTCATCTCGATGAACTGCGATGGCGCATCGTCAAAATGGCGATTGCCATCCTGGTCGGCGCGATTATTGCCTTCGTGTTTGCCGACCAGTTGCGCAGCATTCTGGAAGAACCCTTCAAGACCGCCGCCCCGGAATCCTCCCTTCAGGCTCTCGCCGCCACCGAGCAATGGGGGGTGCTGATGCGGATCGGGCTGTTCGGGGGTGTGATCCTGGCCAGCCCTGTGATCCGCTTCCAGATGTGGGGCTTCGTGAACCCGGCCCTCACCTCCAGAGAGCGCAAGTGGGCGATCCCCGTGGTGATGGCACTCGCCATTCTCTTCGTCGGAGGCGTCCTGTTCGGCTACTGGTCGCTTCCCCGGGGTCTGGCGTTCCTGCTCGGCATCTTCCCCGACATCGACAACAACCTCCGTGTGGGCGATTACTACTCATTCACCTTGAGATTCCTGCTCGCGTTTGGTCTTGCCTTCCTGTATCCGGTGTTCCTGTTCGCGGCCGCAGCGGCCGGGGTTGTGACCTCCCAACAATTGGCTCGGGGACGACGGTGGGCCGTGCTCATCGTGGTGACAGGCGCCGCGCTAATCACACCCAGTGGTGACGCCTTTACCCTGATGCTCCTGTCGGTGCCGCTCTACCTGATGTATGAGATCACCTACTGGCTGGTTCGTTTCGTCCTCAAGAAATGAGCGACGCAACGCTGGCCGAGTTCTGGGAACGGATCGAGTTCATTCCCGACGAGTTTCAACTGGAAGCGGGCGAGGCCATTAGGGACGGATCCTCGGTGGTGGTAACCGCACCAACCGGGGCCGGCAAAACCCTCGTTGCAGAGGCCGCCATCCATCTAGCTCTCGATGGAGGCAAACGCTCCTTCTACACCACGCCGATAAAGGCATTGTCGAACCAGAAGTTCGCCGACTTCTCAGACGAATTCGGTTCCGATCGTGTTGGGCTCCTCACCGGCGACAACGTGATCAACCCGAAGGCTCCGGTGATCGTGGCGACCCTCGAGGTCCTCCGAAACATGATCTACGCGGACGCAAGCCAACTCCACGATGTGGCCTTTGTCGTGCTCGACGAGGCTCACTATCTACAGGATCGCACCAGGGGGGCCGCCTGGGAAGAGGTGATCATCCATTGTCCCCGTCACGTCCAATTCGTCTGCCTGTCGGCAACCATCTCCAACAATCAGCAGTTTGCAGACTGGGTCGGCGAGAGACGAGGGTCCACCCGTCTGATCTCGACAGATGTCCGACCCGTGCCTCTCGAGTCGATGTACATGCTCAAGGATCGAATGGGGTCACATGCGCTTCACCTCCTGCCCACATTCGTGACCAGGGATGGGCGACGTCGTACCAATCCGCGATTGGAACAGATGCTCGGCCTCGAGCGAGGGAGGAAGCGTCGCTTCAAGACACCCAACCGGGACGAGACGGTCGAGGCCCTTGCCTCCGAGGACATGCTCCCTGCCATCTACTTCATCTTCTCTCGCGCCGGCTGTGACGCCGCAGCAAACCATCTCGTGGAAGCGCGATTGAGGCTGACCAACTCCGAAGAGAGGCAAGCCATCCGCGAAATCGCCGAGGAGCGGACCGCTCATCTCGGCGACGACGACCTCGACGTCCTCGGCTACGACCGTTGGATGGTTGGCCTCGAGGCCGGGGTTGCCTCGCATCACGCCGGACTGGTCCCTGCTTTCAAGGAAGCCGTCGAGGATTTGTTCGGACTGGGATATCTCAAGGTGGTCTTTGCCACCGAGACTCTTGCTCTTGGAATCAACATGCCGGCTCGCTCCGTTGTCATCGAGAATCTCTCCAAGTTCAACGGGGAGAGTCATGAGCTTCTTCGGCCTGGGGACTACACACAGTTGACCGGCAGGGCGGGCCGAAGGGGCATCGACGTCGAGGGCTTTGGAGTGTTGCTGCATTCGTCGTTCGTCCGCTTCAGCCAGGTGACCGAGATTGCTTCCAGCGGAGCTCACGCGCTCAGATCCAGCTTTCGTCCCACGTACAACATGACCGCCAATCTCATTGCCAACTACCGACAGGACGAGGCAAAAGCCCTTCTCGAAGCCTCGTTTGCCGCCTTCCAGCGGGAGGACGATCGGGCAGATGCCGGAGACGCCATCATTGCCCTCGAGCATCAGTTGGCGAATGAGGAGTCCCAAGCCGAGTGTGATCGGGGCTCTGTGGAGGAGTACATGGCTCTGATCGAGGCGCTCGACCCGAAACAGCGCAACGACGGGATCGCTGCGACATTGAACACGGGTGACGTGTTTGACATCGTCGGGGGCTCTCGTGATGGCCGCTACGCGGTGCTCAAGAGGCTTGCGCGAAAGAATGGCAGCGCCCGTTATCTGGTTCTCTCCACCTCGGGTCGGGTGTCAACGGTTGGCTCCCGGGAGATCCCGAGTGCCAGTCGCCGGGTGGGCAAGCTCAATCTGCCAACGCCATTCAGACCTCGTGACCGACGGTTCGTCCAGGAAACGCTGAGACGCTTGAGAAAAGTCCCGCCGGTGACCTCTGACCGATCGCCGCAGAGAAAGATGTTGGTTGAACACCCCGTCGCAGAATGTCCCGACGCGGACCGTCATCTGGCCGCGATGAGACGCGCCAATCGAATCAAACGTCGTCTCAGCCAGCACAGGGCGTTGCGTCGAAGTTCGGGATTCGGGCTTGTCGAAGAGTTCGGGGCGATCCGCGCCCTCCTCGAGGAGCTCGACTACACGGAGGGCTGGTCTCTGACGGGAAGAGGAGAGCGGCTCCGAAAGATCTACAACGAGACCGACCTGCTTCTGGCCGAGGCGGTGGAGAGGGGTCTTCTCCATAGGCTCGAGCCCCCTGAGCTTGCGTCCCTACTGTCGGCGTTCGTCTACGAGCCACGGACTGATCAGGCATCGGCTCCCGAGTGGCCCACCAAGGAGCTGGCCGCCCGATGGTCAGACATCGAGACGCTCTGGAAGGACCTCACCAAGCGTGAGCGGGATCTGCGGCTTTCGCCGACCAGACGGCCCGACCCTGGTTTTGGCAACCTCGCCTATCTTTGGGCCAGTGAGGTGGCTTTCGATGACCTTCCGACACACGGCATGGCGCCGGGCGATTTCGTGCGTGTCTCCCGCCAGCTAGCGGATTTGCTCCGCCAGATCCGAGATGGAGTCTCCGAGCTTCGCGAAGAGGCCACCATCGCCCTCATCTCCGTCGACCGGGGAGTCGTGGCGGCCCAAGGAGTTGGCTGATGCGCAGGTGGCTCGTGATCGTGAACAAGGCGGCTGGTCGCAAGGCGGTTCGAGCCGGGCAGATACAGGAGGTCTTGAAAGCCGCTTCGGTCGACGCCGACATGGTGGTACCCGAGTCCCCGGCCGAAACGGAGGAGGTCCTGAAGACAGCCGCCTCCGAGGGGAGAACCCACTTTGCCCTGGCTGGAGGTGACGGCACTGTCAATCTCGCCGTGAATGTCCTCCTGAACCTCGATCTCGATGGGCCCCCCACCATCGGGATTCTTCCGGTCGGCACCGGCTGTGACCTGCTTCGCACCTTTGGGCTTCCTCAGGAGTTGGGGGCGGCGGCCAATCACCTCGGCACCGAGGAGACATACACCATCGACGTGGTGACGCTGGAGGGCACCTGGGGTCGACGATATTTCGTCAACGTCGCCCAGGTCGGGGCGGGGGCCGCAGCTGCCGAGACCGCGCCCAAGATCACCCGCAAACTGGGAGTACTCCGGTATCCGCTGGCGTTCGGAATTCGTCTGCCCCGGTTTCCCATGGCGAATGTGACTGTCACAACAGAGCGTCGCACTTATGAATCGGAGGCTCTTGCAGTGATCATGGCAAACGCGCAGTTCTTCGCAGGCGGATGGAATGTTGCGCCCAAGGCGACCTTGGTAGACGGCATTCTCGACATTCAGATTATCAGCGCCAGCAAGGCGCGGGCCCCCCGCCATAGTGCCGAAAGTGATCAAAGGAACCCATCTTCGGGACCCCGCCGTTCGGCGCTTCACGGCCGCTGAGTTCAGAATCGAGACCGAGCCAAGGTGGCCCCTCGAAGCAGATGGAGACCTGGTCGGGAATACGACAGTCTCGGGTCGGGTTGTTCCCGCCGCGATACACCTCAAAATCTGATCGAGGTTGTCTTATACTCCCGCGCCGTCGGGACCAACCCCCGTATGGAAATGGCACAAAAGAAAACCGCGGACATCATAAAAGAGAAAGACTCCGACATCGACGAGACCACTGACGCCGACGAAGTCGAATCCGAAGACGGGGAGCTCGAGGATGACGCTTTCGAGGACGAGGCCACTCCGGACGACGACGACGATGACGACGACGATTCAGACGACGACCACGATGAGGAAACGGCCGAAGCCCTCGAAGAGCTGGAGTCAGAGGAGTTGAAGCTGACCGAGGATGAGGAGAGCGAAGCGTTGCTGGTTGACGAGGTCAAAGAGCTTCGGGCCATGCGACGTGAGGAGTTGACGATGAATGTCGACGCCCAGGGCCAGAAATCGGACGAGTTTGTCTGCCAATCATGCTTCATGGTGAAGCGGATGAGCCAGATGGCCAACAAGCGCAGGATGATCTGCCAGGACTGTGTTGCCTGAGCGGGTCACGGTCGTCGTACCCACCTACAACGAGCGAGAGAATCTGGCCGATCTGACCCAAGCCGTTACCGACCTCGGCTTCGAGGTTCTCGTGGTCGACGATGCCTCCCCCGACGGAACGGGTGAGATCGCCGATGGCTTGAGCCGGGACAACCATCTGATATCGGTTCTGCACCGCACCGCCAAGGAGGGACTCGGTCCCGCCTATGCCGCAGCGTTTGATCATCTCCTCGAGGGCGACGCTGAGGTAGTCATCGAGATGGACGCTGACTTCAGTCATGATCCGGCCGACCTCCCTCGATTAGTCGCCGCGATCGAAGAGGGCGCCGAACTGGCGATTGGCTCCCGTTATGTGCCCGGAGGCTCCACACCCGATTGGCCGGCTCATCGGCGTTTCATCTCCCGGGCCGGAAATCTCTACGCGAGGCTGATGCTGGGCACGCCGATCCATGACGCAACCGCCGGTTTCAGGGCTTTTACCCGCACAGCTCTGACCCGTCTGCCATATCGGGAGGCCGAGGCTTCGGGTTATGGCTTTCAGGTGGAGATGGCCTGGCGGGCACACCAACTCGGTCTCTCCATCGTCGAAGTGCCGATCAGCTTCAAGGATCGAACGCGGGGAACGTCCAAGATGGGTCTGAGAATCGTCGCCGAGGCCATGTGGCTGGTGACGATCTGGGGGCTGGGACGACTCTGGCGGGCACTACCGTTCACTCGTAGATGAGAGTTGCGGCGAGGGAAGCATCCCCAGAGGACATCGACGTCCTCGTCAGTCTCTATAGATCACTCGAGGACGAGATGGTGGGTCTTCACTCAATGTGGCCTCTGGCCGACGGGCTTGTCGAGCCGGTCGAGGAGTCGTTTGCCGAAGCACTCCGCCATCCCGACGTCATCGTCTTGATCGGAGCAATCGATGACGTTCCTTTCGGGTTTCTGCTGGCCCGGGTGGAGACTCTGTTGGCCCAGGCAGGGGACGAGAGAATTGGGGCGATACGTCTGATCTTCGTGGACCATGAGGCAAGAGAGGTCGCTGTGGGTGAGGGGATGAGAGACATGGCCATCGAAATGCTCCGTGAACGGGGGATCACCAAGTTCGATGCTCACGTTCTCCCCGGTCATCGTCTTGCCAAGAACTTCTTCGAGTCGGGCGGATTCAGCGCCAGGTCAATCGTGATGCATCACGACGACAACCGTGAGTGAGGTTCCGCTCATCGGGGTTGGCGTCGTCATCATCGAGAAGGGGCGTCTCCTCTTGATAAAGAGGGGAAACGAGCCCGGAAAGGGCCTTTGGGCGGTTCCGGGAGGGAAGGTGCACATCGGCGAGACCCTCGAGGCCGCGGCACGGCGTGAAGCGTCCGAAGAGACCGGTCTGGACGTCGACATCGGAGAGGTCGCCTGGGTTGGAGAGCACATCACCGACTCACGTCACATCGTCCTGATCGACTTCTACGCGACCGCGACGGGCGGCTACTTGGCCGCGTCCGATGACGCGGATGCGGCTGAATGGGTGGAATTGGACATGGTGGACTCCTATCCGCTAACACCGACCATGCACGACCTGATAGAGGAACTGAGGCAGTGAGCTCACAAGTCATCACGCTCCTACAAACTCTGATCCAGAACGCTTGTGTCAACGACGGAACACGGGATTCTGGCCAGGAGCACCGCTCCGTGGAGACGCTATTGGAGTACTTCGGAGTTGCAGGGGAGATCTTCGAGCCCGCTCCGGGACGTCAATCGCTGATCTACAGGATCAGCGGAACCGACCCCGAGGCCCCATCGCTGGCGCTTGTGCCACACCTCGACGTTGTGCCTGTCGAACCCAGCGGATGGAGCCAGGATCCCTTTGGTGGTGAGATCATCGACGGCTTCGTATATGGCCGGGGAGCGATCGACATGCTCAACGTCACCGCTGCCATGTCCGCTGCTGTGCATCCCTATTTGACAGGTGAAACCCAGCCGAGAGGTGACCTCCTCTTCATTGCAGTGGCCGATGAGGAAGGTGGGGGAAGATTCGGGGCCTCGGCCCTGGTCGAAGAGCGCTGGGACCTGGTTCGGGCCGACTACTTGCTGACCGAGGTCGCCTATCCACCCCCGTCCCCTACCGCAGAGCCGCTCGTCCCGGTGGCGATCGGAGAGAAGGGGGCCTTTTGGTCGACACTGACTGCAACGGGCACCCCCGGGCATGGTTCTGCGCCATACCAATCAGACAACGCATTGCGAAAAATGGTCGAAGCTCTTCACGGTCTCTTCGAGTCGGACACTCCGGTGTCGATCAGCCCGGAATGGGAGAACTTCTTGAGCGCCCTGGCGTTGGAGGATGACCTGAAGGAAGCTCTCACCGATCCCGATCGAGTGGACGAGGCGATCGACAGGCTGGCGGTGACCGACCCGCTCTTCGCGAGATACGTGCACGCTGTCACCCATCTGACGGTGTCGCCCAACATGTTGGACGCCGGTATGAAGGCAAACATCATCGCCGACGGAGCCAAAGCGTCGGTCGACATACGCGCACTTCCCGGTATGGATCGTGACTTCGTCGATTCGTACTTGCTCAAGGCAATGGGAAGTGCCCGGGATGACATCGAAATCGCGCCTCAGATGGACAAGGAGTCAACCATCAGCCCGATCGGGAACCCCCTATGGGATGCGATAGCCAGCAGCGTCGAAGAGCTCGAGGGTCACCGAAACCTTCTGCCGACGTTGATGAACGTCGGAACCGACGCTCGTTTCTGGCGACCCAAGGGAACGATTGCCTATGGGGTGGGGCTTTTTGACGATCGGATGACGTTCTCCGAGATGCTTGCCCTCTTCCACGGTCACGACGAGCGAGTTACTGTCAAGTCGGTGGAGCGCACCACAGCCCTTTACGAGAAGGTTCTCCACCACTTCTTCAATCCTTGATCGACGTAATCTGTGATATCGACGGTGTGCTGTATCGAGGAGATGTGGCAGTTCCGGGTGCGGCCGATGCTCTGCGACGCCTCAACCATGCTGGGGCGCGCATCACCTACGTGACCAACAACTCGACGCGGTCGCCGACCCGGGCAGCATCCAAGATTGAAGCCGTGATGGGTGTTGCCACCGACTCTTCCCAGGTAATCACATCATCCATGGCCGCGATCTCGATGCTGACCCTCGACGACCACCCGGCGATGGTGGTAGGGGAGAGCGGGGTTATCGATGCTCTGGCCGAAGCGGGTGTGGCAATGACAGACGATCCGGGCGAAGCCAGGTCGGTGGTTGTCGGCATGGATAAGAGGATCACCTATGACGTCATCGCTTCGGCCTCCGCGGCGATACGTTCGGGTGCGAGGTTTCTGGCCACCAACACGGACGCGACGTTTCCGACCCCGACCGGTTTTCTCCCCGGCGCCGGCTCTCTGATCGCCGCTATTGCGACGGCCGCAGGGCGGGAGCCGGAGGTTGCAGGCAAACCCCATCAAGCCATCAGAGACTTGATCAAGTCGCGTGGCGTAGAAGAGGCGTGGGTGGTCGGCGATCGGATCGAGACCGACATCGCTCTGGCGACAGCGGAACTGCTGTGGCGTTCCATTCTCGTTCTCACCGGAGTCTCCACCATCGACGACGACATCTCGTCCGCGGACCATGTAGTGGCTGATTTCGAATCAGCGGTGGCTCTGGTGCTTTCGCGGGCATAATCGACCCCACATGAACCTCAGTGACACCCAAATCGAAGAACTCGAGAACGCCCTGAGCCAACTCGAGCAGCTCGACCCTGCTTCTCTTCCGCAGCCGGCCGCGGAATTGGCCGAGCTCTTGAGCCGAATCCTGGACGAGCTGGAGAGCACTAGTTGAGATTCGCGCTCGAAGTCCGTCAGGATCGTGACGCCCCGAGGGAATTCGCCACCGCGCTCACAGCTCAGATCCAGAGCCTGGGCGGGTCGGTGATCACGAATGACGAGACCGCACCCGACATCGTCGTGGGAGTCGGCGGTGACGGCACCATGCTGGCAGCAGTCAGACAGGCGCTCATCTGGGACGTGCCCGTCATCGGCTTCAACCTGGGAACGATAGGTTTCCTGACAGCAGCGGAGGCTCCTGATCTGGAGCCCGCCGTGCGGCGACTGTTCACCGGGGACTACGACATCGACGAGAGAACGACTGTCGCCGCAACCGTCGGCGGGGTGACGGAGATCGGGGTCAACGATGTGGTTGTCGAGAAAGTAGATAGCACAAGATTGGTGAGTCTCGACGTTGTCATCGACGGTGAGCCCTTCGTCACCTACCAAGCGGATGGTCTCATCGTCGCCACTCCGACCGGGTCGACCGCGTACTCTTTTTCCGCGGGAGGGCCGCTGGTTGATCATCGTGTTGATGCTCTTGTGATGACCCCGGTGTCCACTCATTCTCTATTCGACCGAGCATTGGTGCTCCCTGACACCACCACTATCGAAGTGACGGTCAGCCGTGACCGGCAGGTCAAGGTCAACGTCGACAAGACCGACCTTGGTCAGCTCGATGAGAACGAGACCGTCACCATCCGCAAGGGCGACAGGCCTGCCCGCTTCGTGTCGTTGGATGGCCGGACTTTCTCCGGCCTGGTCAAGGACAAGTTCAGGCTCCGCTAGTGCTCCAGCATCTGCGAGTTCGCAATCTCGGCGTGCTCGAGGAGGCCACCATCGAGCCTTCGTCCCGACTGACCGTCATCACCGGCGAAACCGGAGCCGGTAAGACCCTTCTGCTTGGAGGGCTCCGTCTCATTCTCGGCGAGAAGCCCGACCCGGCTGCGGTTGGGCCGGTCGATGACAAGGCGCAGGCTGACGGGCTGTTCAGAAACGGATATGAGGAGCTAGGGGTCACCCGTGTGGTGCCCCGGGAAGGCAACAGCAGAGCCCATCTGGAGGGCTTGACAGTGTCGGCCGACACCCTCGCCGACCGGGTGGGCGCTCTCGTCGAGATCGTGGGACAGCACGATCAGCTCTCACTGAGACGCCCATCACATGTGCTTTCCCTGGTCGACTCTGCTCTGGATGCTGCTGGACAAGAGACCTCTGAGGCATACGCATCGGCGTGGGATGACCTGAAGACGGCGGAGGATCGCCTGGAGCTATTGGGCGGGGATGAGATGGCTCTCCGTCGTGAGCTCGACCTGGTCAGGTTCCAGACGTCAGAAATCGAGAAAGCCGATCTCGAGCCCGACGAGGACGAACAACTGGAGGCCAAAGCGCTGCGGCTTCGCAACGTGGAGGAAATCGGGGAGCATCTGGCTGAGACGCTTCGAGCGATCGACCGGATGTCGGAAGACGGCGGTGAGGCCGTCTCCAGAATTCGCAAAGTCCGGGACCTGGATCCGGGTCTGGCATCGCTCACCGAGGAGGTAGACGCCGCGGCCGCGGACATCGCCGAACTAGGACGAGCGGTGCGTCGGGCAGCCGACGATCTCGACTCCGATCCGAGTCTTCTCGTCCATGTCGAAGAACGTCTCACCGCAATCGGAGAGCTGAAGCGCAAGTACGGGAGGACCCTGGGCGAAGTGATCGACTTCGGCACCCAGGCCAGGGAGAGAGCCGACCAACTCCACACGCTGCTGTCAACGGCAGGTGAGGTGGAAGAAGCACTGAGCCGGGCTCGGGCGGTTCTCATCGCGGCAAGCGCTCATCTCACTGATGCACGGCTGGACACCACATCGAAACTTGCCAGAGAAGCTCTTTCTCATCTCGGCGATATGGGTCTTGCAGAGGCCAGAATCGAATTCCGGATCGAGTCCGGGGAGCCAGGTCCCAATGGCTCCGATCGGATCGAACTCTGGTTCAGCTCTGATGCCAGGATGGAGCCAGGGCCGGTACACAAGGTTGCATCGGGCGGCGAGTTGTCCCGGCTGGTCCTGGCAGTGAGGCTGGCCACTCAGAGATCTGGCACCACGACGCTCGTGTTCGATGAGGTAGACGCCGGAGTTGGAGGGGCAACTGCTCTCGCTCTTGGACAAAAGTTGGCCGATCTCGCAAAGGAGAGCCAGGTCCTGTGTGTGACTCATCTTCCCCAGATCGCCGCGTATGCAGATGTCCATTATGTCGTCGAACGCGAGCAGGGCACCGCAAGGGTTCACACTGTTGCCGGAGACGCAAGGCTGCGGGAGATCTCGCGGATGCTCGCGGGATTGCCGGAAAGCGCGGCAGGTCATCAGGCGGCCGCCGAACTGCTCGAGGCCAGTGGTAGTGCCCAATAGGTGGCATCACCGCGGTTGGGTGCTACTGTGAAATCCCGTGACGAACGGGCCTCTTTCTACTCCGGAATCCATCTCCGACAGCCCTTCCCCCGCTCCAACCGCGACCAAGTACGTCTTCATCACCGGTGGGGTGGTTTCCAGCCTCGGCAAAGGGATAGCCGCGGCTTCTCTCGGACGTTTGCTCAAGGCACGTGGTCTGAAGGTCGTCAACCAAAAGCTCGACCCCTACATCAACGTCGACCCAGGCACCATGAATCCGTTCCAGCACGGCGAGGTGTTCGTGACGGACGATGGCGGCGAAACTGACCTCGACCTCGGGCACTACGAGCGATTCACCGGCGAAAACCTGAAGCGCTCATCCAATGTCACCTCCGGATCCGTCTACCTGTCCGTGATTCAGAAGGAGCGAAGGGGCGACTATCTGGGCGACACCGTGCAGGTGATTCCGCATATCACCAACGAGATCAAGGAGCGCATCCGGCGCGTCGCCTCACAAGAAATTGACGTCGTGATCACCGAGGTGGGCGGGACTGTCGGTGACATAGAGGGTCTTCCCTTCTTGGAAGCAATCCGGCAATACGGAAACGACGTGGGACGGGAGAACGTCCTCTACGTCCATGTAACGCTGGTGCCTTACATAGCCACATCTGAGGAGTTGAAGACCAAGCCGACCCAGCACTCCGTTGCCGAACTCCGGAGCAAGGGGATTCATCCCGACCTGATCATTGTTCGCTCCGACCGGGACATCGACGATGAGGTGCGCAGAAAGATCAGCCTGTTCTGCGACGTAGAGCCGCGTGCCGTGATAGCCGCGCCCGACTCGCGGGATATCTACGAGGTTCCACTCGTCTTGCATGCCGGTGCCATGGATGATGTCGTGTGCGATCGCCTTGGCCTCGTCACCGGTCCGCCAAACCTCGATGCATGGCAGGCAATGGTGGAAAAGGCCCGGGATGCCACCGATCTGGTGACGGTGGGGATCGTGGGCAAGTACGTGGAGCTTCCCGACGCCTATCTGTCCGTTGCCGAGGCTCTTCGACATGGCGCCGCCGCCCACGGCTTGAAACTCGACCTCCGTTGGATCCCAAGCGATGAGCTGACCGGGCTTCTCTCCGACTCATATCTGGAGGATCTCGATGCGGTGGTGGTCCCCGGAGGATTTGGCTACAGAGGTGTCGAGGGAAAGATTCAGGCGATCAGATACGCCCGCGAGCACAACATCCCGTTTCTGGGTCTCTGTCTCGGCCTGCAATGCGCGATCATCGAGTTCTCCAGGGCGGTTCTGGGGCTGACCGATGCCAACAGCACCGAGTTCGACCCATCGTCACCCCACCCGGTGATCGATCTCATGGAAAGCCAGGAGGAGGTCGAAGAAAAAGGGGGCACGATGCGGTTGGGTCTCTATGCAGCAAAGCTTGCCGAGGGCTCCATTGTCAGATCGCTCTACGACGAGGAGCTGGTGTACGAACGGCACCGTCACCGCTGGGAAGTGAACAACCACTATCGCAAGGATCTCGAAGCGGCCGGGATGCGTCTTCCCGGATTGTCCCCGGACGATAATCTCGTCGAGTACATCGAACTGGTGGATCATCCATTCTTTGTCGCTACCCAGGCCCACCCCGAGTTCCGTTCGAGGCCGGACATCCCACACCCGCTCTTCGCCGGCCTCGTTGGAGCCGCCGGAAGGAAACGAGCATCGAGACCCGTCATCGCCGTGGAGGAGTCACGGGAAGTGACCGTCGACTGACCACTAACCTCGTGCATAGCTTGAGGAGGGTTCATCCGTGATCGTTGGCGTACCGAGGGAGATCAAAACCGCTGAGGATCGTGTCGCAATCACACCGGTTGGCGTACGCGAATTGACCGACCGTGGCCATGAGGTCCTCATCGAGAAGGACGCCGGCGAAGGCTCGACCATCCACGACGACGAGTTCGAAGCGCAAGGCGCCACCATCGTTCCTCACGCCGAAGCAGTGTTCGGTGACGCCGACATGATCCTGAAAGTGAAAGAGCCTCAGTCCTCTGAGGTCGAGATGTTGAGGGAGGGCCAGGTCCTCTTCACGTACCTTCACCTCGCCGCCTACCCGGCGCTGGCCGAGGGTCTGGCAAGGAAGGGAATCATCGCCATCGCCTATGAGACCGTTCAGATGCCGGACGGCTCGCTACCCCTGCTCGCTCCCATGTCCGAGATCGCGGGGCGGATGGCGACACAGGCAGGTGCCTATTTTCTCGGGAAGGCGCAGGGTGGGAGAGGAATTCTCCTCGGAGGCGTGACGGGAGTGAGTCCTGCCAGGGTTGTCGTGATCGGTGGAGGCATGGCCGGGTCGAATGCTGCGGTGATTGCCATGGGTATGCAGGCCGACGTCGTGGTTCTCGACACCGACATCAACAAGCTACGCTCGCTCGACTCCCTCTATCAGGGTCGGGTCGTCACACTTCACTCCAACAAGCTGACCCTGGAGGATCAGGTCCTCGCGGCCGACCTCGTGATCGGGACCGTTCTGGTCCCCGGTGCTGCGGCACCCAAGCTCGTCACCGAGGAGATGGTGCAATCGATGAAGCGAGGTGCTGTGCTCGTCGACGTCGCCATCGACCAGGGAGGCTGTTTCGAGACATCCGAGGAGACAACCCACACGGATCCCGTCTACACGGTTCACGACGTCCTCCACTACGCGGTGGGAAACATCCCCGGGGCTGTGCCCCACACGTCTACCTACGCCTTGACCAACGCCACCATGAGTTATGTGGTTGCCCTCGCCGACGAGGGTGTGCGACATGCCATCACCGCCCACCCCGAACTCGAGTTGGGAGTGAACATCGTGGGTGAAAGTGTGTGTCATGGCGCCGTCGCCGAGAGTCTCGGTGTTGACCACGTCCCCGCTGCCGAGGCCCTCTGAGCCCCGACCGACTCTCGATGACCGAGTGCATCGAGGAGTATCTGGTATCGCTTCGAGTCGAGAAGGGTTTGGCCCGGAACACACTCAGCGCCTACCAGCAGGACCTCACTCAGTATCTGCTCTTCCTGGACGGCACTGAGCCGAATGTTGATCTGGTTGAGCAATTCGTGACCCAACTGCGTGAGAAACACCTGACAAACGCGACCATCGGACGAAAGATCGCCGCGGTCAAAGGTCTCCATCGTTTTCTCCTCATCGAGGAGTTGAGAGATTCCGATCCGACGAGTCTCATCAACACTCCACCTCGCCCGGATCCTTTTCCCAAGGCCCTCACAATCGAAGAGGTATTCGCCTTGGTGGAAGCTCCGGGTTCTGAGACTCCGGGTGCCCGCCGCGATTCTGCTCTCTTGGAGTTTCTCTATGCGTCAGGTGCCCGAGTGTCGGAGGCGGTCGGTCTCGACCTGGGCGACCTCGATCTGATGGACAAGATTGTTCTGGTAACGGGAAAGGGCTCCAGACAGCGTCTCGTGCCGCTCGGTTCCAATGCAGTCGAAGCCATTACACGATGGCTGCCCGACCGCCTGTCACTCCTCAGGCGCTCGGAGTCGGGTGACCCGGTGTTTCTAAACTTGAGGGGCGGGAGACTGTCACGACAGGGGGCGTTTGACGTGGTCAAGAAGCACGCCGCGGGAGCAGGAATCGAGCCGATGCGGGTGTCGCCCCATGTCTTGCGGCACTCCGCGGCGACCCACATGGTCGAGGCGGGAGCCGACCTGCGAACTGTTCAAGAGATGCTGGGACACGCTACAATCAGCACAACCCAGGTCTACACGAGGGTAAGTCCCGCCCACGTGATGGAGATCTACGTCCAGGCACATCCAAGGAGTAGGTGATGCCGCTCGACATCTCAACCGCAGAGAAGGCCCTCAGAACTGAGCGGGAGAACTTGGTTCATCAGCTTGATGAGCTCGGCGCGGTCGAATCGGGGGACCTCAAGGCCGACCTCGATTTCGGGGAGAGTTTTGCCGATGCCGCCGCTGTGACAGCCGAGCGAACCGAGGTCCTTGGATTGGTTGACTCCCTGAAGCGCCAGTTGGAGAATGTCGATAGCGCCTTGGCGCACATCGCCGCGGGAACCTACGGAACCTGTGATAACTGTGGCCAAGAGATCGGAGCCGATCGAATGGAGTTTCGACCTGCGTCCGTCCTCTGCATCGACTGCAAGTCCCGGGTCGCTTCCTGACGCGGGTCTCCGGCTCTCTGAGCCATCTGTTCAGTCGGTTCTTCGACGTCCTCACGTCAAAGCCGCTGTCAATCTCCGAGCGGGCCGCCGTTGACTCTTGGCTCACCGACGAGATGGCCGAAGTGTTCTTCGAGCAAATGACAGCGGATCAACGTCACGGACATCACGCCGCTCTGAGTGTGATTTCGGATGGCCGCAGCGACAGCGATGTCGTTGCAGCGGCGCTGATGCACGACATCGGAAAACGTCATGCCCGTCTCGGGGTGATCGGACGCTCCGTCACGTCGATCATGATGCTTCTCAGGCTTCCGCTCACCAGGCGAATGCTCCTTTACAAGGACCATGGAGAAATCGGAGCCCGAGAGCTCACCCGGATGGGGGCACCGTCGCTCGTCATCGAATTCGCGCTTCATCATCAGGGTGAGCGGCCTCAGACCATCGAAAGTCAACTTTGGAAGATCCTGATCTCGGCGGATCAGGCGCCAAAGGCCAGGGCCAGAGATGTTGTCTGAATAATCTCTTCCCTAATGACATTCCGCGTCAACACCACTGTGTTTCAAGGGCCACTCGACCTGCTTCTTCAATTGATAACAAAGCACCAGGTCGAGATAACAGCGGTGGGGCTCACCGAAGTAGTGGAGGAGTACATTTCATTCCTCGACGAGATGCGCGAGATGGATATCGACGTCACCTCAGAGTTTCTCCTGATAGCGGCCACCCTGATCCAGTTGAAAGCCCAGTTTCTGCTTCCAACCTCGGGTGACATCCAACTCGACGACGAGCTGGCTCTCATCGAGGAACGAGATCGTTTGCTTTCGCAGTTGTTGGTGTGTGTCACTTTCAAAGACGTCGCAGCGGTGCTTCAGCGAAGGCTTCAAGACGGGAATCGATATGTGCCCCGGGTTTCCGGTCTCGACCAGGATGTTCGGGCTCCTTTGCCTGACTTGGTCATGCCCATCGACGCCACGGGGTTGGCTGCCCTCGCTGCCAGGGTCTTTACGAGGTCCTCACAGGAGCTTGATCTCGACCACCTGGATCTGGAGCTGCCGAGTGTCGAGTTGGCGATAGAGGACCTGCGTCTTCGCATCGAGGCAGTCGCCATCTCCAGCTTCGAGGACCTGACGGAACACTGCGACCGTCCGGTTGAGGTCGCCGCCTACTTCCTCGCACTACTCGAGATGGCCCGCTGGGGTTTGATCGAGGTTGCCCAGGATGATTGGCTGTCGACGATCGAAGTTCGCCATCGGGACGATCCCAGCATCGACCTGACCTCGGAGTGGGCATCATGAACGAACTCATATTGGAGAACGCTAAATGAACGAACTTGCCGCCCTCGAAGCAGTCCTGTTCGTCACCGAGTCGCCAGTGCCCGCCGGCGAGTTGGCGGAGGTGCTCGAAGTCTCAACGGCGCAGGTTGAGGATCTGCTTCTCCAGCTTCAGGATGAGATGGAAACACGTGGAGCTGGGCTGGTGCTGCGCTCCGTCGCAGGGGGTTGGCGTTTGTACAGCCATCCCGATGCCTACTCCTACCTGGAGCGATTTGCGACCTCGGCCACCGCTCGGAAGATCTCTGGTGCGGCTCTGGAGACTCTCTCGGTGGTGGCGTATCGCCAGCCGATAGCCCGCACCCAGGTATCTGAGGTGCGCGGTGTGGATTCTGACTCGGCAATACGCACACTGGAGCGGTTGGGCTTCATCGAGGAGAGAGAACGACTCAGCCTGCCCGGCAATCCTGCTGTCTATCAGACCACTGAGCTCTTTCTCGAGAAGCTCGGTCTCGCCTCCTTGGAGGAGTTGCCACCTCTGGCGGACCATCTGCCGCCCGCCAGTTTCGTCGATTCGTTGGAGGAGAGCCTCCGGCCCGGAAACGCCTAGCCCCATGGCGGAACGGATCCGCATCCAGAAGGCGATCGCTAATGCCGGGCTGATGTCGAGAAGAAAGGCGGAAGAGGCAGTCGAGCAGGGGCGGGTTAGTCTCGACGGCAATCCCACGCGCCTCGGAGATCGTGTCGACGTCGAGAACCAGACCCTCACACTGGACGGCATCCCGCTGCCGGTCAACCCCCAAATCGAGACTCATCTTCTCTACAAGCCGGTCGGGGTGATCTCCACAGCAGCAGACCCACAGGGCAGAAAAACCGTCGTGGACCTCATCTCCTCGGACAAGCGCTTGTATCCCGTTGGCAGACTGGACGCAGACTCCGAGGGTCTAATCCTGATTTCGAACGACGGTGAACTCACCAATCGGATCACCCATCCCCGTTATGGGATAACCAAGAAGTACCTGGCAATGGTGGATGGCGTGCCGTCGACATCCAAGCTGAGACGGCTGGTGTCCGGGGTCGAACTCGAAGATGGTGCTGCTCGGGCGCGGTCGGCCCGTCTGGTGGAGTCATCCGAAGGTCGATCATTGGTGGAGATGGTGATGGTGGAAGGGCGAAACCGCGAGGTACGGCGGATGTTGGCGTCGATCGGCCATGAGACAACTCGCCTGGTCCGCACCGCCATCGGACCGATAATCGACCAGGATCTACAACCCGGCGAGTCCCGTCCTCTGTCGGCGTCCGAAGTTCGAGACCTTTTCGAATCAGGAGTATCTGAGTGACGGCTGCTCTGGAAGTCCGCGCGGCGTCAGCGCCGGTTGATGCCACGGTAAGGCCGCCCGGTTCGAAGTCAGCGACGATCAGAGCCCTTGCTGTGGCTGGTCTCGCAGAGGGAAGATCCCACATCTACGGGGCCCTGCGAGCCGACGACACCGTGGCGATGATCGGCGTGCTGCGTTCCTTTGGCATACCCGTCGACGACAGGGGAGAACCCTGGACGGTGGACGGAACCGGCGGCCGTCTCGAGGCGCCAGATGCCAAGTTGGATGTCCTCGAGTCGGGGCTCACCGCCCGTATCGCGATGGTCCTGGCGAGCCTCGCAGAAGGCACGACCGTCGTAGACGGTCGGGGGCATCTGCGCCAAAGGCCGATTGATGCACTCGTCAGAACTCTGACAGACCAAGGAGTGCAGGTGAAGACCACCGAGGGCTTTCTCCCGGTATCCATCAATGGCCAGGGAGGATTGTGGGGTGGCGAGATGACGATTGACTCCTCGAAAAGCAGCCAGTTCGCCACTGCCCTCCTGGTGGCGGCACCAATGACAAGCGAAGCGGTGACGCTCAGAGTCGAAGGGTTGGAGGGCTCTTTCGGCTACCTCGCGCTGACGCTTCAGGTCATGAACGCCTTTGGAGCAGAGGTGTCCCGAACTTTCACAGGCTTCGAGGTTGCCAACAGCGGCTACCGGCCAACCGACTACGTGGTCGAGCCGGATGCTTCGTCGGCTGTCTACCCGATGGTCGCCGCGGCCATTACCGGCGGGAAGGTCGTGCTCGAAGGCCTCACCCAGGCCTCGGAGCATCCGGATGCTTTGGTCGCACGGCGTCTCGGCGAGATGGGATGTGCGATTTCGGAAGAGAATCAAAGCCTCGTCGTAGATGCCGACGGCATAGGGCTGAAGGGAATCGAGACCGACATGGCATCGGCGCCTGACGGTGCCCTGGCTCTCGTCGTCGCTTGTTTGTTCGCCGACGGCGTGAGTCGCATAAGTGGTCTCGGATCACTGCGATTCAAGGAGTCCGACCGCCTGTCGGCTCTGTCGACTGAACTGTCCCGGCTCGGTGGCTCAGTGTCGGTGGAGGAGGACTGTCTGGTGATTCGCCCTGCCACTTTGGCTGGCGCAACCATCGATTCTCACGGTGATCACCGAATCGCCATGTCATGCGCCCTGGTCGGGCTTCGGGTGAAAGGCGTCTCCGTCTCCGATCCCGACGTGGTGAACAAGACATGGCCTGGCTACTGGGAGATGCTGGAGAAACTTGCGTCCGGGGCGGGGGCGGCTGCCCCTATGTAGGTCGGACCAGATGTTTGAACCGGGGGTGAAGTCTCGGTTTGGCTGGCGGATACAGGGTCCGGTCGGGTTTGCGAAACTGGAAGTCTCCACCAGGACCGTTGGTGATAGACCAGCCTTGTTCGTGAACAAACCGGTGGTGAAACCCGCATAACAGGATCAGATTGTCCAAATCGGTGGTCCCGCCTTTCGACCAGTGGACAATGTGATGAACCTGAAGCCAGTTGGTGTTGTCACATCCGTGAAACACACAGGTTCCCCCGTCGCGATGATGAACCAACCGTCGTAACCATCCCGGAACAGTCCGTGAGTTACGACCGACACCGATTATCTGGGATCCGTCGGTGACCACCGTTTCAACGACACAGTCACAGGAGAGTCGTCTTGCCGTCTCGTTGGGGATGAGAGCACCACTACCGAGTTCGGTGACACCACCATCCTCTGTGATCAGAGCTTCCAGGTCGGCGTGAACGGTGATCTGAGGCGGAGCAACTGTTTGGTCTCCGGTAGTGGCACACACTTCCACCAACCCATCCGCCATCCGCTGGGAGTAGGCGTCGAAGACACCGGTTTCAAGATTAGGGCCGATCTTGTCGGCCCGGTCCCGGATAGCGGTTTCCACTATTTCTAACTCGGCGTTGGGTAGATGAGCAGTCAGTCTCCCTGAGGAGCCATCCAACTGACGTTGTATCCACAGGGCACGCACCCGATGAGCTTCCTGCTCATCTGAAACAGAAGGAGGGTTCGCCCTCCGGGCTTTGCGGTCCAGCAGAGCGTTGGACAACCCGAGAGCCTCTTCGATCAGCCCAGCCTCGGTGTCAGCAGTGGCCATACGAGAGACAGCGTCAACCTGGTCCAAAGAAAGGTCACCGGCCGCAAACCGTTCAGACAACACGGGAAGATCGCAAAGACGTTTCGCTACCCGTACCAATTGACCGGCGGTGTCAGGACGTAGCCGAAGCCTGGCCGCCACCCAATCCGTCAAACTCCGAGCACCATCGCACATCCAGGTCTGGCCAACATCGGCAGCCTGAATCAGGACACAAAGCTCGGCGGCAGAAGCAGCATGCAATCCGCCGAACTGATCGAAACCCCGGTCGATCTCATCCGAAGTAGCTTGAGACCAATCCATACATCGAACATACGTTCGATCAGAAGCAAAGTCAATAGGTTCCACCCCAAAAACCAAGAAAAATCTGAAGCATTCCTCATTGCCCTAATCTCGACGACCGTGAAGGAGATGATCGTCACTGTCGATGGCCCCAGTGGGACGGGGAAAAGCACTGTGTCGAAGGCAGTGGCATCCAGGGCCGGCCTGCCTCATCTCGATACCGGGGCTTTCTACCGTGCTGCGACACTGGCAGCTCTCAGAGAGGGCATCGACCTGGCAGATTCGGATGCGGTGGTGGACATGGTCAGTGGAATGTCGATGGATCAGGACAACGGTCTCATGTTTCTCGACGGTGAGGATGTCTCTACCGAGGTCAGGGGAGAGCGCGTGACCAATGCCGTTTCTCAGGTCGCCTCGCATCCAGAGGTTCGTCGGATCCTGGTCAGCCATCAACGGGGTTGGGTCGCCGAACACGGTGGACGAGCGGTCGTCGAGGGGCGCGACATAGGATCGGTGGTCTTCCCGGCTGCCACGTTGAAGATCTATCTGGATGCTCGTCCCAAGGTCAGGGCTATGCGACGTGCCACCCAGGTTGGGGAGGATCCGGAGCGGACTATCGAGGACCTCGCCAGACGAGATCATCTCGACGCCACCCGTGATGCTTCGCCATTGACCATTCCGGATGGGGCGGTGACGGTCGACACTTCGGACCTGACGTTCGACCAGGTCGTCGAGCGAGTCCTCTCGCTCATCTCCGCGAAGTCCTGATTTCCCGGGGCGCTTCTACCATTGAGCCTCATGACCGTTGAACGTGTCCTCTTGGCCGAGCCTCGAGGCTTCTGCGCTGGAGTTGAGATGGCTATCAAGGCCCTCACCTGGATGACCCGCATCTTCGACGGACCCGTTTACTGCTTTCACGAAATCGTGCACAACGAGTGGGTTGTTGGTGCGTTCGAACGTGTCGGCGTGGTGTTCGTCGACGACATCGCCGAGGTTCCTGAGGGTGCCCCGATCATGCTTTCGGCACATGGCTCAGCTCCGGAAGTGGTCGAAGCCGCGGGGGGCAGGGCAGCCGTGGTGATCGACGCCGTTTGCCCTCTGGTGACCAAGGTGCACCATGAGGTCAGGCAACTGTCGAAGAAGGGTTTTGACATTATCTATGTCGGTCATACAGGTCACGACGAAGCGGTGGGGACGATTGCCGAGGCTCCGCAAGCCGTCAGTCTTGTCGAGCCGGAAGTGGGGTTAGGGGACTTCGATCCGGAGGATCCAGAAAAGGTGGCGCTGGTCGCCCAAACGACGCTTGGACTCCATGAATGGCAAAAGGTCATGGACGATGCCAAGGAACGGTTTCCCGAACTGAAGACCGCACGCAAGTCTGACCTTTGCTACGCGACAACCAATCGTCAGGAGGCAGTCGAACAGCTCGCCTCCGAGTGTGATCTGGTTCTTGTAGTCGGATCACACAATTCGTCAAACACCCAGGCTCTGGTGCGTGTGTCTCATGAGAACGGTGTGGCAGCCCACCGGATCGATTCCGCCGCCGACATAGAGGACGAATGGCTGGCGGATGTGGCCACCGTTGGGCTCACAGCCGGAGCTTCAGCGCCTGACCATCTGGTTCAACAGGTGATCGATCGGCTTTCTCCGGTTCATGGTTTCGATCTGTGGAGCGCCACAGAGGAGGAGGAGTATTTTCCGCTTCCCCCACAGCTCCGCGCATTCGTGACCACGCTCCAACAACTCGTCGAGGCCGGCGTTACCGCGCAGAGGCCGGGCAGCGAATCCTGGATCGAGAGAGACCGCCAATGGACAGCGACCGAGGCCCTGGACCTCATCAGCACCTGATGGCGCTCGGCTGTCGAAAGTTGTGATCAGGAACCCTTGATGAGCGTCAAGCCTGTAGTGGCAGTGGTGGGAAGGCCGAACGTTGGCAAGTCCACCCTCGTCAACAGGATCATCGGGTCGCGGTCCGCGGTTGTGGAAGAGCTCTCGGGGAGTTACCCGCGACCGTCGGGAGTTCGAGGCGGACTGGGCAGGCCGCGAATTCATCCTTGTTGACACCGGCGGCTGGGAAGTCAAACCAGGAGGCGATCTCAACCGGTCGATTCGCGAGCAGGCCGAAGGTGCAGTGTCCGGTGCAGATGCCGTGATTCTGGTGGTTGATGGCACGACTGAGATCACCAATGACGATACAGGCGTGATTTCGATTCTTCGATCTGCCGACATCCCCATCGTCCTCGCCGCAAACAAGATCGATGACGACACCGCTGAATGGAACATCGACCGCTTCTGGGGTCTCGGACTCGGAGATCCCCAGGGCATCAGCGCATATCACGGCAGAGGGGTGGGTGATCTTCTCGACGAGGTAGTTGCCGTGTTGCCCGAAAGTGGAGCGTTCGACGAGGAGGATCAGCTCCCGAGGATCGCGATCGTTGGCCGGCCAAACGTCGGTAAATCCACTCTTCTCAACCATCTCCTTGGGGAAGAACGGGTGATCGTCTCCGAGGTTCCCGGTACGACGAGAGACCCGATCGACGTCAATGTTGAGATAGACGGTGAGACCTATCGCATCGTGGACACTGCCGGGATCAGACGTAAGCCGCAGATCTCCGAGGACGCCGATTTCTACGCTGTCCTCCGTGCTCGAGAGGCTCTCGAAGAGGCCGACGTGGCTCTTCTCATAATCGATGCAGGAGAGGGGGTGACACATCAGGATCAGAGAATCGCCAGCGAGATCGTTGCCGCCGGTGCCGGGATTCTGATACTCCTCAACAAATGGGACGTTCTTGATGAAGAGCAACGTGAATTGACCGAAATATCGCTGCCCGACCGGTTTGGCTTCATCTCATGGGCGCCCGCTCTGAGAATCTCAGCGTTGACAGGTGCCCGGGTTGGTCGACTGGGTGCTGCCATCGAGGCAGTCTTTGAGACGAGGGTAAAGAGAATCCCCACCGGCCCTCTCAATCGAGATATACGCGCCTGGACTCAGGCCCATCCACCACCGGTGCGAAAAGGAAGGCGACCGAAGATCCATTACGTCGTTCAGGCCGGAGTGTCTCCACCGACGTTTGTGATTTTCATCTCCGGTGGAGACCTCGGTGAGGACTATCTTCGGTTCCTGGAGAATCGTCTGCGTGACAAGTACGACTTCGTCGGCAACCCAATTCACTTCGTAGCGAGGAATCGGTCCAAGAGATGAGCGATTCAGACCACTCAGGCCAGGGCGAGGTCAAGACTCCCTTTTCATTCAAATTGATGATCGTGCTGGTGGTGCTCTACCTGGGATGGCGACTCATCCAGGGGATCGTCTGGTTGGTCGACTGGATCTCGTGATCATTGGTCGATGCACGACCGGTCGTTCAGAGGATCACCCATATCGCGACGGCTAGGGCGATACCGATGGCAATGGCCAGCATCACCGTCACACCGGTTCTGGTGAAGAGGGTGCCGAAGACGCGAGCGGAACGACGTTGCCACACCGAAGGGGCGCTGGAACTGCCCCGCAACGGCTCCAGATCCGGCTTGTCGGACATTCTGTTGAGAGGCTGCTCGTGCTTCATGAAAACCCATTCCAGATATCACCAGAAACGGTAGCCGGACAGTCAGAGAAGACTTCGCGTGGTGAGAGCGATTATCAACGTGAGGATGATTGTGCCGACGATGATCAGCAGAATCCCTGACCACTTCAGCTCACGTGGTCGCTGTCGAGGTGCCCCAGCCCAACGCTCGCCGTCCCAATGACGCTGAAGTCCACGATTGCCTTCAGGATCGTCGTACCAACCGGGTTCCGAAGGCGTCTCTGAGGGTGGCATTCCGGGTGAATCCTACCGATGCCGCTCTATGTTGCCATGGTTCAAAAGGTCCGCCCCGCGGCATGTGCTGTTATACACCCTGTTCTGCTCCCGGTAGTTTCGGGTTCCCGGAGGAGCCGACTTCGACTGGTCGGCATCCGAGAATCCCCCTTTCCCCAGACCGTGACCGGCTTGATGGAACTACGTCGGTTCGAAAAGACCGGGATTTCCGGAGGGGTCACGGTCAGGCTGTCCCCTATAGGCACATAGCGGAGACCCGGAGAAGCAGAGAAACCCCCTCTACCAGGGAGTTTCTTCGTCGGGCTGGGGAGATTTGAACTCCCGACCTCGTGACCCCCAGTCCAACAAGGCCCATTCCCTCCCGTTCCGTAGCGACCCGCTTCGTAGGTACTAACAGGGTATTCGGAGGTCGAGAGGGGAGTGATGTTCCGTCTGATTCCGTCTCATACCGTGGATTCCGTGTCCAGAATGTGTCCAGTCCTTCACCAAGACGGGCGTGAAGTTGCGCCCCGCCGGAGTCCAGAAGGAGGAAGCCGACCGGAGGTCCAAACGGGGCGCCGGCTACACAAGGACCACGAAAGAACAGCTGCTGGCAGTGTCCGAAGCCCTGGACTTCTGAACGGACGCCAGACGGCTGAGCGACTACTCCTAGACCCATTCTCGGGTTGAGGTCAAGCGCAAGACTCTCCGATTAGCTCATCAGACGGCCGGCCCGGTGGAAGTGAACCGGGCACGACCAAAGCCGAACCTGGATGCGTGGTCCGACATGAGCGATATATCGCCCAACGCCAGGTCTCACTCCATAAGTAGTCAGCCTCATTTACCAGATGCGACCGCTTCATTTTGTGTTCAGGGCCCTGTTGGCAGCGTCGTCATCCAATACTGTCAGTGGGTGGGGTACCCACAAACCGTGGGTGCGGGAAACGAATGGAGACCCTCTAATGGCAAGAGGAAAACACCTTGCGCGCGGCTGGGAAGATGGCTGGAATGTTTCGCGGCTTAGGCCGGGTATTTGGCCGTGCATAATGCGGCTATGAGCAAGCGCTCAGCGTGTTTCGTGATGCACGGAGTGTGGTTTGTGGTGTAGGGTCGGAAGGTGGCCTCTCAGATCGAGAGGCGACCGCGAAAGGGAGGTTTGGATGATGCGAAAATCGCGCTTGCTGGTATTGACACTTGCGTTGGGTCGCGGGTTCAAATAATCCCGCCCCCGCTACTGATACGCCCTGGTCACAGGCCTGGGGGCTACTTCATGTCCGCCCGAGACGGGCCGCGTCAAACGAGTGTCAAACATCAGTGTCATCCGCAATCGATCTCACGATTGGTGATCGAGAACTAGTCATCTCGTCAGTTCACGTTCTGTGTCTATTTGCTTACTATGCGTGACCTTAGTATTACAACAGCCAGTGCTCGGCTGGGAACGAGTAACTGGATAGGGAAACCGTACACAGTCGGGCAGGGATGAGAGGCGCTGGGCGCTCCTTCATTTGACGGGTAGGAAGGTCGAACGCAGTGATCGAAGCGTCGAAGACCAAGCAAGAACCGCAAATTCGTTACCGTTTTGTCGCGCGAACCTCAGATGGGAAACGCCACCGCGGCGTGATAGAGGCGGGGAATGAGCGTGGGGCCAACACGGCTCTTATGGAGCGCGGCCTCGACCCGATCCGAGTCCACGCAGCGCGAACCTTGCCCGTTTAGATCTCGCAAGGTCGACCAAACGGAATTGATGCACTTCTCTCGTCAGCTGGCGGTCTTCGTTCACGCTGGTATTCCCATTCTAGAGGCGATTGATGGACTGGCCGCCAGCACCGATAACCCGACGATGCAACGCACGCTGTCCGATGTCGGGGAAGCGCTTCGCACCGGCCAGACCCTCAGCGAAGCGTTCGATGAACACCCCAAGGTCTTCCCGACTGTCTATCGGGGCGCGGTGATGGCCTCGGAACGCACCGGAAATCTGGATGCCTCGCTCCAGCGACTTGCAGCCTACCTCGAGCGGGCCGTCGAGAATCGTCGAAAGATCGTGGCGGCCCTCATGTACCCCGCCATCGTCATGGTTCTTTCCGTCGTGGTCGTTGTGGCCCTGAGTGTCTTTGTCATCCCGCGTTTCGAGGGGCTGTTCGAGCAGCTCGGCGGTGATCTGCCGCTGTCCACCCAGATCCTCGTGAACATAATGGACTTCCTGACAACGTGGGGCGTTGCATTGGCCTTGGGCGCGGTTCTGCTGATTCTTGCCATCGTTCTCGGGAGCCGGACGAGGCGCGGGCGCTCCTGGCTCGACGCCACCGCCCTGAGGCTGCCCATAGTCGGCGACGTGGTGAGCACAGCCATCATCGAACGCTTCTGCTTCGCCCTCGGCTCGATGGTCGAAGCCGCAGTCACTCTCCCGGACGCCCTCGACCTCGCAGGCGAAGGAACCAACAACACGGTCTTCCGGAAACGGATCAGCATGGCCCGAGATCAGATGCTGCAAGGCGAAGGAATCGCCGGCCCCCTCGCCGAGACGGGGCTCTTTCCGATGCCGGCAGTGCAGATGATCCGGGCTGGTGAACGCGCCGGGACCCTCGAGCGCCAGTTGATCACCGCAGCCGAGTTCTATGGCAAGGAGTTGGACTTCAAGCTCGCTCGATATATCGCATGGTTCGAGCCCGCGATCATCGTGATAGCCGGTCTCATGGTCGGCTTCGTCGCTATTGCCCTGGTGTCAGCGATCTACGGACTGGTCGGGGCGACGGATCTATGACCGTCCGCCGCACCTCCGATTCCGGATTCTCTCTGATCGAGATACTGATTGCGATGGTCGTTTTGTCGGTTGGGGTTTTAGCGGTGCTGGGTGCGTTGATGGTCGGTATCAACTCAGGGCGGATGCAACGAGAGCTCTCCACTGCCGAGCTGACCTTGCGCAGCTACGCAGAGCACATCACCGCCCAATCCTACGTAGCTTGCGCGGGCGTCAACGTGTACGGGGCCGGTTTCAACGGGTCTGATCTCCTGGGCGGCGCACGCCTCCCGCCAGACCGGCTTCTTAGACCGGGCGATCCCTCGAGTGAGGTGGTCAGCTACACCGCATCGGTCGACGCCGTCTACTACCTGCAGGACGGAGCCCTCGACGATGGACGGTTGAGCGTCATCGTCGACGATGCAGGCGCCGCGGGTGACTTCGTCAACGACTGTGACGATCCAGATCAGGGTTTGCAGCTGATCCGGATCCAGGTCCGTCTCGACTCGTCAGCTTCGGGTGAAGCCATTGAGAGTGTTCTCGAGACATCGATCGTGAAAGGCAGCGATTGATGTCACTCCTCTCCTCTTCCAAGCTCGGCTCTGAGGATGGTTTCACCCTGATGGAGCTCGTTATTGCTCTCGGGATCGGCACACTCTTTATCGGGGCGATCGGTACGGCATTCGCCATCGGGCTGCGCACCACTGAGGAAACCGCCAACCAAGTCGGCGAGGCGGCAGGCGCGCAAATCGTCGGTACCTGGTTCCTCGCAGATGTCCAGAGCGCGGAGCAGATCGGTGGGGACAGATGTGGCGTTTCCCCTAGCGATGTGGTTGAGGTCTTCACTCGAAGCACGGCCGTCGATCCACCACAGGAGCGGTATGTCGTTTGGTGGCTGGACGCGGCCGGGACCGGCGAGAACGCATCGTATGACTTGAACAGGACCGAGTGCGGTGCCGGTCCGAATCAGGCAGCCGTCATCACTCAGGGCATCCAGGATCTTCGCATCGATTGCGAGGTGTCCCCGGGCGAGATCGCGCCGTTCGAGGCGCTGCAATGCACATTGGCTTGGACAACGACGCCCGGCGTCCCCGCCTCGTCATGGCCCTTCCGAATGACCGCGGTCAGGAGGACGGGATGATCGGTCGCAGTGTCAATCCAGAGGAACAGGGGTCGGCGCTCGTTATCGCGCTGATTTTCATCGGCGTCTGGGCGGTCGTGATCATGGCCGTTCTCGGACTCGCAGAAACCGGCTTCAATCTCGCTGCTGGTACTGCAGACCAGCGCGATGGCGCCTACGCCGCGGACGGTGCTGTCATGGCCGCGATCTTCTCGACGAGAACCTATTTGGAGGGATACGGCGATCCCGTGGCTTGCCCCCCACTTCGCTTCACTCAGACCGAGAACCCAGGGGAAGCTGACGAAGAGTTGCTGGACGTTCTGGGACAGATCGATGCACCGATGCTGCGTTCGAACCTGCGTGGTTCCCCTACGAAACTTGGAGCCGCGTCAGCGACGGCGGCATCTCTTGGCTCGATGATCCCAGCGACGACGCCGGAGACGGAGACGATCCGCAGCTCGTCTTCGACTGCGGAGACATACGAATTCGTAACGATTCGGTGATCGGTCGGTTTGGCGATCTCAATGACAACGGGGATTTCGACGAGGGAGAGCCAACGG
>PVMK01122874.1_pt1 | contig 49930 bp, 53 predicted proteins | sample 1853481 | NCBI WGS metagenome assembly PVMK01 (sample SAMN08533507, study PRJNA380276) | Marine sediment metagenome, whole genome shotgun sequencing project.
TCCACGTCCTTGATCCTGAAATGCATCTCGACCGGCATGCCGATGCGCAGGGTGCCCGGCTCGCAGTCGGTGAATTCCATGAGGATGTTCCCGCCGCCCTCGATTTCAACGTTGCCGTATTGCAGGGGCGGGTTCGGACAATACGCCAGCCAGTCCTCGGTGAATGATTTAACCCGGCCTTTCACGTCGGACAGTGAGACCGGTTCCTGGGTATCGAGTTCCCGGCATTCCGGATTCACGCAGTATCGGGTGCTGGGGAACTGCACCGTGCCGCATGTTTCACAACGCCCGCCGGTGAATCCGGTCACGCTGTCGCGGTTTCGGTACAAAGCGGTCAGCGCAGTGCGGTTATCGAACTCCGCGCGGTTGCCCCAGTCCACCGGCACTAACCCCTGATGGGTGAGGTAGCGCAGATAGCTGGTCTCCTCGCGGCGATGTTCCAGGTGACCCTCGACACCGAGTCGTGGGTGGTAATCGTTAATGTGCTCGGTGACCTCGAACAGGAAGGCATCGACGCCCTGGCCGAAACCCACCAGCAGAATTTTTGCGCCCGGCGCTGCCTGTTCCAGGACGCGCGCCAGAAGGAGCAGTGGATGTGCGTTGCCCGTATCCCCGCATTGGGCGAAGAGATCATCCGCCAGCGCCGATTCCGGCAGGCCCAGTGTTTTGCAAAGTCGCCCGGCCACGCGGGCAGGGCAAGGAAAAATCACATGGTCGATGGTATCGGCACCCACCGCGGCTTCGGCCAGCAGGGGTTGAACGGTTTCGGGAATCAGCTTGAAAAACCCCTCGTCCCGGAGCCATCGGCCTTCTACCGTGTAGTCGAAACGATCGCCCCGTGCCCGGTAATGGTCCACCAGGTCGCGGCTGATGGCGCGATGGGTGAGTGCGCGGGCCAGCAGTCCGTCGCCGCCGCCGATGAGCATTGCCGTGGCGCCATGGCCGATCTGCATCTCCAGGGGGCTGGCCGGGCGGGTGTCCCGGCAGTCGCTGGCGATGACCAGGGATGGGCCGTCGGCGGCACGCAGGGCATTGGCCAGCGCGGCGGTACCGGCGCGGAGAGAGGTCGTCATGTCAAGGGTGTTGATGCGCTCGTCCAGTCCCAGGGCTTCTACCACCACCGCCGCGTTGTCCCGGTCCGCATAGGGTAGCGTCGTGGACGCCAGTACCAGGTTCTCCGGCGCGTCGAAATCGGCCAGATTGCAGTCGCGGGCAGCTTCCACCGCCATGGTCAGACTGTCTTCGTCCCAGGCGCGAATCGCCCGCTCGCCTTTTGCCTGGGCTTTCAGCGCAGGATTCGCCCAGGCCATGGCCTCCGCGATGGTCTTGCGGGGCAGTCGGCGCCGCGGGACATACGCGCCAAAAGCCAGTATGCCGCGCTCACTCATGTCCAGCCCTCCCTGACCCAGTTATCCAGAACGGGGGTCACCCGCAGATGTTCCGGGATGCGGTCGGCACCGATGCGGCGGTCGAGTTCTTCATGCCAGTGGTAGATGCGCCGTTCCTGATAATTCAATGGCACGCTTTGGAATCCTGCTGACTCGATCGATGTCTGCATATGTTCGATGAATGCAAGGTCTTCTCCCAGGATTCGCTCGTAGTTGCCAAGGCGCACGTCCCAATGGACATCCCGGGGACCTCCTCCCCAGTCCGGAGCGAACCATATCACCTCCAGCAGAGAACGCCGCTCCGTAATGGGCCAGACCAGGTTGAACGGCAGGCCCGTGGGCGCCACCGGGGTCACCAGGTTGGGATAGATATTAAAACTGGGACTGGCCTCGCGCTCAATCTCCGTTGTCCCGGCCATCTCTGGCATGCCTTGCACGCCCGGATCGACCCAGCCCGGTCGGCGGTTAGGGCTCAGCATCAGCGAATGTCCTCGAGGCCAGAGAATAATGTTGGATCCACGATGATCCAGAAAACGGTCTACGGTCTTCGGGTGCGTCGACTTCAGGTGATAGACCTCCAGAAAGGTTTCCAGGAAGGTTTTCACATTGCAGTTCACGTCAAAAGTCTGGTGGTTGACGAGGCGAAGCGTTTCCAGGGGCAGCGCCCGGAAGTAATCATGAATTGGGCCGAGGTACTCGGCCAAGGGCAGTGCGTGGGGATCCTCATTGACGAAAATCCAGTTGCCCAGTTGTTCGCAGCGCACGGGAATAAGGCTGCGGCAACTCCTGTCCAGGCCGACGAAGTCCCGCTGGTCTCTGAGGCTGAGCAGTTCTCCGGTGAGGTCGTAGGTCCAGCCGTGGAAACCGCAGACCAGCGCACCCTGCACGGTACCGGTCTCCTCTCTGACCAGGGGGCCGCCCCGGTGTCGGCAGGTGTTGTAAAACGCCCGGATCCGACTGTCGTCGTCTCGGAGAATCAGAATCGGTGATCCGGTCCGCTGCCACAGCTTGAAGCTGCCCGGTTCGGGCAGTTCGTCCAGGTGGCCGGCATACAGCCACGCTTTCTTCCACAGATATTCCTGTTCGAGGCGGAAGAATTCCGGATCGGTGTAACGGCCGCCGGGTATGTCGGGCAGTCGGGGGAATCCATCCGGCGGACCCTTCCGTGTGCGCTCGTATTCGATGCCGGCCTTGAGATGTTCGATGATCTGCGAGTCCATCGCAAAAGTATACGAAGCGTGGGGGGGCAAAGAAACAGTCCGGACTGTTTTTTCCCCAGGGCCCCGTGCGATAATGTTTTCGGCCGGGCAGACCCTGGGGCCTTCATGTCTGACATCATCCTGCATCATTTTGACATCTCACCCTTCGCCGAAAAAATTCGGCTGGCCTTAGGTTTCAAGGACCTGGCCTGGCGCTCCGTGCAGATACCCCTGGTCATGCCGAAACCCGATCTGACAGCTTTGACCGGCGGCTACCGCAAGACGCCGGTGATGCAGATCGGTGCCGATATCTACTGCGATACCCAGCGTATCGCCCGGGAACTGGAGCGACGCCATCCCGAGCCCAGCCTGTTTCCCGCGGGCAGCGAGGGCTTGGCCCTGGCCCTGTCCGCCTGGAGCGATAAAGCGTTCTTCCAACCCGGCGCCGGATTATCCATGGGCACCAACCCGGATATTCCCGAGCCGATCCTTGCGGACCGCAAGGCATTCTTCAATTTCATGGATTTCGCGACCCTGAGTGCAAGTCTGCCGCACCTCTACGGCCAGTTGCGCAGTCACGCCGCATTGGTGGAACGCCAGCTGGCCGACGGGCGGGATTATTTCCTGGGGGAAGGTCCGGGCTGGGTGGACATACTGGCGTACTTCCCGGTGTGGATGGTCCGGGCCAATGTCGCGGACATCGATGCGCTGTTGTCGAAGTTCGAAGCCCTGGCTGCCTGGGAGACGCGCATGGGCGCAATCGGTCACGGCGAGCGCACCGAAATGGAAGCCGAAGCAGCCATTGCCATTGCCCGGGACGCTGTCGCCGCGAGCGAAGTGCGGGTTGATCCCGGGGACCCCCTTCGATTGGAAGCCGGGTGCCGGGTGGGAGTGTCGCCGGACGACTACGGCATCGTCCCGGTGGAAGGTGAGCTGCTGCAGCTGACACCGGATGAAATTGCGGTTCGCCGTGAGGATCCCCGGGTCGGGGAGGTGGTGGTGCACTTTCCACGCATCGGTTATCGCATCGAGCTCGTGTGAGGATTGGTGTCTGACACCAATTTCTCACCATGATCGAATTCTATTTTTTCCCCTCACCGAACGGTCTGAAGATCGCCATCATGCTCGAGGAGTGCGGCCTGCCCTACGAAGTGAAGCCGGTGGATATCGGGCGCGGTGAGCAGTTTCGCCCCGAGTACCTCGCCATCAATCCCAACAACAAGATCCCCACCATCGTGGACCGGGATACGGGCATCCCGGTGTTCGAATCCGGTGCGATCCTGATCTATCTGGCCGAAAAGTCCGGCCGGTTCCTGGCGACGGATTCGAAGGCGCGAATGCAAACCCTGAGTTGGTTATTCTGGCAGGTGGGCGGGCTGGGACCCATGGCGGGTCAGGCCCATCACTTCAGGGCCTTCGCTGCAGAAGAAGTGCCCTACGGGATCCGGCGTTACACGGACGAGTGCAACCGCCTGTACGGCGTGATGAACGGGCAACTGAGCAGCCGTGAATACCTCGCCGGGGAATACTCCATTGCGGACATCGCGTGCTGGCCGTGGGTCGTGCCCTATGAGCGGCAGGGCCAGGATCTCGGTGATTTCCCCCACGTGCGGCGCTGGTTTGAAACCGTTCGCGAGCGACCGGGTGTCCGGCGCGGCTTTGCCCTGGGGCACGAAAAAATGATGGACCGGGAGGGCTACCGGTTTTTGTACGGGCAGACCGCGGCCATGGTGAAGGAACAGACCGACCGGTCGTCCGGGAATGACTAAGGAGTCGGCATCGTGACGGGCATCATTCTGCATCACTACGATGCCTCGCCCTTTACCCAGAAGGTGCTGCGCATGATGGGCCTGAAAGGCCTCTCCTGGCGGTCGGTGGAGACGCCGATGATTCTGCCCAAGCCGGACCTGGTCTGCCTGACCGGCGGGTATCGGGGCACGCCCGTCATGCAGATCGGCGCGGACATCTACATCGATACTCAGTGCATCGCCCGGGAGCTGGAACGCCGCTTTACGGAGCCGACGTTTTTCCCCGGCCATGATCCCGGTCTGGCCTACGCGCTGGTGAAGTGGAGCGACCAGTTCTTCCAGGCGGGGCTGACCATGGCGCTGGCCCTGCTGGGGCCGGACTGGGATCAGGCCTTTCTGGCGGATCGCAAGGCGCTGTTTCGGGATATGGACTTCGACACCCTGGATCGGGATGTGGAACACGCCATGGCGCAGTTGCGGGCGAGCGCGGCGCTGCTGGATGCGCAACTCGCCGATGGCCGCGCTTTCCTGACCGGCGACGAACCGGGCCTGGCGGATATTCAGGCGTTCGGTGTGCCCTGGTTTACGCGGGCTGCCATGCCCGTTACTGAAAAGCTGCTGGGCCTTTTTTCCAGCCTGCCGGCCTGGGAGGCACGGGTCGCGAAGTTGGGTGAGGGGCAGCGGGAAATCATTGCGGCCGCACGATCCCATGACGAGGCGCGTAACATTGAACCGGATCTGTCAACGGACGTGGATCGGGATGATCCACAGAATCTGCGGGCGGGCTTGCAGGTCAGAGTCGAAGCCGATGATTTCTCATCGCGAGGAGCGGTTGAAGGCGGGGTGTTGAGAGTGTCGCCGTTGGAAATCACGGTTCATCGGCGCACGGATGATTTCGGTGATCTGCTCGTCCATTTCCCGCGCCTGGGTTACCGGGTGACACCATTGGAATGAAATGATAAAAAACGGACTCTGGCCTCGTTTTTATGACCCACCGATTGAACCATGGAATTTCAACTGACAGAGGAACAGGAGCAACTTAAGGATGCGGCGCGACGGTATGTGCGCGATAAGCTGCCGACCGTTGCAGCGGAACTCGAAGAAAAAAACGAAGCGCCCTCCAGGGAGTTGATTCGCGATTATGCCCGGATGGGGTTTCTCGGTATCAACGTGCCGGAGCAATTCGGCGGTCTGGGGCTGGGTAACCTGGAAGCGCTCATCGTTCTCGAGGAGTTCGCTCAGGTTTCCTCCGCCGTCGCGTTTCCCGTCTTCGAATCCATCGTGGGTCCGGTACGGGCGATTGAGCGATTCGGCGATCCGCAACTCGCCGACGAAGTGGTGCCGGCGGTCTGCCGCGGTGAGAAAATCGTGGCCGTTTGCATGTCCGAACCCCAGGCAGGAACCGCCCTCACCGATCTGAAGACCCGCGCCGAGGTTAAGGGTGACAAAGTCGTGGTCAACGGCACCAAGCGCTGGTGCTCGGGGGGCGGGCACGCCGACGGCTATGTCGTGTACTGCCGCATGTCCGACGACCCCGGGGCCCGCGGAATCGGTGCGGTCTATGTGGAGAAAGACACGCCGGGACTGAGCTTCGGTGCACCGGAAAGCCTGATGGGGTTCCGGGGAATCCCTTCCTCGGATGTGTATCTGGACAACGTCGCCGTCCCGTCCCACCACGTGATCGTGCCGGCCGGCGGCTTTCGCAAACTCATGGAAGCCTTCGACCTGGAACGCTGCGGGAACGCCACCATGGCCCTCGGGCAGGCCTCCGGGGCCCTGGAGGATGTGGTTGACTACGTGCAGGAGCGGGAACAGTTCGGCAAGCCGATCGTCGAGTTCCAGGCTGTGCAGTTGAAACTCGCCGAGATGCGGATGCAGGTGGACGCGGCGCGATTAATGATCTATCGGGCGGCCTGTAACGCTCAGGACGGGCTGCCCGGCATTCTGGATTCATCCGTGGCGAAATGTTTCGCCAACGAGATTGCGCGCACCGTGACCGGCAACGCGGTGCAACTCATGGGCGGATACGGGTATTCGAAAGAGTACCCCGCGGAGCGGCGGATGCGGGACGCCTGGGGCTGGGGCATCGCCGGCGGTGCCATCGACATTCAAAAGGTCAATATCGCGGCTGCCATGGTCGGCCGGCGCTTCGATCAGAGAAAGTAGCGCGGTCCGGCGTTCAGTCGTCCAGTCTGTAGACGCTCACCGCGGTGTCGTGGAATAGCGCAGCGCGCTCCGCGTCGGAGAAGTTCCGGGACAGACGCTTGAAGGCATTCCACAAAACCGTATACGAGCAGGAGACCCGGTCGACGGGAAAGTTGCTCTCGAACATGCAGCGCTGCGGGCCGAACAGTTCAATGCAGGTCCGGTAGTACGGACTCATGGCCTTCGCCAGTTCGCCGGAGTCCGGTGGCGACTCCCGCTTATGCCAGCCGAACCCGCTCAGGGACATGGTGAGTCCGCCGAGCTTGACGTAGACGTTCGGAGACCGGGCAAGCTCGGTGATATGACTTCGCCATAGGGCAAAGACTTCTTCGCGTCTGTCCGCGTAGGGTCCGATACCCAGCGGTCCGCCGATATGATTGAGGACGATGGTGGTGTCGGGGAAAGCGCGGGCGAGGTCGGTCACCTCGGGAATCTGAGGGTGGTAAACCCAGGCGTCGAACGAAAGGTTCAGGGCGGACAGACAGGCGAAGCCCTCCCGGAATTTCGAACTTCGCAGCAGATCCCGGGGCGGGTTGGTCTGCGCGTTATGGATACGCTCGCTCGCATCCCAGGCACTCATGTGACGAATACCGCAAAACCGGTCGCTGGCGCCGAGGTGAACTGAGAGTACTGGCTCCACCGCCGCGCCCAGCGCCAGATCCGCAAACCCGACGATACCCGCGGCCACTCGTACAGATCCCGCATCCGTCCGGCGCTGCACGGTGAGCCGATCCACATACGCCGTCTCGCCGACCGGGCGCATGGCCTCCGGGCCGTCTGGTCGCCACATGTGCCGGCACTCGACGTAAACTGTCTTGGCTACTTTGTGGCCGCCTTCTACGTCGTCCAGGAACTCATCGACGAGATAGCGGTTGTCCGGGAAGTCCCACAGATGGTGATGGGGATCGCAGATCAGGAGGTCCGGCTCGATGATTTCCTCTAGCGTGGGCCTTGCGGTTCGATCAATCATGACGGATAACGTAAGTTACCTTATCGATATTCAGAGACAGGCCAATGGAGGAATCTAACAGCAGACGGTTAGATGGCAAAGTGGCCATCGTAACAGGCGCCGGCCAGGGGATCGGTGAGGCCATCGCCCACCGGTTTGCCCGCGAAGGGGCGCGCGTAATCGTCAACGCACGAACGGTGGCGAATATCGACCGGGTGGTCGATACCATCGTCGAGGAAGGGGGAGTTGCCCACGCCATTGCCGCAGATATTGGCACCCCTGCGGGGGTCAACGAGCTGATTGCCGGCACAGTGGGCCACTTTAAGCACGTCGATATTCTCGCCCACAACGCGGGGATTTTTCCGCACGACCCGCTCGAAGAGATGGATGACGAGGCCTGGACGAAGGTCATCGAAGTGAATCTGACCAGTGCCTATCGGTTGACCAAAGGTGTCATATCGGCGATGAAAAAACGCGGTGGCGGGCGCATCATCTTCTGTTCATCGGTGCAGGGTAATCGCGTGGCGGTGCCGGGATGCGCTCACTATGCGGCCTCCAAGGCCGGGCTGAATGGCTTTATGCGCGCGGCGGCGCTGGAACTTGCCGAGTTTAAGATTACCGTCAACGGTGTAGAGCCGGGCCTGGTGCTGACGCCGGGGACGACAGACGCGCTTTCGGCGCGCCGCCGGGAGCTGATGGCGCAATATGTGCCGGGCAAGCGCTGGGGCGAACCCATGGAGGTGGCCCATGCCATGTTGTACCTGGCGAGTGAGGAGGCCGGGTACGTGACTGGTCAGACGATCATCGTGGATGGCGGGGGGCTGTTGCCGCAAAGTGGTGCGTTCATGGTTTGAAGAATCAGGATTCGGAAATTATGTCTTGCTGCGATTCCTCGCGTGGCGCGCCGCAAGGCCGCCGGCCGCAAATTCTTTGCTCCTCAAACAGGGAAACTCGTCACAAAGAGTTTCCGGCCGGCGGCCTTGCTGCATCGGGGGAGCTTCCGGGGACAGCAGTGGGACAGCTCTCTTTTTTGTTGTAGGTTGCTGGCGATGCAGGAAAAACTCACAACGCTGAGCGAGGCCATCGCGCCGATTGACGATGGTGCGGTGGTCGCGCTGCAGAATATGGCGACCCAGGCCGCGCCGATGGCGCTGGTGCGTGAATTAATCCGACAAGAGAAGCGGGAACTGGGGCTGGTGGTGCTGGTGGGGGGAATGGCCGTGGACTGGCTGGCCGGCGCCGGTGTTATTAATCGGTTGATCGGCGCGGCGGTTACGATGGAGCAGTTCGGCTTGTGTCAGCAGTATCGGCAGGGCGTGGAGGCCGGACGGATTCGGGTAGAGGAGTTGTGCGAGTCCGTGCTGAACGCGCGCCTCGGCGCCGGCGCCAGGAATCTGCCCTTTCTCCCTACGCGGGGCGCGATCGGCACCGATCTGATTGCGCAGAACCCGGACAACATGAAGCTGATCGCCGATCCTTTCGGCGGCTTGCCTGTCGTGGCCTGTCGGGCGCTGCGCCCGGATGTGGCGCTAGTGCATGCGCATCGGGCGGATCGTTTCGGCAACATTCAATATGAACCGACGATTATGTGGCCGGACATCGGCATCATGCCCAAGGCGGCAAAACGCGTAATCGTCACCGCCGAGGAGATCGTCGATACGGAAGTGCTGCGGCGTCATCCGGAGCGCACCGTACTGCCCGGCTTCATCGTCGATGCGGTCGTGGAAGTGCCGCATGGCGCTCATCCCACGTCCTTTTTTCCCAACTATGGGTATGACAGTCAGTTTCACCGCGAGTGGGCCGCGGCCGCGCGGGACCCGGAGCAGGCGACGGCTTTTATTGATCGTTATGTGCGCGCTCCTGCCAGTCAGGCGGAGTACCTCGATGCAATCGGTGGCGCAGCCGTCCTCGAGCGAATCGAGCGATGGGAGGAGGACCGATGACTTCTGACTGGCGCAACAGTCCGCCGGCCGGGGATTATTCGGTGGATGAATTGATGATCACCGTTTTGGCTGATCAGTTTCACGATGGAGATCAGGCCTGTAACGGCATGGCATCTTTTCTTCCGGTGGCGGCGTTCATGCTTGCAAGACTCACCCATGCGCCGGAACTCGTGTGGCTGGCGAGTGCCGCCGGGTTGGATCCGAGACCCGAGCGCATACCCGCCTCCACCCTGGAGGCGCCTCTTTGGCGCGATTCCGTCATGTATATAGAGCAGTACGGCGACTTCTGGAATTACGTCCTGAATGGCCGGTGGCTTGCAAAATTTTGCGTGGGCGCCGCGCAATTGGATCAGTATGGCAATGCTAACAACTCGGTGATCGGCAGCGACTACCATGCGCCGAAAGTCCGGTTGCCGGGCACTGCCGGGCTGGGTGATATGGGTTCCATCGGCAAGCAGCTCTATTACTGGAATTCCAGTCATTCGCCGCGGACCATGGTGGAGAAGGTCGATTTCATCAGCGCCGCGGGTTTTCTGGATGGCGGCGATGCGCGGGAACGGCTGGGCCTGGAGGGCGGGCCCCGGATCGTAGTGAGCAATCTTGCCGTGATGGATTTTCATCCGGTGAGCAAAAGGATGCGGCTGAAAACCGTGCACCCGGGCGTCACGGTCGAGGCAGCGCAGGAAGCGACGGGCTTTGAGCTGTTGATGCCCGAGGGCTCTGTTCCCGAGACCCGGCTGCCCACCGAGGCGCAGGTCCGGCTGATCCGCGAAGTGATCGATCCGGATGAAATGCGCAAGAGGGAGTTCAGTCGCGGGCGCGGAACTTCGGCACGGTGATTTCTTCAGACCATTTTTCGAAAATCGCCTCGACAGGCATGCCGATCTCTACCTGCTCCGGATCACACCCGATCACATTGCTCATCATGGTCGGGCCTTCGTCGAGCCGGATCAGCGCGACGACGTAGGGCACATCCGCAGCGTAGGCTTGAGAAATGGCTTGTCGGACGATGGTGTAACTGACCACCTTGCCGCACCCACTCGCCTGAATCGATTCGACCTCCGCGCTCATGCATTCGGTACAGAGAAGCCGGGGATAGAACTGGTAATGCCCGCAGGCACTACAGCGCTGGATCATCAATTTGCCGTTCCGGCATCCTTCCCAGTAAGTCGCTGTGTCAGGGGTCGGGTGGGGCAGGTTCCTGCCACTGATATCCGTCATCCGCATGCCTCCCCACCCAGGATGAGTGTGCAGTGACTGGACATGATGCCGCCCTGCCCATGCACGAGCGCAACCTGCGCATCTTTCACCTGCCGGTCGTTCGCCTGATGTCGAAGTTGAGTGACCGCCTCGGTCAGAGCAAACATTGAACCGGGATTGCCCGGATGGCAGTGGGACAGCAGGCCGCCGTGGGTGTTGGTAGGCAGCGTCCCGCCGAGCGCAAGCTCCCCGGCTGCCACAAAGCTGCCCGCCTCCCCTTTGGCGCAGAAGCCCAGATCCTCCAGTTCGATCAGGACCACGGGTGTAAAGCAGTCGTAGAGTTCAGCCACATCGATATCGCTGGGACCCAGGTTGGCCATCTTATAGGCCCGGCGCCCCGACTCTACCGCGGCCGAGGTGGTCAGGCTTTGTGCCTGGCTGATGTGCTCGTGCCCATGTCCTTCTCCCGCGCCAAGCAGGTAGACCGGCGGGTGGGGGAAATCGGCCGCCCGTTCGGCCGAGGTAAGAACGACGGCGGCGCCACCGTCCGATATCAGTGAACAGTCCAACAGGTGCAGTGGATCGGCAATTAGCCGGGAGTTCACCACATCTTCGATGGAAACAGGCTCGCGTTTCTGTGCCCGGGGATTTCGTGCCGCGTGCTGGCGGGCATTCACGGCCACGGCGGCGAGCTGCTCCGGCGTCGTTCCGTAGGCCTCCATGTGCGCACGGGCGATCAGCGCGTAGAAGGCAGGAATACTGGGTCCATAGGGGCTTTCGAACTGGGGGTGGCCGGCCGAGGACATCATTGCCATCGCCTGCTCCTTGGATAAGCCCGTGCGCAGGCTGTCGGCCATCGCAATGACTACGGTGTCGCAGAAACCCGTCGCGATGGCGGAAGCGGCGTGATGGAGAATCGAAAAAGTAGTGCCGCCACCGGCGCCGACGCTGATGCAATAGCGGGGGAAAATCTGCAGGTACTCGGCGATCATCTCCGCGTGATACATGTACGGTTCGGCCATGGAATTGCAGGTCACCAGGCCGTCCACCTGCTCTTTTGAAATCCCGGCGTCTTCAAGTGCACGGCGCACGGCGTCGACACAGAGCTGGGTGGCGCTTAAGTGTGGAACAGCACCCACATCGGTATCGGCGGCACCCACGATGGCGACTTTTCCGCGCAGTGAATTCATTCGGGCCTCGATCACTCCACCGTGAAGTTCACGACCGCGGTGCCCGGGATAATGACCTGATCCGCTGCATTTTTTACAAAGAGTTCGAGCTGTATCTCGCCTGTTTCCGGCTCGACTGAGAGTATGTTGCCACCGGTGCGCAAAACTTCACCAATAAAGGCTGCTTTTCGATTCGAGTACTCGATGGAAACGAGTCTGCCGTCATCGCCGAGCCATTCGATGACGCACTGGGTCAACCAGTCGCCCATCAGCGGTCCGGCGATAACCAGGCCCGGATAACCCTCCACTTCCGTGGCATAGGGAGCGTCAAAATGTATGCGATGGGCATTCCAGAGCGCTGCGTTGTAAAAGAAAAGCTGCACATTGTCGGGTTTGAATTCCCGTTCGGGCAGCGGGTCGCCGGCTTTGATTGTGTCGATTCTCGACATGTCGGTTAACGCAGAATCTGCGTCGCCGTTTCGGTCAGAACCGGCTCGCCGGACTCGCTCTCGACCTTCATAACAACCTCATAAAAGATCAGCGGTCCCTGGGAGCCCTGCTTCTCGTAAATATCGGTCAAAGTGCGTGTGGCGATCAGGACGTCTCCGGCAAAAATCGGCTGGTGGTAATCAATTCTCAAACCCCCGGCCATCGCCCGTTCAAGTGGAAATTTAGGCAGCAGGGAGTCGATCGAAATGCCATCAGGTGCCAGTTGGTCGAGCTCCACCACATCCCAGAACAGGGCCAGATGGAACATCGGAGGGGCTTCATCACCCGCGAGGAATTTTTTCAATCGCTGCCCGGTCGCCACGGAATATTTGCGAATATCCCGGCGACTCGCTGTTTCTCTCCTCGGCGACGCCGCACGACCGATGTTTGTCAGCAACACGTCAGTCAGCAGCTTACTCATAGTCGCGCGCTGTCCTCTCTTCACTCTGCGCGGCAATGGTATCCGTCATCAATTTCATAATGGCTTTCCGCCCATGGCGCACCTATTGCTCGGTGGGTCGATCGTGCCATGCCCGGGAGCCCCCATCAATCAGCCTGGCCCAGGGCGGCCAAGCCATCTACAGCGTAGGCCCGGTTCGGCTGGCCGTAGCCCGTGGCCAGCAACATTGAAGTGCGGAAAAGGCGATGTGCCTGGGGTAAGTCGAACTGCTCGTCGAAGTACACTGCCGTGCGCAGGCCGATCAACATCGCATAGGCAATTTCGGCCGAATCTCTGGCCCGGGCGCCGGGTTGGTTGGGCGATTGGGTGAAAAGTTCCTCCAAATAGGCCTTGCAACGCCGGTCCAGCTGGGCCTTCTCCTGGCGCAGCTTCTTGTCGTGCACGGCGACCCCAAAGCACTCGAGCATGAAGCCGATTTCGGACTTGGTGATGCCCTTTCCGGCGAAGAACAACTCAGCCAGCAGATCGATTTTCGATTCGGGGGCCTCGGTGCGAAAACTTTCGAGGCGCTGCAGGATGCGTTGCGCCACGTTCTCAAAGTAGTGTTCGAGAATCGCATCTTTGCCGGGGAAATAGTACAGCAGGTGGCTCGGAGACATTCCGGCGGCTTGCGCGATGTCCGCAAGGGTGGTTTTCGCGTAACCCTTGTCGATAATGCAATCGTGGAGCGCGGTAAGAATGCGCCTTCGGCGCCCGCTGCCGCGTGCTTCGTTCATAATTTGCAGGATTCACCACCGTCGATAACGAAAACCGCTCCGGTGACGAAATCAGACTTGTTGGAAACCAGGTAGCAGACCAGCGGGCCAATCTCTTCGCTTTCGCCCATGCGCTGGGCGGGAATCTTGCGCAGCCGGCGGGTCAGAATATCGGGCGAGTCCAGCACGACGCGCTGGGCGTCGGTGGCGAACGCACCGGGTGCAATGGCGTTAACCTGGATGCCGATGCTGGCCCACTCCGCTGCCAGCGCCTTGGTAAACTGGAGCAGGGCGCCCTTGGAAGCGGAGTAGGCCACCAGCGTCGCTTTACCGAGAATGCCGGATGTTGAAGCGATGTTGATGATCTTCCCGGAGCCTTGCGCGACCATGTGTTGTCCCGCCGCGCGGGCCAGCGTTGCGGGGGCCGTAATATTCACCGCCATCACTTCATCCCAGACCTGTTTGTCCTGTTCGAGGAAACGACCTGCCGGTGCGATCCCCGCATTGTTCACGACAATGTCGAGATGGCCGAATGCATCGATGGCCTGGCCGGGAAGTTCCGCCACCGCGTCGCTGTCGAGCATGTCACAGGGAAGGATCCGGACGTTCTCCGGGGCGATGGATTCCAGTTGGCGCAACGCATCGACGGACCGGGCGACGGCCAGTACCCGGACGCCTTGTTCGATTAATGCCATGGCCGCGGCCCGGCCAAGTCCGCGACTCGCACCGGTCACGATAGCTACTTTGTCAGCGAGCTCGAAATCAATCATTTGACTTCCTCGGTGAGTTTACGGGCGATGCCGAGCCGCAGGACTTCCGACGCGCCCTCATAAATCCGCATGGGGCGCGCCTGTCGATAGAGTCGCTCGATCTTCGAGTTCCGTATCAGACCGAACCGGCCCATCATCTGGACGCAGCGGTCCACTACACGGGATGCCATCTCGCTGGCAGCGAGCTTCGCCATGGACGAGTGGTGCAGTGAATCGGCGGGATTTTCTTTGGCGAGTGAAGCCGCCCGATAGGTCAGTAGCCTGGCCATTTCCACCTCTGTCCAGCTGTCGGCAAGCATTTGCGCCACGGGGCCCAGACGGGCCAGCGGCCGGCCGAACTGCTCACGCGTCCGCGTGTGGCGGACCGCCTCTTCCAGGGCGGCCTGGGCCAGGCCGATGGCTGCTCCCGCGACGGACACCCGGAAGACGCCGAGGGTTGCCAGCACCAGCTCCATGCCTCGGCCCGCTTCCCCGAGGCGGGCATCGGGCGGCAGCATGACGTCTTCGAAGTGGACATCGCCCAGTACATGCGGCGCGATCAGTTCAGGTGTGGGTGTCACCGACACGCCCGGCGTATCGGCGGGGACCAGTACCATCGAGAACCCGGAGTCCTCTTTCGCAAAAACCACGTAGAAGGCTGCGCTGCCGGCGTTGGAGATAAACGACTTCGAACCCCGCAGCAGCAGCCCGTCAGCCGCGGCTACGATTTCCGTTGTGACCGCTTTCAGGTCTGAACCGGCATTCGGTTCCGTCAGCGCGAGCGCGGCGAGGGACTCGGCTTTCGCAACCCGCGGCAGCCAGTGAGTGCGTTGTTCAGGTGAGCCGCCCACCGTAATGGCATAGCTGCCGATACCTTGCAGGGCGAACACCGAGTCCAGGTGTGATGAGGTTGCCATTAATACCTCCCGCACGCGGCAAATCGCGCGCTGGTCGAACCGTTCGGCCCGCCCCCCGAACACGGCGGGGCCCGCCAGTTCAATGAGCCCGCTGGCCTTCAGTGCTAAGAGCACGCCGGTATGGATGTCGTTGGAGGCGTCGGCTTCTATCGCCAGATGGTCGACCGATGCGGCGAGTTTCCGCGCCTGCCGTTGAATTTCGAGGTACTCGGAATCCAGTTCAAAATTCATGTCTGTTTGTCTGTTCGTCCCTCGAACTGAGGTCGCCGCTTCTCCATGAAAGCGCTCGCGCCTTCGATCATGTCAGCGGATCCTATCGCCTGCACCAGCATGCCGAGTCCGCTCAGGTAGGCGTCGCGGCACTGGTCCACCAGACGTTGGAGCTGATCTTGGCAATCTCCAGATAGCGGGGACTCATGTACAGCAGTTCGTCGGCCCATCGAGTGACTTCGTCTTCCAGTTGCTCGGCGGGAACCACCGCGTTGATCAAGCCGAGTTCGAGCGCCTTCTCGGCGGGATAACGCCGACATAGAAAAGCAATTTCCTTGGCGCGCTTCTCGCCGACGCTCATGGCCAGAAAATTCGTGCCGCCCAGTACCGGCGCACTGCCGACCCGCACTCCGGTCTGGCCGAAGGTAGCACTCTCTGCGGCGATCGCGAGGTCACAGCAGACGACCAGTTCATTACCGCCCCCGGCGGCGGCGCCGTTGACGGCTGCGATGACCGGACGCGGGCTGGTCCGGATGGCTTCATAAAGTCGCAGTGATCCGTAAAACATGCGGCGCAACTCGGCCGGATCGGGATCGCTCAGGTTCGCCAGGTAGCCCCCGGCACAAAAGGCTCTACCGGTTCCGGTGATCACGATCACGCCGCTGTCCACGGCGTCCCTCAATGGCGTCGATGAGGGCCTGCGCCATCTTCGCATCGTAGGCGTTCATGCGGTCCGGCCGGTCCAGACGAATCCATGTCACCTCACCCTTTCGTTCTACTTTGATGTCAGACATTTCAACCTCGGTTCGGAAATCGGGCCCCGTTGCCCGGGATTTTAGATGGTTATGTGCCCTTATACATAGTGGGATTTGTTGCCTACGTCGGAACTTGACAACTTGACATATTCTGGGAAAATCTTGAACAAAGTTCAAGTTCATTATGCCGTCGGGGAGTCAACGGCTGAAATGTGGGGTGATTCAGACCATCCAACCAGGGGGGATCAGGCTATGGATATACTGAAGCGCTGGGGTTATCGCGGTGTGGCCGTAGGGGTTACTGCAATCATTGGTTTATCGACACCGGTCATGGTGGTCGCGCAGCAGAGGGCACTGCCAAAAGAAACACTGATGATTGAAGAAATAACCGTCATCGCCCGCAAGCGGGAGGAGAATATTCAGGACGTCGGGATGTCGGTCAGTGCGATGGGGAAACAGGAGATTCAGAATAACTATTCTACGGACATCCGGGATTTGGTCGCTATCTCACCCAACCTGCTGATCGACGATACGGCCCAGGGACCCGGCGGTGTGGCCGCTATTTATATTCGCGGTATCGGCGTCTCCGAGGTAGAGAAGAATTTTGATCCGGCCGTGGGCGTGGTCATCGATGGAATCTTTATTGGCACCATGACCGGTGGCTTACAGCGGACCATTGACCTGGAACGCATGGAAGTGTTGCGGGGTCCGCAGGGCACGCTGTTTGGCCGGAATACGATCGGCGGCGTCGTCAACCTGGAGCGAACCAAACCGACGAAGGAACTCGGCGGAGCAATACGCGTTGGCGCCGGTAACTACGACACCCGGGTTCTGGAAGGACTTGCGAACATTGGCCTGGGCGAATATGTGGGGTTGAAATTGACCGGCGCCTTCCGGAATCAGGACGAAGGTTATTACACCAACATCAACACCGGCGAAGATGCTGGCGCGAGTGAGTATTTCTCTTACGGGGCCAACCTTCTGTGGACCCCTACCGACGACCTGGAGTTTGAATACACCTACGATAACGAAGCGACGGAGCAGGACACGCCGCCGTTAGTCAATGCCAGTCAGCCCAACACTCCCGCTAACCCGGTGTCGTTTTGCGATAATTTTGCGTCGCCCCCCGGTAACGCGCGCTACTGTGCTTTTTCATTGGACACACCGACCTCCGGGGATCGGCTCAACACGGATCAAGTACTCAGTGGCCCGAGAACGACTTTTCCCGGGGGGGTGCCGACGATCACGTTTCCTAACGGAGAGCCGGCAAGAGACGCGACCTTCGATGCGCAAACCCAAATTCTCGAAGCTCATTGGAACTTCGCGGACGACTATCGGATGGATTTCATCGCCGGCCGTTGGGAGACCGAAGAAACGGTACTGACCGACTGGGATGCTACGTCTGATATCACTTTTCATACCGACCGACCGGCGGAATATGAACAAACCACCGCGGAGTTGCGCTTCTCGAGCGAGTCCGACGGTCCGATCAACTGGACAGTGGGCGGCTACTGGTGGGAGTCGGAATATGACATACGCCTGGTCAGTGTCATCGGGTTCTTTTTTCCCGCGCCAAACTTCACCGTCACCAAGCTGTCACCCGCAGCGGACATCCCTCAATTCACCAATCAGGAGTCGGATTCCTGGGCAGTGTTTGGCGAGGCGGACTGGGCTTTCAAGGACACCTGGACCCTGACTTTCGGTGGCCGATGGACCGAGGATGAGAAGTCGACGGCGCAGAGCGGGCAGGTCCCCTGCGGTATTGATCCTACTTTCGCGGGATGCGCAACAGATGCATTTACCCCGATAACTGCGAGTCACGACTGGAGCGAATTTACGCCCAGGCTGGGGCTGAAATGGGACGTGACCGATGATTCGATGCTGTATTTGACCTATTCGGCCGGGTACCGCGCCGGCGGCTTTAACGGCCGGGTTGACAGTATTGAAGGCGCGACTACCCCTTATAACCAGGAGACGGTTGATAACTATGAGATCGGCTACAAATCTCAGTGGCTTGACAATCGTCTCCGGTTCAACACCGCGATCTTCTATATGAGTTACGAAGACAAGCAGGAGGAAATACAACTGCCTTCTGCAACGAGTGGGACCGGTCAGAAAACCGTTGTTGTCAATGCGTCCGACGCGACGATATCGGGCCTGGAAATGGAGTTTCTCGCCATACCCAGTGAGGGAGTGACGCTTCGCGCCAACCTGGGATTCCTCGATGCGGACTACGATAACTTCAGCTTCAACAATGGGTTCGTGGACGTCGACAATTCCCATCTTGACTTCCGGCGTGCGCCTGATTTTACCGGCAGCTTTAGTGCTGAATACGCGTGGCAATGGGACGCCGTTCAAGCCCGGGTTGGAGGCACCTGGCACTATATCGGCGAGCATGAAATCGACTTTGCCAACAAGCCCGAACTCACTAACGATGCACAGAATCTGATCGATGCCGCAATCAGTTTCGAATACCAGCAGGCTTTGTTCAGTCTCTATGGGCGCAACTTGCTGGACGAGGACGGCTACACGATCGGCTTCGATGTGTCGGGGCTGTGGTCCTATGCGCACACACGGGCACCGCGGACCTATGGTGCGGAAGTCGTCTTTCGCTTTGGCGGCTAGGTCGGGATTGTTGTTTGGTCGCAGATTGAAAACAGACAACAGCTGGCCAGCGCTCGTCAGCGGTTAAAGAATACGCCATGCTCGTGCCGCCGAGGGAGGCGTGGGTACGGCGTTTTTGATGGTCTCTGGCCGGTTTTGAGTACGCCTGACCATTGCCAGGTCAGCCTTTGTTAGGTATATATTGACAGGCAGCCTGCGCGCGGCGCACCACCAAATTGATACGGAGAAAATTACATGTCGGACCAACCAAAAAAAGCAAAATTTGACCCGGTCAAGCTCGAGCAACTCAATGTGGCCACGGATTATCCGATGGAGCCGGATGAGTATGAAAAGCTTTTTCATCACAACTGCTACTGCGAGATGGCCCATGTCAACGCAAAGGGTTTTCCCATCGTAACGCCGATGTTCTATGTGGTTATCGATGAAATTCTGCATATGAGCAGTATCCAGAAATACCGTCATAAAGTGCATCATCTGCAGAACGACCCGAGGATATCGGTGAGTATTCATAACGACGGGGCAAACGTCCGCCATCAGAAAGCGATCCTGATCATCGGTCGTGCGGAGGTGTCCACCGAGCAGGAACTGATGAAACGGGTGCACTGGGACATCATCAACAAATATTTCTCGGAACTTAAAACCGATGAAGAGCGGCAAAACGCATTTACCGCTGTTCACACGCCGCTGCGAACCATCCTGAAAGTTATTCCCGACAAAATCATCTCATGGGACTTCGGCAAGATGCTCGAAGCACAGGATCCGGGTGTCTGGTTCGGTGAGGCCTACGAGATGGTCAAGGATCTCTGAGGGTAGCGACAGGCCCGATAAAAAAGCGGCAAGCACAAGTCCGCAGGAGGGATTTACGATGGGTCAGTGGGACGATAAATTCGAAAGACACGAAAAGAAGTGGAAGTCCTGGACTATGCAGGACTACTCGCAGCACGATCGGGTCCTGACCCGCATCATCGAAGACAAGGCTAGGCAATATCCCGATCACGTGGTATTCCAGTTTCGGGATGACCCGCTCACGCTTGGCGAGTTCAACGAAAAAATCAACCAGGCGGCTAACGGATTCCTGAAGTTGGGCGTGCAGAAAGGCGACAAGGTGGCGATCATGCTGCCCAACTGTCCCGAATTTCTCTATGCCTGGTTCGGACTCAACAAGATAGGTGCTGTGGAAGTGCCCATCAACGTGGCGCTGAAGGGGGCCGGCCTGACCTACCAGATCGACCAGTCCGATTGCGTGGCGCTGGTGGCCGACACGGAGTACCGCGATCGGCTGGAAGAGATTTCGGGGGATCTGAAAAAACTTAACCATGCGGTATTTCTGACCACCGGGGATGCGGATCCGGCGGTGCCCAAGTGGCAAGGGGTCGAAGGCCTGAAGTTCGTGGAACTCATGGATCACTCTGCCGCTACACCCGATGTCAGCGTCCACTACAGCGATCTGGCGACCATCCTGTATACGTCCGGCACGACCGGCGTGTCCAAGGGCGTGATGTTCAGCCACTACTACTGGTACGACGTCTGGTCGGAATCCGTGAAGTACTCGCGGTACACGGAGGACGACGTGCTCTATACAGGCCTGCCGTTTTTCCACGGCAATGCCCAGGGGATCACCATTGGACCGGCCATCCTGGCCGATGCGAAGGCGGTCATCGTGGAGCGGTTTTCCGCCAGCCGGTTATGGGATGACTGCCGTCGCTGGGAATGCACCGAGGCCAACTACATCGGCGGAATCATTCCGATTCTGCTCAAGCAGCCGCCGCGGGGAGGGAAGATGCCGACAATCCCGTGCGGTTGATGGTGGGTGCCGCGGCGCCTGAAGACGAGTGGAATGCCTTCCAGGAACGCTTCAACACCAAGCTGCTGGAAGTCTATGGCATGACCGAGTGCTACTGCTGCCTGGTCAGCCCTTATGACGAACCCCGGGCGGGTGCCTGCGGTAAGACCATTACCGGCTGGGACGTGCGGATCGTCGATGATGACGACAACGAGTGCAAGCCGGGCAGCCTCGGCGAATTCATCGCGCGGTCCAATAAAATGTTCGTGGGTACGACCGGCTACTACAACAAGCCCGAGGCGACCCTGGAGTTGTTCAAGAATGGCTGGATTCATACCGGCGACCTGGGGTCGGATGGATGAGGATGGCTACTTCTATTTCGTGGACCGGAAAAAACAGGCCATTCGGCGGCGCGGTGAAAATATCTCGTCTTTCGAAGTGGAGTCCATTGTCAGTTCTCACCCGGGCGTCCTGGAATCGTGCGTCGTCGGCGTGCCGTCGGATGTCGGCGAAGAGGATGTCAAGGCGGTCGTCGTTCTGAAGGAGGGGCAGGAAGTGACGGAGGAAGAGCTGATTCGCTGGTGCGAGCCGCGAATGGCTTACTTCGCCATTCCCCGTTACATCGCCATCCGTGACAGTCTGCCCAAGACACCCAGCGAGCGGGTGGAGAAATTTAAGCTCAAGGACGAGGGGATCACCGACGACTGCTGGGACCGAGAGGCAGCCGGTATAGAATTGCAGCGCTAAAAGAACCAGAAAGCACAGAAAAGGTGTGAGCGGAAAACCGGAAGCCGTAACGCGAAGACAGCTGATCTTGGGTGCGGGCGCGGCAACGGCCTCGCTGGGCGCCATCACGCTGAGTTCCTGCGATGCTCGAACGGCGCGCCAGTGGGATCACGAAGTGGACATCGTGGTCGTGGGCAGCGGGGTGGGGGCGTCGACGGCCGCGCTGGTGGCTCATGAAAACGGGGATGCGGTCCTGGTCGTTGAGAAAGCCCCGACATTCGGCGGTACCTCGGCGAAGTCCGCAGGCGTGTTGTGGATTCCCAACAATTTTACGCTCAGGGACAAGGGCATCGCGGACAGGAAAGAAGACTGCCTCGAGTACATGGCCCGTTTTACCTATCCGGAGCGGTACAGCGCGAGCAGCCCGAACCTGGGCCTGAGCGAGGGTGAATTCGACCTGCTCGAGGCTTTTTATGACAACGCTTCGGACGCGGTCGATACGTTGCGCGAGACAGGTGCGCTGAACCTGGCCGAGTGGCGCATGTTCCAACTGGACCGCTCGGCCACCGATTACCTGGACCATGTACCGGAGAACAAAGTTCCGACCGGTCGTGCCCTGGGTCCTGTCACCCGTGACGGCGGTATCGGTCTGGGGGTGCACATGATGGAGCAACTGCGCGGCGCACTGGAGGCGCGCGACGTGCCGGTTTTCCTGGAGCACCGTGTGGTTCGGCTGGTGCTCGACGCCAAGGGTCGGGCCGTGGGCATGGAGGCCGAGACCGGGGCCGGTGCAGTTTCCTTCCGGGCACGCAAGGCCGTGATCTTCGCCACCGGCGGATATGTCCACAACCCGGCGTTTGTTGCGCAATACCAGCGCAATCGACTCTACGGTTCCTGCGCCAGTCCGATGGCTACCGGTGATTTCATCAACATCGCGGGTGCCGCCGGTGCCCGGCTGGGGAACATGTCGGGTGCCTGGCGTACCCAGATCGTGCTGGAGGAGGCGTTGGTCAGTTCAGTGTTGGCGTCCGGAGTTTTTTTTCCACCGGGGGACTCGATGCTCCAGGTCAACAGGTATGGCATCCGGGTGGTCAATGAGAATCGAAATTACAACGATCGGACCGAGGTCCACGGCGTGTACGATCCGTCCGAGGCGGAGCATCCGAATCAACTGATGTTCATGATCTACGATCAGCGGACGGCGGAGGCCTTCGCCGGCGTCTATCCGTTGCCCGAGCAACCGTCCGGTTCGCCCCTGGTGCTGGAGGGTGAGTCCCTGGATGCACTGGTCGAACGGATCGAAGAACGCCTGGCGGAGATAACCGCGCAGACCGGTAGATTCTCACTGGCCCCATCTTTTGCCGGTAACCTGAAGACAACCATCCGTCGCTACAACGGTTTCGCCCGTGCCGGCGAGGATGAAGATTTTCACCGCGGCGCCGCTGGCTATGACAGTGAGTGGCACCGGGTCTTTTCTCCGCTGCGTGCGGAGTCCGGCTGGCCGGCGAACGAGAATCCCAGCATCACCATGCATCCCTTGAGGGACAGCGGACCCTACTACGCCATCATTCTCGCCGCCGGCGCCCTCGATACCAATGGGGGTCCGGTCATCGACTCGAGCGCGCGCATTCTCAACACCGATGACGAGCCGATTCCCGGGCTCTATGGTGCGGGCAACTGCATCGCCAGCCCGTCGAGGGAAGCGTACTACGGCGCCGGACATACCCTGGGCATGGCACTCACTTTCGGCTATATCGCCGCCAACGCTGCCCATCGCGAGCCCCGGGATTCGGCGTAGACAGATGGATGTCGGCGCAGGAGACATGCATGACTGCAGTTAAGGATGCTCGAGCGCAGATCGCCGCGCTGGCACGGCGTATCGATGAGTTGGAAAGCCGCGCGGCGCTGCGGGATCTGGTCACCGACTATTGCCAGGGTTTCGATACCCATGACTGGGATCGGTTCATCTCAATCTGGCATCCGGACGCCGTCTGGGAAATCGGCCCGCCGTTCGGCACTTTCGAGGGTCATGCAGGCATTCGCAAGGCGGTCCAGGAGGTCCTGTACCCCCTCTGGCGTGAGACCCACCACCTGACCTCGAACCTGCGACTGACATTCGATGACCCGGACCACGCCCGCGGTGTCTGCAATGTCGATTGCATGGGCGCGACCAAAGACGATGTGGTGCAGATGATCGGCGCGACCTACACGGATGAATTTGAGCGGCGCGATGGGGTCTGGAGAATTGCCAGGCGGGCCGTGGTCATTCACTATTTCAACCCGGTCCCGGGCGCTGAGATGACGCCACCGTCGTAGACCTCGCAGCCTGGCGCCAATCCCTGATCGATGAATTCGTTGGAGAACAAAATGAGTCACCAGAAAATGTTGAACGGGAAGGTCATCGTGGTTACCGGCGCGGGCCGTGGCATCGGCCGCGCGATCGCGATGATGATGGCGGATCGGGGGGCTAGAGTCGTGGTCAATGATTTGGGGGGTAGCGCCGACGGTGAGGGCGCCGATACGAGTCCGGCCGCGGAAGTCGTCGACGAGATCACGGCCCTCGGCGGCGAGGCCATCGCCAACTTCAACAGCGTGGCCGAATGGAACAGTGCCCACGAAATCATTCAGGCGGCCATTGATGGCTTCGGTCGGATCGACGGCGTGGTCAATAACGCCGGGGTTCTTCGCGACACTATTTTCCACAAGATGACCGAGGAACAGTTCGACGTTGTCATCAACGTTCATTTGAAGGGCTCGTTCAATATGAGTCGGGCCTGCGCACCGCATTTCCGCGAACAGGAACGCGGCTGCCTGGTGCACATGACTTCCACCTCCGGTCTGATCGGCAATCTCGGGCAGGCGAACTACATGTCCGCCAAGTTGGGCATCGTTGGTTTGTCCAAGAGCATTGCGCTGGACATGGCCCGCTACAACGTGCGCTCGAACTGCATCTCGCCGTTTGCCTGGAGCCGTCTGTTTGGGAAGGTTCCCACGGAGACGCCGGAACAGCAGGCCCGCGTGGAAAAGATCAAGGAAATGACGCCGGAGAAAATTGCGCCATTGGCAAGCGCGCTGTTCAGTGATGCTGCGAAGGACGTCACCGGTCAGATATTCGCGGTGCGCAACAACGAGATCTTTTTGATGAGCCAATCGCGGCCCATTCGTACCGCACATACTTCGGACGGGTGGACGCCGGAAACGGTGAGTGAACGGGTGTTCGGTGCGTTCGGACCCTCCATGTACCCGCTGGATGTTACCGCCGATGTTTTCAGCTGGGACCCCGTATAGGCGTGAACGGCAGTCGATAATGGCTTTCAGCTACGAAAAAATACTCAACTGGCCCTTCGCGGATGTCGTCCAGACTTACACGACGAAGGACACCATCCTGTATGCCCTGGGGCTCGGCCTGGGCGTTAATCCGACTGACCCGGCAGAACTGCGGTTCGTCTATGAAAAGGGGCTGGAAACCTTTCCCACCATGCCCGTGGTGTTGGGGCATCCCGGCCCCTGGATGGCCGATCCGGAGACCGGCATAGACATGGTGAAGGTGCTCCATGGTGAGCAGCACCTCGAAATCCATCGGCCGCTGCCGGTAGAGGGCGTCATCATCGGCCGTAACAGAGTCGTGGAGGTCGTTGACAAAGGCGTGGACAAAGGCGCCCTGATCAGCGTTGAGCGTAAGCTATTCGACGAGCCGACGGGAGCGCTGTATTGCACGCAGACTGCGGTCATCTTTGCTCGTGAAAACGGCGGCTTTGGCGGGCCGGTGACCAGCAGTCCGAAACCTCACCAGTTGCCGGATCGACCGCCGGATACCACCATTGAAATATCAACGACCACTCAGGTAGCGCTGCTCTACCGACTGAGCGGCGACTACAACCCGTTACATGCGGATCCCGGAATCGCGGCAAAAGCCGGATTCCGGGCACCCATTTTGCACGGCCTCGCCAGTTTCGGCGTGGCCGCACGGGCCGTGCTCGAGGCCTTTGATTTAGAAGATCCGTCGCAGCTGAAAAGTTTCGGCTTGCGGTTTTCGGCCCCGGTCTATCCCGGTGAGACCATCAGCACGGACCTGTGGCGGGATGGGCATAAAGTATCATTCCGGTCGCGGGTCGCGGCACGTGATGCACTGGTGCTCAACAACGGTCGGGCCGTTATTGAAATCGATGACCTGCCGGGTGCCTAATCCTGCTCGATCTCGATCTCGATCTCGATGCGGTTGCCGGTCACGCGCACCGGATAGACCTTGATGGGCAGGGTCGCCGGTTTGCCCCTGGCGGTGCCGTCTCGAACATCGAAGGCGGCGCCGTGCAGGGGACAGATCAGGCGGTAGCCGCGAAGCTTACCGTCCTCCAACCTGGATAGGGCATGGGAGCACTGGTTTTCCACGGCGAAAAATTCTTCCCTCGTGTGGCAGATCAGGATGTTCCGGCCGGACACTTGGAAGGGCGCGGTGGTGCTGGGTGGTATAGCGGCCACATCCGCCACATATATATAAGAGTCGGTACTCAACAGGTATGAACAGCTTGGTCGCCAGGGGGCGGAATGGTAGCATTGGCCCGACCTAAAAAAACAGTTCTGACTGTTTTTTTAGGTCGAGCCAATACCGGTGAACGAGGGGAAAGACTTGTGGCTGCGATTTCGTTTCTTGCCCGGATGACCGTCAAACCGGGCCGTGAGAAAGAGTTCCTTCGGCTGGTCCGGACGCTGGAGGAGAAGGTCAATGCTAACGAGCCGGACACGCTTTATTACCGCTTCTTCCGTCTGCGTGAAGCCCGGCAATACGCGGTGATGGAGTCCTTTGCCGATGAGGCGGCGGAGGAACGGCACATGAATTCTGACTACCTGGCCGAGACCGCCCCGCCGTTGCTGGATTGCCTCGAAGGCGACCCGCCCTACGTTCGCGAGTACCTGGATTCCATCGATTGAACGACCCTCGGAGAAGATCTGCGCCGTGACTCTGCCAGCGTTTGAACATCCCATCCGTGCCACGACGCTGGGTGACCTCCTGCTGCATGCGGCGCATGAATACCCCGAGGCGGATGCCATCGTGTTTCCCGATGGTCGCCAGACCTACGCGGAGCTGGCAGAGCGTGCGTATCATCGCGCACGAGGTCTCCAGGCGCTGGGGGTCAGGCCGGGGGATCACGTCGGCTTGCTGTTGCCCACCTGTTTCGATTTCCCGGAATTCCTGTTCGGCATCGCCCTGTGCGGAGCCGTGGCCGTGCCTATCAATGCCCGCTATCGCGCGGGCGAACTGCAATACGTGATGCACAACGCTGACCTGGTCACGCTGGTTACCACGGAGGAAATTGCGGAGCATGTTAATTTTGTCGAGCGGCTCAACGAGGCTTTGCCCGAGCTCGCCGATGCCGGTGATCCGCTGCACCTGCATTTGGAAATCGCGCCCTGTCTCAGGAACGTGGTGCTGCTGGGTTCGTCCCAGCCCCCGGGCTTCGTCTCGGAATCCGGTTTTGACGATCAGGCGGATAGCATTTCCGTTACGAAGGTACAGACGACCCGCATGCGCACCCGCGTCCGGGATCCGGCGTTGATGCTGTATACCTCGGGCACCACGGCCAACCCGAAGGGCTGCCCCTTAAGCCACGAAGCCATCGTTCGCAACAGCATCGCACTGGGCCGGTACCGCTATGAGTTGCGCCAGGAAGATCGGTTCTGGTCACCACTGCCCATGTTCCATATCGCTGCAATATTGCCCATGGTGGCCATCTTCGATGTGGGCGGTGCCTATCTCACCATGAGTTATTTCGATGCCGGCGTCGCCCTGAAGATGCTCGAGGCGGAGCGGGCGACCGCAACCTATCCCTGCTTCGTGACCATCATGTCGGATCTGATCCATCATCCGGATTTTCAGAATACCGATCTTCATCGCATCAGATTGATGAACAGTAATTTTGCAGTCCAGCCACCGGGCATCAAGGACGCCATGCTGGAGGCGATGCCGGACACCGTTTACGTCGGCACCTATGGCATGACGGAAACCGGGGGCACCGTCTGCACCAGTGAGCTCACTGATTCACTGGAGGCCCGCTGCACGCGACTGGGCAAGCCACTGCCCGGGCTGGAGGTGAAGATCGTGTCGCTCGAAACCGGCGATGAATTGCCCACGGGCGAACGTGGCGAGATCCTGGTGCGCGGGTATTGCCTGTTCGAGGGCTATTACAAGGATCCGGAGAAAACCGCAGAGGCGATGGAACTCGATGGGTTTTTCCACACCGGAGATGTGGGCTCATTCGATGACGCGGGCCAGATCATGTTCCACGGTCGGAGCAAGGATATGCTCAAGGTGGGTGGCGAAAACGTGGCGGCGGCGGAGATCGAAGCGTTCCTGGCGCGGCACCCGGCCGTGAAGCTGGCCCAGGTCGTCGGCATTCCGGACGCGCGGCTGCAGGAAGTGCCGGCTGCGTTCGTCGAACTGGAAGCGGGCGAGGACGCGTCTGAACAGGAATTGATCGATTTCTGCCGCGGCGACATCGCCTCGTTCAAGGTACCCCGATATGTGCGTTTCGTCACCGAATGGCCCATGTCCACGAGCAAAATTCAGAAGTTCCGCCTGCGGGACCAGCTTCTTCAGGAACTGGATCTGGCAGAACCGTAAACCCATCAGGATCAGGAGGCTGTGATCGTGCAGACGGCATTCATCGCGACACTCATCGTCAAGCCGGACAAGGTGGCGGAGTTCGAACAGCTGCAGAAAAAGCTGTCGGTCATCACCCATGATGACGAGCCCGGAACGTTGGTCTATGACTTCATCAGGCACCGGGATCAACCCGGCACCTATGTCGTCTACGCACGATTCCGTGATGACGCTGCATTCCAGGCCCACCAGGATTCACCGTCCCACGACGAACTCGTGCCGCCGATCCTGGCGGCCCTGGCCGAGGACATGGATCTGCAGTTCTACGAGCTGGTTGAGTAGCGGGACAAGGCAGGGAATCCGGTACCTGTTTATGACCGATGCTCACGACGCAATCCGGCGTCTCATGAACGCGTACTGTTACCGCCTCGACGCCGGCGATCTCGACGGTTTTGCCGAACTGTTCCAACACGCGACGTGGCGGATCGGGGGTGATTCCGGGGGTGGCGACACCGGCGCCGCGGCCGTGCGCGAAACGTTGCAGCAGATCATTCTTTATGAGGGCAAGCCCAACACCAAGCATGTGATGAGCAATGTTCAGATCGACGTTGACGAATCTTCGCGCCGGGCCGAAGCGCAATGTTACATCACCGTGTTTCAGGCCGTGCCGCCCGACTTCCCCCTCCAGCCGATATTCAGCGGCCACTACCACGATCGCTTTGCCCAGGTTGACGGAGATTGGCGCTTCGTTGTGCGCGAGATCTCACCCGACCTCGTGGGCGATCTCAGCCGTCACCGAACCGACATGATCTGACTGCGGACCGTCCGGGTTCATTGCGACGCGGGTCCGAAGGCCAGCAGCACATTGCCGGGCATGTGCATGTAAATGCCGTAGCCGGAATTGACATACAGCATGCCATCGGCCACGGCGGGTCCGCCGCCGCTCATGGAACCGCCCTGACCGGGTTCCCCCGAAACGGTGTCGAATTTCCGCAGGGTATCGAACTCCCACAGGACCGAGCCGTCTTCGGCAGCGTAAATCCGCAGTCGCCCGTCCATATGACCGGCAATCACCGCCCCGGGTATCGCCGTCACGGCTGCGGAGATGCCCGGATCGCAGAACGAATTCGCGGACGGGCAGACATTGTCCGCCGGTTGCGCCCAGCGCTCCTCGCCGGTTGCCGGGTCCAGTGCGAATATCCCGGGACGCGGGGGCGTCTCGAATTTGTAACGGGTCACGTCTTCCGGGTAGATCATGTCGTTGATGGGCACGTATATCCGCTCACCATCCGCCGCCATGCCGAAATGCACGCCACCCTGGACACCGCCCCGGCCCACTTTCGTTCGCCAGCGCGTGACCCCGGTATCGGGGTCGATGCCCATCACGTCCCCGGACTTCTGGCCGGCGACCAGCAAGTCGCTGCCGTCAGGCAGTGATACCAGTATCGGAGAAGCTGCAAAATCGAAATCCGGACCATTCTCCTCCGGGCAGTTGGCCGGGTCATCCGTGTAGTCGGACAGGCACGCTACGTTCCAGGCGTCGCCTTCGGTAGCCTGGTTCACCCAGAGAATCTCGCCGGTTTGCATATCGAAAGCGATAATGGCGTCACTGGTTGAACCGGCGGGGGATGAATAGTTTTCGCCGGTACCGGCATAGAGCCGCCTCCGCTTCCGGTCAATCAGCGGGCTGTTCCAGATGGGTGCGCCGGACGGCGCCAGGATTCGGGTGCCGGCACTCGTCGTTCCGGCGTCTTGCGGCGCCTCGTCGATGGTGTAGGTTTTCCAGATGATCTTTCCGGTACCGCTGTCGAGCGCCACCATCGAGCCGCGGAAAGTGCAACAGGCGTAAGCGGGGTCTGTCGTCACAACCACCTCCAGAGAGGACACCGGAACAAAGAGCGTGTCATCCACCAGCACCGGTGCGCCGGTAATCGTTGCGTTGGGGTGTTCGTCCACCTTGGTCATCCAGAGCAATTCGCCTGAGCGGGCATCAATGGCATAGGCACGGGCCAGAATGTCGCCGAAGTAAGCCCGGGGGGCGGCGTTCCGGTCACCCGCTTCCCAGTTTGAGACGATGACGGGCGTTCGTACCTCAGCCGAGGAACGAAAGGTCCAGCGTATGCAACCACGCCGGGCATCCAGCGCATAGACCGTTCCGCTCTGGCTGCCGACGAAAACCGTCCCGCCGGCCACTGTCGGTTGGGAACGTGCCTGTATCGCGTTGGGATAGGCAAAGCTCCATTTCAGCTCCAGGTCGCCGGCATTAGCGGCGGTGAGGCCACCGGTAGCGGCCGGCTGAAATCGGGAGTTGGCGAAGTCTATGCCCCAGTTGAGCTGCCGGGGAGGCTGATCCAGATCGATGTCGGTGACGTCGCAGGTGGGTGGCGGGTAAGCAATCGTCTGGGACTCCAGAGATCTGCCGGCCAGGTATTCCGCTACATCGTTCTTTTGCTGATCGTTCAGCGCCGCCGCCTGGATGGCCATAACGCCGTCCATGGATTCGAGGATCGCATCCGGCGCCATCATGGCCAGGAACATCTTGTGCGGCGCTTTGTAGACTGCGCCGTTGTGACAATCGCCGCAGTATTCGTAGTAAACCGCTTCGCCCGGGGGGGGCCGCAGCTGTGTTATCCGGCACACGCGGAGCCGGCGCCCGGTCGCAGCCCGCGGCCAGCAGAATCATGGCGATCATGCCGGCCAGACCGGAATGCGTCATTTCAGATACCGATGCTGCGCCGCGTGCGACGCCCGTTTATCAGTAGGCATGAGGATTTGCCCGGTTCAGGCTGTCGTCACTACTGAATACTCAAGGTGTTGTCGATGATGATCTCGGTGCCGTTGACGAATCGGGACTCGTCGGAGGCGAGAAACAACACGACGTTGGCCACATCTTCCGGCCGGCCCAGACCCACCGGGCTGATCGCGGTCTTGTCATCCAGGCCCAGTGCCGACGCGGTCTGGTCGATCATGGGCGTATCGATGGCGCCCGGGTGAACGCTGTTGACCCTTATGTTGTAACCGTTCATCTGGCAGTGTACGGCGATGGCTTTGCTCATCGCCCGCACCGCGCCTTTGGCAGCGCTGTAAGCGAAGAAGACGGGAAAGCCCAGGTGGGAAGCGATGGATGACATATTGATGATGGCGCCGCCGCCGGATTCCTGCATCAAGGGCAGGGCATGTTTGCAGCCCAGGAAAACGCCATCGCTCATGACCGCGTTTTGCCGGTGGAAACTTTCCAGGGAGCACTGCTCAAGGGTCTCCACCACCGCGATGCCGGCGTTGTTGACCAGTACATCGAGTTGTCCGTGCAGGTCCCTGACTGCGGCAATGATTTGTTGCCACTGGGTTTCATCGCTGACATCGTGATGCATGAATGTTGCCTGGCCGCCGCCGGCGCGGATATTCTCCGCGGCGGATTCGCCCGCCTCATCGTTGATGTCGGTGAGTACGACCCGGGCGCCTTCCCGGGCCAGAACTTCAGCGTCTGCACGACCCAACCCGGAAGCGCCGCCGGTAATTAACGCTACTTTACCCTCGACCCTGCCCATCGCCTGTCTCCTTGTAAATATGGCATGACGGAGTCTAATCAGTCAGGCCGTCCGGTTACAATCACCTTTGACTTTTTTATTCGCAGACACCATGCTACATGGCTTCGATGCAGCCGGGCAGGGCACGCGATGAGAAATCCCGAGCAGACCGACGTCGGGTCGAAAAAGCAGGAAACTCAAAGCCCTAGTTGGCAGGCGCAAAAGAGTGCGGTCACTCGTAAGCTGATTATCGAGGCCACGATACAGTGCTTCGTCGACCTCGGCTATGGGCGTACTACCACCATGCGGATCGCGCAGGCGGCAGGGCTGTCCCGTGGCGCCATGCTGCATCACTTTCCGGCCAAGATCGATATCGTCAAGGCGGCCGTGGAGCAGCTTCATGCCAAGCGACTCAAGGCATTCAGCAAGTCGGTCATGCAAGCGCCCCCCGCCGGCAAGGGCCGGGTCCACGTGGCGGTGCAGGCCTACTGGGAGCACGTGCGCCACCCGACCTTCGTGGCTTTTTTCGAGCTTTCGGTAGCGGCCCGGACCGACCCCGAACTGGAGGCGATTCTCAAACCGGCCCAGAGCGCTTTCGATGAGGAGTGGTACCGCACCGCCACCGAGGCATTTCCCGAGTGGCAGAGTGACACGGCCGCCTTCGATCTGGCCCTGGATCTGTCCCGCTACCTGCTGGAAGGCATGGCGGTCAGTTTCCTGACCCATGAAGAAAGCGAGCGCGAGCAGCACGTGCTGAACTATCTGGAAGAGCAGCTCAGAGCCCTGCGTCCGGGGACCAACACCGCGGTAAACTCATAGCCGGATATGCGGGGGCATTTACCGGCCTTTGAAATCCGGTGTTTTTTTCGCGATGAACGCTGCGATGCCATTTTTCGCGTCCTCTGAATGATTCGCCAGCTCGGCGATAGCCCGGGTTTCCCTTTCGAGCTGGGTGTCCAGAGAACTATTGAAACTGTCGGCTACCAGGCGTTTGATCTCGCCGTAGGCTCGGGTGGGTCCGGCAGCCAGTTCCCGGGCTGTACCCAGGGCCTGGTCCATTAACTCATCGTCGGGCACCACCTGGCTGACCAGACCGAGTTCCAGCGCCTCGGCGGCGGTCAGTACCGGATTGCGCATCATCAACTCTTTGGCTTTCAGCGGCCCGACCAGGCGCGGCAAAAAGAACGTGCTGCTACCGTCCGGAGACAGACCGATACGCGTGTAGGCCATCGTGAATTTTGCGGACTCGGCCGCCAGAACGAAATCTCCGCTGGCGGCGATACTCATGCCGGCCCCGGCGGCAACGCCGTTCACCGCGACAACCAGAGGCGCGTCCATGCGCTGAAAGCGCTGGATAGCCGCATGCAATCCGGAGGTGATCGCACGCAGCAGTTCTCCGGGGTTATCTGCATCCGCGAATCCGGTGACGTCCCCACCGGCGCAGAACATCTTGCCCTGGGCAGTGACGATAACGGCACGGATGTCCGAATTGGACGCGCAGTGATTCGCAACCCGCAATAATTCGTCGCCCATCTGCCGATTCAGCGCGTTGGCCGCATCGGGCCGGTGCAGGGTGATGGTCGCGATCTGATCGCTGACTTCGAATTTTAGTGTTTGATAGTTCATGTTTTCTTCCGGTCTATCGACTCACATGTTACGGCGATATTCGCCGCCCACAGCATACAGCGCCGCGGAGATCTGGCCCAGGGACAGGTATTTCACGCTTTCCATCAGTTCCTCAAAGACGTTCCCCCGGCCCCCGGCGACATCCTGAAGTCGCTTCGAGGCAGTTTCGGATTCACTGGCGTGAGCGGCCCGAAAATTTCTCACCGCCTCGATCTGCATGAGCTTTTCCTCTTTACTCGACCTCATGAGTTCGAGTTTCTTGATTTCGTCTTCCTGACCCGCTATCGGCAGAAACGTATTCACCCCGATAATGGGCAGGCTTCCATCGTGTTTTTTACTCTCATAGTAGAGGCTTTCGTCCTGAATCTTGCCGCGTTGATACATGGTGTCCATGGCGCCCATCACGCCACCGCGCTCCGAGATGAGTTCGAATTCCGCGTACACCGCTTCCTCGACCAGGTCCGTGAGTTCGTCAATGATGAACGAACCCTGCCAGGGGTTCTCACAGAAATTCAATCCGAGTTCCCGACCGATGATCAGCTGAATCGCCACGGCGCGACGCACCGATGCCTCGGTGGGTGTGGTAATTGCCTCATCAAAGGCGTTCGTATGGAGGCTGTTGCAGTTGTCAAACAGCGCGTAAAGTGCCTGCAGTGTCGTGCGGATATCGTTGAAGTTGATTTCCTGAGCATGGAGACTGCGGCCGGAGGTCTGAATATGATATTTCAACATCTGGCTGCGGGGGCTTGCGCCATAGCGTTCCCGCATGGCCCGCGCCCAGATGCGCCGGGCAACGCGGCCGATGACCGAGTATTCGGGGTCCATGCCGTTACTGAAGAAGAAGCTCAGGTTTGGCGCAAAATCATCGATGTCCAGGCCCCTCGCCAGGTAATACTCAACGATGGTGAACCCGTTCGACAGAGTGAAAGCGAGTTGTGAAATGGGATTGGCCCCCGCCTCGGCGATGTGATAACCACTGATCGAGACGCTGTAGAAATTGCGGACATTCCGCTGGGAAAAATACTCCTGTACGTCACCCATCATCTTGAGCGCAAACTCGGTGGAGAAGATGCACGTATTCTGCGCCTGGTCTTCTTTCAGGATATCCGCCTGCACGGTGCCGCGAACCGATTGCAGCGTTTCGGCTTTGATTCGTTGGTAGGTCTCACGGTCCACGACCTTGTCGCCTGATATTCCCAGCAGGCCGAGACCCAGTCCGTCATGCCCCTCCGGTAGATTGCCGTGGTAGGCGGGCCGCTTTCGGTCAGCGAAATAGGCATCGATCTTGTTCCGGGCATCGGCCCAGTGGCCGGACTCCCGTAAATACTTCTCGATCTGCTGATCGATCGCCGCGTTCATGAAAAAAGCGAGAATGGCGGGTGCCGGGCCATTGATCGTCATTGATACCGAAGTTGTCGGCACACACAGGTCGAAGCCCGAGTACAGTTTCTTGGCGTCATCCACTGAGGCGATGGAGACACCCGAGTTCCCGACCTTGCCGTAGATATCGGGGCGCTCATGGGGGTCTTCCCCGTAGAGGGTAACCGAGTCGAACGCTGTCGACAGACGGACGGCGGGATGCCCGTGGGACAGGTAGTGGAAGCGCCGGTTGGTCCGTTCCGGCATACCCTCACCGGCGAACATGCGTGTCGGATCCTCCCCGGCGCGACGATACGGATAAACACCGCCGGTATAGGGGTAACTGCCCGGAAGATTCTCCTTCATCAGGAAGCGCAGTAAATCTCCCCAACCCTCGAAACGCGGCGGCGCAATTTTGGGAATCTGCTGATGGCTCAGACTTTCGCGGTAGTTTTCACCTTCGACCAGGCGGTCGCGCACCTTATAAGTGTATTTTTCCGCGGTAATACCTGCCAGGCGTCCGGGCCAGTCAGTGAGCAGGGTCAGGGCTTCGGGACCCAGGTCGTCCAGGGCGGCGTTGTAACGCTGGCGCAGCGTTGTCAGCGTCCGATCTGCCGCATCGATCAGCCCATCCCGGGCATAGGTCTTGAGTCGGGCCGGGAGTTTCGGATCCTCCACTTCTTGCAGGGCCGCATAGCAATGCTGGGCCCGGTCGGCGGCCTGGCAGAGCGTCTCGATCGTTGCGTTTATGGAGCGTCCCTGGTCCGCGATTTCCGCGAGATACCGGGTCTTATTGCCCGGAATCAGCGCAGTCGCCCGGGGCTCGCGAATGCTGACATCGACTTCGGGATTCCACTCGTTGCCCTCCGTGGGGAATCGTTCCCGCAGCATCTGACAGAGTTTGGAGAACATCCAGGTGACGCCGGGATCGTTGAATTGGCTCGCGATGGTCGGATAGACGGGTATCTCATCGTCCGTGGCGTCGAATGCCACGTGATTGCGCTTCCATTGTTTTCGAATGTCCCGCAGGGCGTCTTCCGAACCCCGTTTGTCGAATTTGTTAAGCACAACGAGTTCAGCGAAGTCCAACATGTCGATCTTCTCCAGCTGGCTCGCGGCCCCGTAATCGCTGGTCATCACATACAAGGGTAGGTCCACCAGATCGACAATTTCGCTGTCGCTCTGACCAATGCCGGCGGTCTCCACGATAATGAGTTCAAAGCCGAGGGATTTCAGAAAAAGCACGGCATCGCCCAGCATGGCACTGGTGGCGAGGTGCTGCCGGCGCGTCGCCATGGAACGCATGTAGATCTGTTCGTTGCGCAGGCTGTTCATGCGGATGCGATCCCCGAGCAGAGCGCCACCGGTGCGGCGCCGGGTCGGATCCACAGCCAGTACGGCAATGGTCAGGGTGGGAAAGTGCTGCACGAAGCGGGATAGGATCTCATCTGTCACACTGCTTTTCCCGGCGCCGCCGGTTCCGGTAATACCGATGACGGGGACTGGTCCGGCAGCCATCTGCCATTCTCGGCGAAGTTTTTCGAGGTCGGCATCGTCGATGACGCCGTCCTCCAGAGCGGAGATCATATGGGCGATGGATAAATGATCTTCGCGCCGCGAACCAGACGGTACGGAACTGTGCTGTCGGGCTGACATTGTGCGTTGCACGAGATCCTCGATCATCCCCTTCAGTCCGAGATTCATACCGTCCTGGGGTGTATAGATGCGATCGACCCCATAGGCCTGCAGTCCTTCGATCTCGTCCGGCGTTATCGTGCCGCCGCCACCACCGAATACCGGGATGTGCTCGGCATCCAGCTCGCGCAACATGTCCACCATGTAGCGGAAATATTCGTTGTGTCCGCCCTGGTAGGAGCTGACCGCGATACCGTCCGCGTCTTCCTGGATGGCCGCGCGAACAATGTCAGCCACGCTCCGGTTATGGCCGAGGTGAATAACTTCCGTGCCTTCTGCCTGGATCAAACGCCGCATGACGTTTATGGCGGCATCGTGGCCGTCGAACAGCGAAGCTGCGGTTACGAACCGCAGCGGGCTGTCGGTCGCACCGGCGTTGGTTGCCTTGCGAATATTTTCTGCGCGACTACTCATGGATCATGCCTCCTTCGGCATCGCGAAAAGTTACGCGTTCTCCGGATTGCCGAGTGCTCCGATCATCTGCCGTTTCAAGCCTTCATGCAGCTGTTTAATAGAATCGTGGGCATCCGGTGCGACCAGCCACTGGTAAACAATTCCGATGATGGCGGCGCAGAACTGGTCCGCGATCTCGCGGACATCGATATCTTCCCGCACTTTGCCCGCTGTAATGCCGCGTCGAATCCAGGTTTCCACATCCTTCTGTCGACGTTCATGAATGTGTGCGATGACCTGCTTGAATTCCAGGTTGGGGCCGATGGAATTAAACCAGAGGATGTAGAACGCCCGAATTTTGTCAGCCGCTTCAAGCACGAAGTGATAATGAGCGTCGGTCGCCGCGAGGATGGCATCCAGCCCGACCTTGTTCTCGACTGCCTGCCCCAGCTCCCGGAGCCATTCTTCCCCGACCGACCGGATGATGAAGGAAAATAGATTGGCCTTATTTCCGAAACGGTACCCTGCGAGGCCGCGGCTGTAACCGGCACATTCGCCGACCTCTTTCAGAGTGGTGTTTTCAGTGCCGTATTCCACAATGAGTTGCACCGCAGCATCGAGCATGCGGGCATCGGACAGGGCGGTACGTTCCGTCTGCGTGCGAGGGGTGTGCTCGGGAAGGTTGTGGGGGCTCATGAGCGGATCATAAAGCAATAACTTGTTTGTCGCAAGCAAGTTATTGTGCCCTATGTCTCAAGTTGGGTTTTTGTACCCATCAGATCCGGGAGAAAGGACATAATCCGATCCACATTCCTCTAACATGCATTTTTCTGGCCGGGCTTAAGAACGCCCGCTTGGTGAGATCCAAAAGGAATCAGGTCAATCAATGTACTCTCGAATTGCAGGCACAGGACGATATCTCCCCGAGCGCGTTGTGACGAACTTCGATCTGGAGAAGATGGTCGATACCACCGACGAGTGGATCCGGACCCGAACGGGTATCGAACGAAGGCACATGGCGGCCGACGGCCAGACGACGGCGGATCTTTGCGAGATGGCGGCGCGGCGCGCAATGGATGCCGCGGGGGTCGGACCAGAGGATATCGATCTGGTCGTGATTGGGACATTGACACCGGATATCGTACCCGGTGGTATGGAATATCAGCTTCAAGAACAGTTGGGAATACCGACTTGCCCGGCTTTCAGATTGGAAGCGGCCTGCAGCGGATTTATTTACGCGCTCAGTATTGTCGATAAGTTCGTCGCCGGAGGCCAATTCAGGTGCGCATTGGTAGTGGGCGCCGAGATATTATCCCGGATTCTCGATTGGGAGGACCGTTCGACAGCCGTTATATTTGGCGACGGTGCAGGAGCCGCAATACTGCAGCCGGCAGATGAACCAGGCATCATATCAACCCATCTGAGAGCGGATGGTAAGTATTGGGAGCTTCTTTACGCTTCTTTTGCAGACTCGGAGAAGCTTCGCACACGTAGTTACGAGGGTGCTTTTGTCAGAATGAAGGGCAATGAGTTATTCAAGGTTGCGGTAAGATGTTTGGAAAGTATCGTTGATGAGACGCTCGAAGCGAATGGTCTGGATCGAACGGAAATCGATTGGTTAGTCCCTCACCAGGCAAACAAAAGAATTATTGAAGCAACGGCAAAACGTCTGGGTATGCCTATGGACAAAGTGATCCTGACCTTGCAGGAGCATGGCAATACCTCTGCCGGTTCCGTTCCAATGGCCCTTGATGTGGCGGTTCGCGATGGACGAATTCAGCGCGGCGATCTAATTCTGCTGGAATCCTTTGGCGGTGGCGTCACCTGGGGTTCAGCCTTGATCAGGTTCTGATAGGCGCTCCTACGCGATACATCGAGCGATGTGCTTTACCGATCCGTCACACGTGTCGTCGGCCGGTAGCCCGGCTTCAGCAGCATAGTCCGGCCAGCGATTGGACCGCGGGCACGTCAGGCGTTTAGATGTATCTATTATATAACATGTAGACCGATTGGGCCCGCCTCAGAACTGTACGACGGGCGGGGCGTCTGCAAATGACCAGACCTCGTAAGGCACGACGTACATCGTGAACGGGTCCGAAAACAGGTGGTCCTCGAGCCAGCGTCTGCGCATGCCGGCCTGGTTCGCCAGGTCTTCGTCGGTGAACGACTGATCCTTGCGCCGGTCGAGTATCTCCAGGTAGGCATTGACGAAGCTTTCATGAGCTGCCTGCACGAAAGTCAGGTTGACCTCGTTGATCTCCAGCATCGGCGGCACATAAAACGCGGCACCGATACAGGCCGCCTGCAACTTATCCTTGTGATAGTCCTTGTAGAGCATCTGCCGGTAACGTTCGACATCGTGGCCGTGTTCCTCGAACACTGCGTCGACCGTTTGTTTCATATAGGCGATGTCTTCGTCGATCCAGGTACCGGGTGTGTAGTCCATGTAGCCTGCGATGGCGCTCTTGCCGTTGGCCATGTAGGTAAAATAAACGGTCGCGTGCAGCTGGCCGAGTAGCGGTGTACGCGGGTGGAAATCCAGTTCGAAGTACTGATCCCAGATGGCTTCCGGAACATAGGGCGGATCGGCCATCTTGGTCTGGTTGGTATACCAGGCAGCCTTTTCGAGGACCTCGCCCCGAGCCACGCTGACCTCATGGCGAGCCTTTTCGAGGTCGAACAGGCGGGTCTCCACTTCCGTTGAGCCATTCAATCGCTCGATCGTATCCAGGAAAAATTTTTCGCGCCGCGCCGTCAGTTCCAGCATTTGGTCCGCATGTTCGCGTTGTTCTGTGGTCAGATCGTCAATCATTGGTGTTCCCCTCGGTTCTCCGGTGGCCGCCAGTGCGGCTCCGGAATTCAATGGTGCAGTGACCGCTCCTAATCCGCTGGCGCCGGCCAGTTGAAGTAATTCACGGCGAGTCAGGTGCGGAGCGTGGTGAATTGTCATAGTGGTAACTCCTTATTCGTGTCCAAGGACGACCAGCGCCTTGCCGAAATTCCGGCCGCTCATCAGGCGTTCGAAATGTGCGCCGGTATTCTCGATGCCGTAAGTCATACACTTATCAATAGGGCCTATGAACTGTTGATGGGTGCCTTTTAAATCACCCGCATGCTGAAGTCCACCGTCGTCAGGCGCTCGCAGCCGTCGTCGGTGATCACGACCGTATCCTCCATATGCACCGAGCCCCAGCCGATTTCCGTATGCGGCATATCGACGTTGACGACCATGCCTTTTTCGAACGTCTGATCGGGTTTGTCCTGTGGTTGCACGCCAGGCGCTTTCGGGTCGTCGGTGTGTTCCAGACCGAGGCTGTGCACGATGGGGTCGCGGAAATTTCTGAACCCTTCCCCGCGCACCACCGCGCCGACGGCAGCTGAAAGTTCGCTGTAGCGCACGCCCGGTTTCAGATATTCCTGCGCCGCTTCCCAGCCGGTACAAATGTGCTGATGGCGCTGACGGTGTTCGGCGGAAGGCTCGCCGAGCACGGCGCAGCGGCCGAAGTCGCCGTGGTAATGCGCGTAACGTCCGAGCGCGTCGAACAAGACCGGCTCTCCGCGTCGGATCTGGCCACCCGGTAGTTCGCCGACGCCGCAGTTCAGATAAACACCTCGTCCGCTCTGTTGCGCCATCGTAATCATGTAAACGTTTTCGAGTTCATGCCACGTGATGCCATCGGCCATTGCATCGGCGGCGGCCAGCAGCGCGGTTTCGTTGTATTGCGCCGCGGTCTTCATCAGGCTGATTTCATCCGGGGTTTTGACCAGGCGAATCTCGTTGAACAAATCGACACGGTAATCACACTGAATGTTTTCGAGTCCGCATGCCCCGAGCCATCCGGCAAGCCGCGGATCATCCGTTGCGATCCGGGCTTTCTCGAGCCCGGCCGCTTTGAGCGCGCGGGCGACGGCCCAGAATGCATCGGGCGACATCTGGTCGCCGAGGCGGTCGACGATTCCGATCCAGCGCTGTTCGAGGGCACCCAGTTCCGCGCCCTCGCGCGCCGGCCAGCCGCGATATTCGACACCCCGTGGCGTGCCATCCGGCAGTGTGCCGCTTGCGCCCGGACTCGAATGGCCGAAGAGACCCGGCATCCAGGTCCCCTTGGTTTCTACCCGGCGCAATTCGAGTGCCGGGACGATCAGGGCCGCGGGCTGGGCATCGTCGCGCGGGAGCACGGCCAAGTAGGCCGCGTCGTAGCCGCCGGCCGTGTTGAAAAGGCCCCAGTAATCGCTGAGGTAATAGACGTTGATCGGCAGCTGGGCGACCAGTCCGTCGAGGTTTTCCCGCTCGAGAATCTCTCTTGCGCGTGAGTCGTTCAACAACATTTTGTATCCAATCGTTTTTTTCGTTGCGGTGATAACGTACGGCCAAGCAGCCTCAGGCAATGATACATTCTCCCGTGATGTCTCTAATGTAATACAAGTCAGGCCAGGCAGGGCTATGTTGTTTATCAATGTCTGTCATGCGGCGGTCCTCGGTGAGCAGGTCACCGCGGACAAGCCGATCAGGGTCAGGATGCTCGGGCAAATTTTTGCGTTGTTTCTAGCCGGTTCCGGTACGGCACGTTGCAGAAGACAGTTAAACTCCGCCGATGGTTGACGCGATTGCACATTTGACGGTCGGTGTGGCCGATCTGGAGCCGGTCCGCGAACTGTGGATTGATCGGTTCGGTCTGGAAGTCGCCGCTACGCGCGGCGGCGCGGACGAAGGCCTGGCGAAACTCTGGGGCGTCTCGCCGGATCGGATCGCTGATCAGTTATTGCTCAGGACGCCGGGGGCCGAGACCGGCTGGCTGCATTTCGTTCAGTTCAGCCAACCCGATGCGCCGGTGCGCGCGGGCGCGGAACCCACCGATCTCTGTCCGAAAAGTATCGACGTGAATTGCGAGGACATGCCGGCACGTTATGCCGAGCTGATCGCCGCCGGGTGCAGATTTCGTTCGGCGGTCAGCGAATATGAAGTCGGCGGCATACGCGCGCGCGAGGTGCAGATGCCCGCTCACGACGAGACCAATATCGTCCTGATCGAGATATTGAGCGGCGGTTTCGAGATGAAATACTCGCCGGCCGGCTACGCCGCGCTGACTTCCTTCGTGGTCATCGTTCCCAGTACGAAAATCGAGGCGAGTTTCTACGCTGATCTGTTTGACCTGGACGAGCTCATGCACCATCGCATCACCGGTCCGGGATAGAGGAGGCGGTTGGGTTGCCCAGCGGTACAGCGCTCGACATGCGCTTGATGGGGCGCGAGGGCAATTTCTTCGGGCGGGTCGAGCTTATCGAATACGAGGGTCTGGAAGGTAAGGATCGCTTCCCAATGGCAAAGCCGCCCGCCCTGGGAACGCTTCACTGCGCTTTCGCGGTCAATTCGCTGGATCGGTTCGTCGAGCGTGCAGCGAAAATGGGTATTGAGATGGTTTCTCACGAGAACATCGAGACGATCTTTTGTGCCGGGACCGTTTATTCCGTGTATTCGCCGGCCGGGCTGCGAATTGAAATCTTCCAGCGAAGCCAGGACTTCGTCGTGGGGTAAAATAAATCCGGCGCCTTTTAAATTTACATATAGGCGAAAATAGTTATGGAATGGAAGCGAATTCTCGATGCAGCACCCTGGGGCGTGCGCGCCATGCCGCGAGGCGGGGTCATGGATGGCTATTTCTACATCATTAGCGGCCGTAGCGGCCCGATGAAGATCTATGGGGACACCTGGCGAAGTCCCGATGGCGTGAATTGGGAGAAGATGTCCGACAAAACCGGTTGGGGTAAACGGTGCTACCCGGAAGTCGAAGTCGTTCGGGGCAACCTGGTCCTGACCGCCGGTCAGGGGCTGGTCAAGTTCCATAACGACGTGTGGCGCTCCGCGGATCAGGGCCGCACCTGGGAGCAGGTCTGCGCTGACGCGCCCTGGAACGTGCGGGCCGGTCACCACACCACGACATTTGATGACGTCATTTACCTTTGGGGCGGTGCGCGCAACTCCTTTGACCGGATCTTCTACCCCGAGCTGTGGGTCAGTAAAGACCTGGGGCGAAACCTGGGAACTGCGGGCCGAATTGCCCGAAGACATGGGCAGGGCCGGCATGCAGGTCGTCAAGATCGATGGCACGATTTATTTCATGGGCGGCGATCACGATAAACCGGTGTTCCAGGCCAACTGGTCCGGCCGCAGGAATGATGTCTGGAAATCGGATGACCTGGGCGAGACCTGGGAGTTGCTCGGACATGCGCCCTGGGTCCCGCGCACGGGACATCAATGTATCGCACACAATGGCAAAGTCATTTGCGTTGGCGGTCACGCGCAGGGTCAGCATAAATACAAACAGATCTTGATGAATGACCTGTGGATCTGGGATCCGAAGGACGGCATCGACGGCTGGAAACTGGTGACCGATGAGGTGTGGGTTTGCCCCGATAACCCGGACAGCCGTGGCAAGAGTGACTTTATGATCGAGGTCCGTGACGGCAAGATCTGGACCTTCGGCGGCGACCGGGAGGTCGCGTCCCCGTGGCCGCAAGACAATGATGTTTGGGTTGCAGAGTTGCCAGCCGATTAGGGAAACAGGGGTCGAACCGAGGTTAGGAAAACAAGGGCCGGTGCGCATGATTAAGCTGTTATGGGGCGTGTGAGACATGATCCGATCTGCGACACTGGACGATGCACCTTCGGTCGCTTCGATCTACAACTATTACGTGCAAAACTCCGTCGTAACCTTTGAAGAAGAATCGGTTCCAAATTCCGTTATGGCCGAACGTATTACAGATGGTCTTTCGGTTGGCGCATGGCTTGTAGTGGAAAGCGGCGGGGAGTTACTGGGCTATAGCTACTCAGCCCCTTTTGCGGCGAGAAGTGCATATCGGAAATCTGTGGAGACAACGGTTTATGTAGCGCACGACCACCTGTGGCAAGGTCACGGAAGCCGGTTATATAATTCACTTATCGAGCGTTTGCGAAGCGAAGATCTGCATTGTGCGATCGGATTGATCGCGCTCCCGAATCAGGGGAGTGTGTCGCTGCATGAAAAGCTCGGATTCCGAAAGGTTGGAGAGTTAGGTGAGGTCGGCTGGAAGTTCGAAAAATGGGTTAACGTTGGCTACTGGCAACTGGTGTTCTAGCTTGCCGCCTAACCAGCACAAGCAACGGACGTTTGACCGCGTCGCACTTTTGCTACCGCAAAAGTCCGTCGCCCTCAAACGCCGCTGTTGCGGGCGTTAGAAGGCATGGTTCCCGAGACACAGACATGCCCGTCCTGTTCAGCGGCCCTTGAACCGGGTCACCTGTACGTTCGAGGTCTGGGGTCGTCCTTACTCTGGTCAAAACGCGGCGACATAAAACTACTCTCACGCAAGAATCTGGAGCAGATCGATCTGCGTCGCATCAGTTCGACGAATGTGGGTGGCCAGGCAATAATCGATGCATGGTTATGTCCAAGCTGTGACATGGTTTGTTTCCGGCGCAAGTAACCCTGCCTTGAGGTTTTCGCAGATGCCTTCTTACCGATGCCTGATCACCACCTTGCCGATATGGCTCGCCCTCGATGACGGCGAGGCCATAAACTCAAACGCCTCCACCGCCTGATCGAAATCGAACACCTTATCTATTACGGCTTCGATCCGGTTCTGAGCCACGGCGTTGACCAGCTCCACGAGTGTTGCCCGAGAGGCACTGGTCAGTCCCTTGACCGTCAGGTTTTTCATCATCAAGCCGTTCAACGTCGGCAGCTTTTTCGGCGGCGGGCCACCGCCGATGATAATAATCGTCGCGTTGGCAGCGGCGGCCTGCATTGACTGATCCAGCGTCGGCCGCCCGACGTTCTCGAGCACGATATCCGCGCCCCGGCCGTCGGTCAGTTCGACCACCTTCCTGCCCCAGTTCGGATTGGTTTTGTAGTTGATGCCGACATCCGCGCCCAGCGCTTTCATGCGCTCGAGTTTCGCATCGCTGGAGGAGGTGATCACGACCTTTGCGCCGGCGAGCTTCGCGAGTTTCAGTCCCCAGGACGACACGCCGCCGGTGCCGAGTGTCAGCACGGTGGTTGGAATATTGGTGTCTGACACCAATTTCCCTTCTGCCGTCATGCCACCCATCCTTAACCCGTGCCAGGCGGCGAGGCCCGCCACCGGCAGCGTGCACGCCGTCTCCCACGAGACGCTTTCCGGTATCCGCACCAGGCATTGGGCCGGCAGCGCGAGCCGCTCGGCCAGCCAGCCGTCCACCGAGTTGCCGATGTCGTTGTAGAAATAGGCCGTCTTCCACGGACCCGACAGCCAGTCGATGAAGTGGGTGGAAATGACGCGGTCACCGACCGCAACCTGGGTGACTCCGTCACCTACGGCGACAACGCGTCCGGCCCCATCGCTTAAGGGCACGCGGTTCGCGGCCACATTGGGCGGGAACGCGCCGCCAACGATGGCGCGGTCGCGGGCATTGATGGCCGACGTGTGCACCTCGATCACGGCCTGACCGGGCCCGGCGACAGGCGCCGGTCTTTCGACGAGGCGCAGGCCGTCAGGTCCTTTGCGTTCCCCGACTTCCCAGGCGCGGATCGCGGCGGGGCCAGCGTTGGCCGCGGCCAGGACGTTACGAAAGGGCAGGCCGGCGGCGGCCAGAGTGGTGGATGTCAGGAAGAGACGGCGGTTGATCAACATGGAATGAACTCGGCTTCGGCTGACTTGCCCCGAAGCATATCAGGCCGAAGGAAATAGGGGTCGAACCGAGGTTTATAAAGAGACGGTGTCAGGAAGTAGGGGTCGATCCGAGGTTTTGGCCGGGGTGATTCGGGTTCAGGTGACCGCGTTTCTAAGGCGGCGCAATCGCGGAAACTGCGGTTCGACCCCTTATTTTCCCGACTGGTTTGCTGAGGTCTCTTCCCACGGCCAGGTTCCGGCTTGAATTGAAGACGCCGGGTCAGCGGATTTTTCTCCGCATTGCTGGGGTGGCTGATCGTCTCTATTATCGTCATGGTGGTTTCGTGGTTCATTGGTGTCAATGGACGATATGAAGTACTGATCATTGACCGTCGGCGGTAAGCTCCGGCGTAAACTACATGCTGAAATGGTGATTATGAGCTCATGAACGAGCAGATCGATTACGCCAACCGAATCCTGACCCGGCTCAGCGAATCGCTCGGCAGCGCGCTGCCCGGCATCTTCGCCGGCCTGGTCGTCATCGTCGTCTTTTTCATCGCCGCCGTCATGAGCCGCAAGCTGCTGCGCCGTCTGTCGGCGCGGGTCGAGGCTGACAAGCGTCCGCTCATCGCGCTGGCCGGCGAGACGCTGTTCTATGTCGTGATCACCGTCGGCCTGATCTCGGGCCTCGGCACGATGGGGATCGATGTCTCCGCGCTGATCGCCGGCCTGGGCCTGACCGGCTTCGCGCTCGGTTTCGCCCTGCGCGACGCGGTCTCCAATCTGATCGCCGGCGTGCTGATCCTGCTCTATCAGCCCTTCGGTTACGGTGACCGGATCACGGTTGCGGGCAACAGCGGCACGGTGATCAGCATCAACTTCCGCTACACGGTCCTGGAGGCCGAGGGCGGGGACGTCGTCCACGTACCCAACAGCACCATGTTCAGCAATAGCGTCACGGTCAAGCCGGGCGCCGAATAGACCTCGTACGGGGTCTGACACCCGCCGCGAAATGCAGAAAATAAACCCGGCACCTTTTCGGGAATGAACTTCACTGCCCGACCAGGCTCTCCAGCGGTATATTCAATCCTGCATGCAAGCGCCGGATCATCGTGATCGACAAACTTCGTTTGCGATTCAAAATTTCCGATATACGGTGGCGGCTGCCGAGGTAGGGCTCCAGATCCTTGCGTTCCAGGCCCATTTGCTCGGCCCGAAACAGGATCGCGTCGACCGGGTCGGGGGGTTCGATCGGGAAGTTTCGGTCTTCGTAAGCTTCAACCAGTGTCGCCAACACATCGAGTTCGTCGTCCGCCGGTGTGTCGGGTTCGGCGTACATGAGTTCGCGAACACGCGCCAGCGCGCGTTGGTAGCTGTCTTCGTCCTTGATCGGTTCGATATTCATTGCAATGACTCTTGGTAAATCCGGTCGTAATCCTTATGCGTGCCGACGAAGCGTATAAATACAATTCCACCGGCGTAGTTCAGGGCCGTGATCAGCCGGTACTTATTGCCGGCGATATTGAAAACCACGCGGTTGTCCGTCAGAAAGCTGGCCTGCCGGTAAAGCGTTTTGATGTCATGCGGTGTTCGCCAGTTTGCGGCCCGGGCTTCTTCATACCACGCCCTCAACGGTCGCTCCGCATCCCGATGACGAGGTTGTTCCCAGAATTCCCGCAGGGTTCGCTTGGCAATCACGCGCACCAGGATTTGCACGGAGGGACTCTACCATGTTCCCATAATGGGAACAACGGACGGGTCCACCAGGCCCACAGGATGTGTGGCTGAAAACAAGCCATGCTCGGGGTCTTGTCCAATACTGTATGCATAAACAGTATTGTGACGACGGCCCGCTATCTTCTAAAGGACAATAACTCGCGGTGAAATACGGAAATGGAGGGCACGGTTTCGACCCAGAAAAGGCGCCTTCCCTTTTCCAGATACACTCTCGCCGATATATGGACCCGACGTCACATTGAGTAGAAAATAAACCCCGCAGCTTTTACAAATAACAAAGAAGGCCTCAGAAAATGGACAGAGACACAGCAGTAAACATGGCCCAGCAAGCCATCAAAGCCAAAAACAAACGCTTGATAGACGCAGTCCTCAGAATCAAGGCGGAACGCGAACAAAACCCATCACCCCCGAAACCGACCAATGAACTTCCCCTGATCGCCGTGACCTGTTCGACCGGCTGGGAGTGTTACGCCATTGTCGAGGAGCTGACCAAGACGCTGAAGTACCGGGTGCGCGCGCTCTACCGCACGCCGGGCACCCAGGCGGCGGAGCGTCTCGAGACGTTGCTGACCAAAGTCGAGGCCGAACATCCGGGCTTGCTGACCGTGCACTCCGGCATGGACATGAACTCCGAAGAGAAGCTGACCGAAGGATTCAAAGATTGCGATGGCGTCGTGTTGTATTGCACGGCGAACGAGGCCAAGGCCGGCAAGATCACGAATCACGGCAAAGATCCGGTCGGCGGCCGGATCGCGTTCATGAGACAGGTCGCGGCCGCGCTGGCGGCGCTCAAGGCCAACCCGTCGGTCAAGCAGGTCATTACGCTGGTCTTCCCGCCCGACAAGGTATCCGGGATTGCCGACGATTACCCCGATATACCCTGGTGGATGCATCAGCGGTTGTTGTTCTCGGATTTCATGCGCGAGCAGGGCATCAACGTCACCTGTATCCATCGCCCGGCCTACTACTACGCGATGCATCGCGTCGACTACACCAACACGACCCAGTTCCGCGGCGACAGCCGTATGTCTCAAACCATGATCAAGGAAAACAACCTGTCGGGTATTAACGACCCGGATGTCATGATCAACTGGGTGGACGTGCGTGATGTCGGTAAATGGGCGGGCACCTGTTTCGAGTACCCAGAAGTGTTCGAAAATGTCAGCTTCTCGATAGCCTCCTGCGCGATGACGGGCGACGAGGCGGTCGCGATTGCCGAGCGCACCAACAAGCACGGCACGACGTTCAAGTACAAGCAGTTCCCGTTGTTGCTCATGAAGACGCTCAGCAAAGTCACCGAAGAAGTGATGTATCCGCTGCTCTACTCGCAGTGGTACGGCCACAAAGGGAACGCCTATGACTTCGCCAGCGATGCCGACGTCGCCGACCTGGAACGGATCCATCCGCGCTGGACCTTCGAGAAAAAACTCGAGGACTGGGGGATTACGGATATCAAGCCCGGGCAGAAATAGAGTTGGTGTCAGACACCAAATAACGATCGGCTATAAGGTGTCTGACACCAATTTCCCATGCCTTTACCCGATTACACCCTGCGCCGTTCCCCCCGCGCCAAGCACGTCCGGCTCCACATCACCCCCACCGAAGGGCTGGTCGTCGTCGTGCCCCTCCGGTTCGATGCGAATCGCGTACCCGATCTGCTCGATGCGAAACGCAACTGGATCGACCGGAAGCTCGCGACGCTCGAACGCGTCGATGTGGATCTCGCATTGCCGGAAACAATCGAGCTCAAGGCGGTCGGAAAAAGCTGGCAAGTCGATTACCGGCCAACGTTATCGGCGAGCGTTTCTGCTCGTGAGCACAGCGGCGTATTGATTCTTAGCGGCGCGGTCGGCGACCGGGCAAAATGCCGCGCAGCGCTCCAGCGCTGGCTCGCCCGCCAGGCAAAAATTCACCTCGTGCCGTGGCTCGAAACACTAAGCGACACGCATAAGCTGCGATTTCGCAAAGCCACGATACGCGGCCAAAAGACCCGCTGGGGCAGCTGCTCGTCCAAGGGAACGATCAGCCTCAACTGCCAGTTGCTGCTCCTCGAGCGCGAGCTCGTGAACTGCGTGCTGGTGCATGAGCTCTGCCATACCCGTCATCTGAACCATGGGCCGAAGTTCTGGGCGCTGGTCGAGCAATTCGAGCGGGACCACCGCGAGCTGCATCGGCGGCTCAGGCAGGAGTGGGCGAGGTTGCCGGGGTGGTTGGGCTAATGCTAAACGCCATCGTTACGGGAGCGAACCGAGGGATCGGCCTGCAGCTTTGCGGGGCCCTGAAAGAACGTGGCTACACAGTGACGGCTCTATGCCGGCAACCCAGCGATGCGCTGGCGGATCTCGGCATCGACATCCATGAAAACTATGACGTCACCGACGGCGCGGCTATCGATGAATTCGCGCGCACGGTCGAGCTTGGCTCGGTGGACCTGTTGATCAACAACGCCGGAATTCTGCACGGCACGACACTCGAAGACCTGGACCTCGAATCGGTGCGGCGGCAGTTCGAGGTCAACGCGCTGGCCCCATTGCGAGTGACTCGTTCATTGCTGCCTGCGTTCGGCGAGGGCGCCAAGATTGCACTCATTACGAGTCGCATGGGCTCCATCGCGGATAACGACTCAGGCGGCAGTTACGGATACCGCATGTCGAAGGCGGCCCTGAACGCGGCAGGCATGTCGCTGGCCAGGGACCTCCATGCGCGAGGCATTGCGGTGGCCATCCTGCACCCCGGCTATGTTCGGACCGACATGACCGGGCAATCCGGTTTGATCGACACCGACGAGTCCGTCGCCGGATTGCTCCAGCGTATCGATGAACTGGATCTGAACAACACCGGCACTTTCTGGCACACCAACGGTGAAATCCTGCCGTGGTGACGCTCCCGTTGGTGTCTGACCCTGATTCCGACTAAAGTTGACGATCTACCACACAACAATAACGAGGTCTGACATGCAACAGGGACAAATGGTAATAGCAATCGCAATCACTTTGGGTCTGGCTGTAGTGTTCGCCGGGTGTTCAACAGACCAGACCGCCGACGAGCGGGAACTCGAAGCGACCATGAAGGAGCACGGGAACGACAGGTCTGACATGCGACAGGGACAAATAGTAATAGCAATCGCAATCACTTTGGGTCTGGCTGTAGTGTTCGC
>PVMK01174555.1_pt1 | contig 49929 bp, 47 predicted proteins | sample 1853481 | NCBI WGS metagenome assembly PVMK01 (sample SAMN08533507, study PRJNA380276) | Marine sediment metagenome, whole genome shotgun sequencing project.
ATATCGTGGTATGCGGTGCCGAACCGCTATTTTTCCTCGACTACTTTGCAACCGGTAAACTCGATCTCGACCAGGCCGAGTCGGTAGTCAGGGGGATTGCCAGGGGATGCTCCCTGGCCGGCTGCGCCCTGACCGGGGGAGAAACTGCCGAGATGCCCGGCATGTACCAGCCCGGGGACTATGACCTTGCCGGCTTTGCAGTGGGTATTGTTGAAAAGGAAAACATCATAACCCCTGACCGGGTGAAGGTTGGCAATGTGATTCTCGGCCTGGGCTCAAGCGGGCCCCACTCCAATGGCTATTCGCTCATTCGCAAGGTTATTGAAGTCTCGGGTGCGGATCTTTCAAGGCAGTTCGAAGAGTCGACCCTGGGCGAAAAGCTGATCGAACCAACCCGGATCTATGTCAAATCCATTCTGTCTCTTTTGCAGGTTTGCGAGGTTACCGCAATTTCCCATATCACCGGCGGCGGATTTACCGAAAACCTGCCCCGTGTACTTCCGCACTCCCTCAATGCCAGGATTTCTCGGTCATCGTGGGTGGTGCCTGGCGTCTTCAACTGGCTGCAGGATGCCGGAAATATTACCGATGCCGAGATGATGCGGACATTCAACTGCGGAATCGGTATGGCGGTTTGCGTTGACGAATCTGATGCAGATGCCGCGGCTCAGTCGCTCAGGGATAGTGGTGAACAGGTCGTGGTGCTGGGCGAAATCATCGATCACGGTGATACCAGGGTCGAGTTCACCGACTGATTGTGATCATGGCTGAAGGATTACTGCAAATTGTCGTACTGGTTTCCGGCAGCGGGTCAAACCTGCAGTCAATCATCGATCATATCGGGTCCGGTGACCTTGATGCCAGGATTGCCGCGGTAATCAGCGATAACCCTGATGCCTATGGCCTGGATCGTGCCAGGCAGGCCGGAATTCCGGCACTGGCGCTGCCACCCGGGGATTACCCCACAGGTGATACCTATGACAGCGCGTTGACCAAGCTGGTGAATCAATACAACCCGCAGCTCATCGTCCTTGCCGGTTTTATGAGAATCCTCGGAGCGGGGTTCGTCAACCGGTTCAGTACGCGCATTGTCAATATTCATCCGTCCCTGCTGCCAAAACACCGGGGCCTGCACACCCACCAGAAAGCGATTGATGCGGGTGATACCGAACACGGGGCAACAGTTCACTTTGTCACCACCAATCTGGATGATGGCCCGATTATCGTTCAGGCCAGTGTTAACATCGAGCCAGGCGATAATGCGGAATCGCTGCAGCAGAGAGTGCTGCGCCAGGAACATATTATTTATCCACGGGCGATTCAGTGGATAGCCGATGGAACAACTGATTTTCACAACCCCAGGCCATTATGAAATATCTGTCTATTATTACAATGAAAGTGTGCGGGTTAACCGCAACTGCCATAGCGCTTTTTGTCAGCACGATTCTGGCCAGCCATGCGGTGGACCTCGAATCCCGGACACTGAGATACTCGGTTTTTTATGGCAGCCGCGATGCCGGTGAACTGGAGATAATTATTGAGCGCACAGACGACACCATCAAGACCACTGCAATTAGCCATCTCAGCGATCTCGCCCGGATGTTCCTGCCCGGTCAAACTATTGAAACCTGGTTCCGCATAGAAGGGGAAAAGGTGTTGCTGGATCGTGGTCATATACTCGACCACAAGGATGAGACTGTGAGCAGTGAATTCACCATAGACCGCGACAATGGGGTGATTGATTATCAGCCCCGGGATGACGTACCGATCGAAGATGGCGATCACTTTGAGTCCACCAGCTTCCCCATAGTATTGATGACATCGGTTGTAGAGAGCATTGCCGGACAAACAATCAGGGATACCAACCCGAAGAAATCCCGCTATTACGTCTACCAGCCTCCCGCAAAGGAAAAACTGGAGCTAAACGGCAAGATGTACAAAACCTGGAAAGTGACCCGCAATAAACGCGGCGACGCAGACCGGACGGTCACTTTCTGGCTGGATAGAAAAGACCAGAAAGTTCCCCTCAAGATTATCAGTACAAAAAAGGGCAAGAGCACGGTGATGACCCTGCTCAATCCTTCATAATCCTTCATAATCGAAATGGATGTGGACATCGCCGGTCGTTTTTACCACGCCTGATTTGTCGATCACGCCATCCACCTTTTAGAGAATCAGATCCAGTCCCGGCACAAACATGGTTCCAGCCCTGAGTATTTCCCAACTTGAAAAAGTTTATGACAACGGTCACGTTGCCCTGAAGGGAATAGACCTGACTGTTGAGCAGGGGGACTTTTTTGCCCTGCTGGGGAAAAATGGCGCCGGAAAATCGACTACTATTGGCATCATATCCTCCCTGGTCAATAAAACTTCGGGAACAGTAAAAGTATTTGGCGTGGACATCGATGATGACTTTCCCCTGGCGAAGTCCTATATCGGTATCGTTCCCCAGGAATTCAATTTCAGTGTCTTTGAAACCCCGGAGCAAGTGGTGATGAACCAGGCCGGTTACTACGGCGTCCCCAGGAAAGTCGCAAGGGAGGCCACTCATCACTATCTTCAACAGCTCGGACTGTTTGACAAGAAAGATGAGTCTTCGCGGTTTCTATCGGGAGGGATGAAGAGACGGCTTATGATTGCCAGGGCGCTGGTCAACCAGCCCAGGCTGCTGATACTCGATGAGCCCACTGCGGGGGTCGATATCGAAATTCGCAGGTCCATGTGGCAATACCTCACCACTATCAACGAGGATGGAACAACAATAATCCTCACCACCCATTACCTCGAAGAAGCAGAAAGCCTGTGCAGGAATATCGCGATTATCGAGAGCGGTGAGCTGGTGGAAAACACCAGTATGCGGAACCTGCTGTCGAAATTGCAGCAGGAAACCTATGTACTTGACCTGGTAGAACCCGTGCAAAGCCTGCCCCCGGAACTGCAATCATCATCCCGCCACCAGTGGCACCATAAAAACAGTTCTACCCTTGAGGTAACGGTGCCGAGAGACCAGGGAATCAGCGCCATCTTCGAACACCTCGGCAAGTACGGCATCAGGGTCCAGAGTATGCGCAACAAGTCGAACAGGCTCGAACAGCTATTCCTGGAAATGACTGACCGGCCTGATGCCCCGGGTGATTCAGGTCAGGAGGTGTCGGAATGAACTGGCGGCAAAAATGGATTGCACTGCTGACCATTCTGAGCAAGGAGGTCACCCGCTTCATGCGAATCTGGCAGCAGACCGTATTTCCGCCGGCAATCACAACCATGTTGTATTTTGTTATTTTCGGCAACCTGATCGGCCCGCGCATCGGGCAGATGGATGGCTTTGATTACATGGACTTTATCGTACCCGGCCTGATACTGATGTCGGTGATAACAAGTTCCTATGCCAATGTTTCCTCATCGTTCTTTAGCGCCAAATTCCAGCGATCCATCGAAGAGATCCAGGTTTCCCCGGTTCCCAACAGTATTATCCTGATCGGCTATGTTGGCGGGGGCATGTTTCGTGGCCTGCTGGTTGGCTGTGTCGTTACCGTTGTTTCACTGTTTTTTACCCGGCTGTCAATATTCAACTTTGCCGTGATGGCCAGTATCATCCTGCTCACCGCAACCCTGTTTTCCCTTGCCGGGTTCCTCAACGGCCTGTTTGCAAGGAAATTTGACGACGTTACTATAATCCCGAATTTCGTCCTCACTCCCCTCACCTACCTGGGCGGAATATTTTACTCGATCAAGCTTTTACCCGAGTTCTGGCAGTCCGTATCCCATGCCAATCCCATTCTTTACATGATCAATGCTTTCCGCTATGGGTTCCTCGGTATCTCGGATATCAGCCTGGGTATTTCCTACCTGCTTATAATCCTGTTCTGTGTCGGTCTTTTCGCTGTAAACTTGCGTCTTCTGAATTCGGGCTTCGGTATACGGGAATAGTCTGCTGCCCGGCATCAGCTATTGGCGGTTATCTAACTCGCTCCAGTCAGGCCATGCGTCGGAAATCTGGCTCTCATCGGCATTTCCTTGCGAGCTGTAATGCGCAAATACCCGTAACATTTCGTGCATAATCCTATCAATTCAATAACCAGGTGGATAAGACATCTTGCCCGAAACACCACTCTACAAAAAGGTTGAACAGCATATCAGGGGGCACATCGAAAGCGGGACCTGGGTACCAGGCGACCTGGTACCGTCCGAATCGCGCTTGTCCAATTCTCTCGACGTCAGTATCGGCACAGTCAGGAAGGCCATTGACATGCTGGAACGGGAGAAACTGCTGTATCGGCACCAGGGGAAGGGAACTTATGTTTCCCGAATCGATTTCGACCAGAGCCTGTTCCGGTTTTTTACCTATGGAACCGGCACCGGGGAATCGGCACGTATTCACAAAATCACACCGAAGAGAGAGAAAATTTCCGGCACCGCCGATATATGCCGTCACCTCAATGTGCCGGTTGGCACCTCCCTGGTCTATATCGAACGCCTCGGGCTTGATGATGAAGACCGGCCGGTACTGGTAGAGAAATGCTGGTGGCTGGCAGACATCGTCGATGGGCTGGAGGACACTGACCTGCATATTCCGGACCTGTTTTACGCCCTGATAGAGGAAAAATTTGGTGTCCATGTGGTTCGTGCTGAGGAAACCCTGACCGCCGAAATTGCTGACGTCGAAACGGCGAAGGCCCTTAACATTGTTCCCGGCGATCCCCTGGTGGTACTGCTGCGTACCACCCATGCAACCAATGACCGGATTATCGAATACCGGGTCACCCGGGGTCATCCGGACAGGTTCAGTTACAAGACTGAAATCAGGTAATGACAGCCGGCACATCCACCGATACCCCGCTGGAATTTTGTCTGATATACAGATGACCACGCGACAACAGGACTACGATTACATCGTTGTCGGCGGGGGTTCTGCTGGCTGTGTGGTTGCCAGCCGCCTCAGTGAAAACCCCGCTCACAGTGTCCTTTTGCTGGAAGCGGGGGTCAGGGACCGCAGTCCCTGGATTCATATTCCGGTTGGTTACTTCAAGACCATGCACGATCCCAGGCTGGACTGGTGCTATGTTACCGACCCTGATGTTGGTCTCAATGGCCGACAGCTAAAGTGGCCACGTGGCAAGGTTCTTGGCGGATCCAGCTCGTTGAATGGCCTGTTGTACGTTCGCGGCCAGCCCCAGGACTATGACGACTGGGCACGCGCCGGAAACCCGGGCTGGTCATTCGAAGACGTTTTGCCCTATTTCATCAAGTCCGAAGACCAGGAAAGGGGGGACCTTCCCTTGCATGGAACAGGTGGCCCGCAAAAAGTTTCAGACATTCGTCTTCGCCGCCCTGTCACTGACGCATTTATAGAGGCCGCAGTACAGGCAGGAATTCCCCTTAATGACGACATAAACGGTGCCCGGCAGGAAGGGGTCGGCTATTTCCAGCTCACCACCCATAACGGGTTGCGCTGGAGTACTGCCAGGGGCTTTCTCAAGCCAGCCGCAAGACGCCCGAACCTGACAGTGGTAACCAGGGCACATGTTTGCCGCGTTGTCCTTGCGGGAAGAAAGGTAACCGGCGTGGAGTATCTCAACGAAGGTCAGAAGCAAACCGCCCGTTGTACCAGGGAAACTATTCTGTGCGCGGGCGCCATCGGCTCACCGCAAATACTCCAGCTATCCGGAATTGGGCCCGGCAGTTTGCTGCAGGGGCTGGAAATACCGGTTGTTGCTGATCTGCCGGGCGTTGGTGCAAACCTCCAGGATCACCTGCAGATTCGCGCGGTATATAAAACCTCGAGCCCCACACTGAACGATGAAGTAGGCAGCCCGTTACGCAAACTGATGGCAGGACTCCAGTATGTGCTGCTCAGGAGTGGACCAATGACCCTGGCTGCCAGCCAGGTTGTCATATTTACCCATGCAGGGGAACGGTCGAGCAGGCCGGATATCCAGTTTCACTTCCAGCCCCTGAGCTCCGACAGTCCCGGGGAGGGGACCCACAAGTTTTCCGCTTTTACTTCATCGGTGTGCCAGCTACGACCATCCAGCAAAGGTTTTGTACACATAAAGTCCAGCGATCCACTGGTCTACCCATCCATTCAGCCAAATTATCTCTCTACCGCTCAAGACTGTGATATTGCTGTCAGGGCCATGAAAGTTTCTCGCAGGATCGCCTCAATGCCGGCACTAAAAGCATTTATCACCAGTGAATTCGACCCAGGCCCGGGGGTTGTTACTGATGAGCAACTGCTGGAACATGCAAGAAACACAGCAACCACAATCTACCACCCAAGTTGCACCTGCAAGATGGGCCCGGGCTCCGATTCCCATGCGGTCGTTGACAGCAACCTGAAGGTCCACGGGATTGAGGGATTAAGGATAGCCGACGCTTCAATCATGCCCAGGATTACCTCAGGTAACACCAATGCACCAAGTATCATGATCGGTGAAAAGGGTGCTGACCTCATTACCGGCGCCAGCCACTAGACAATTATGGTTGAATCACTAAACACCCGGGCCGGCAGTATCGACAAACTGCAAAAACTGGCAAAAATGCGGATACCGAAATTTGCATATGAGTACCTCGCGGCCGGTTGTATCACGGACTGCTCTGTTGCGAAAAACCGTTCAGACCTGGACCAGGCAACCCTTGTGCCGAAATACCTTGTCGAAGCAGAGCCCCCTGACATTTCCTGTACAGTGCTTGATCGTCAGTACGCGATTCCCCTGGGTATAGCTCCAATTGGTTTAAGCGGGATGATCTGGCCAAAATCCGCCGAATACCTGGCAACCGCAGCACGCAACTCCAATATTCCTTTCGTTCTCAGTACGGTCGCTTCGACATCCATTGAGCGTGCTGCGGAATGTGCCGGAGATAACTTCTGGTTCCAGCTATACCCGCCGCCGGATGAGAAAATTCGCAAGGATCTTATGCGCCGCGCCCGTGATAGCGGCTGCCGACACCTGGTCGTCACCATTGACGTTCCTGCGCTGGGTCGGCGACCCCGGGACATCCAGAATGGACTCGCATTTCCGTCTGCCATCACCTTTCGAAATTTGCTGCAATCTGCAATTCGCCCCGCCTGGGCATTGCAGACGGCCCGCCAGGGTATTCCGGAATTTGCCAACCTTACACCCTATATGGAGGCGACCAGGGATCTGCAAAAACTGGCTTTCTATATAAGATCTACCCTGAAAGATATTGTTGATGTGGCACTGTTAAAGAAAATCCGCGCAGAATGGCCCCACAAACTTATCGTCAAGGGCATATTGACACCCGAGGATGCAGCATTGGCCATTGACGCTGGTGCAGATGCGTTGTGGGTGTCAAATCACGGTGGTCGCCAGCTGGATGCAGCGCCATCAAGCCTGTCGGTACTGGGCAGAATAGCCGAAAGTACTGCCGAACGTTCCGAGCTGTTTGTGGATGGCGGTGTGCAGTCAGGTGTCGATGTCGCCAGATTTCTGGCTCATGGTGCCCACATGGTGTTTGCCGGCAGGGCATTTATGTACGGTGTTTCTGCATTTGGGCCACCGGGCGCACAACATGCCATAGATATTCTCGAATCGGAATTCCTGCAAACCATGAACCAGCTTCGATGCAGCACACCCGCCGGCCTGATCGAACATCTTGAGGGCACCTCTATTAATTGATGAACGTAAATTTTGAGCCCAAAATATCCAATATCTGCGTTGCCCAGAAAGATAAAGATGGGCTTCGCAATAGCTGGCTATTACGTTCGCGCATTTTATAACCATGGGGCGCCTTGCTCTTGAAAATTTTGACTCTCAATCTTTCTCGCCCACAATTAATAGAAGTGCCCTTGAATGAATTGCCTGCCCACCAACCCATGGCGACCGCGGTGTACACCCGGCGATTCTTTATGCTGCCGACTTCCATGGAGCATTCACCACCTGAATATCACGTTGTGAAGGGATCATAGGACCTACTCCTAGCGGCGATGACCGGCTATACAAGTAATTCCCGGGGCAAGAATTCGAGCCGGGAATCGAACAGGAAAAGAACTAACAGGAACAACATTTGTGGAGTAAAACTGTGGCCCGGGCATCGATCTGCGATATGCCCTGGCTAGTCGTCCGCTATCAGTCGTTTACCCATGGATGCCACGGGATCAATTTCATAGCCGATTGCCCGGTAAAATTCGATGGCATCGAGATTTGATTCTCTTATCTGCAGGTTGATTTTGGGGCAACCTTCCTCGACCAGTGTTTTTTCCACATAAGCCATTAATTTCCTGCCATAACCCCTGTTCCGAGCACCCGGCGACACCGCAAGATAGTTGATCCAGCCCCGATGGCCATCATATCCCCCCATTACGGAGGCAACGATATTCCCTTCCACCGTGCCAACCAGGAACAGCTCGGGGCTGACTGACAGCTTGCGCGCAATATCCAATGTCGGATCGTTCCACGGTTTAACCAGGCCGCATGCCTTCCATAGCTCGACAACCTCAAACTGGTCCCCAGGTTGATACTGTCGGATCTTCATGAAGTCATTGCCCCAGGCACAGCATGGCTGTGGGTACGAGGTTTTCCGGCAAGTCCAGCGCTGCAGCAAGTTTCTCGTCCACAAATCCGCCGACGTGAACCATGCCGATGTCCATGGCGGTTGCCTGCAGGTGTATGTTCTGGGAAATTGCACCTGTTTCGACGTAGGCATATCGCTCGCCACGGCGCTTTTTTGGCGCCTGGTCGCGAAAGTGGTGAATTATTGCCGACATATTCATGCACACAACAATAACGGCTGAGGCATCACTGATCCAGGGCTGGGGTCCAATCGCCGTCTCTTCGAGCCCGCTTCTGTGACCTGCTGAGGAACCCGGCTCCAGGCTATGCGACCCAAACTGGTAGCGATATATCCCGGCGTCAATTCCCGTCACGTCGTTTACAACAAGTAACAGCTCAGCGGGATACACGCCCCCCGCCGATGGCGCATTCCTGCATGGCCCACTTTCACAATTGCCCTGTCCTGCCCACAACAGCTGCGATACCGCGTCCAGCGACAATGGCATGCCGTTATAATCGCGACGCGTACGGCGGCGGGTCAGCGCTTTCTCGAGGCTATAGGACGAATCGGTAAGGGGAGTCGGGAGATTTATTGTGGATGTCTGCATGACGGTACTATGGGAGCATTGAATTTTCTGTTTAAACGGGTCTCAATGTGCTTGAAAGACGCAGTAGTAACCCGGGCAGTGGCAACCCGGCTAGTATCTATTTTCCGGCCCAGATCAGCTCGAGGCGGATGCCTCCGGGTTCGGTAAACATCATATGTACCCGCGGTCCATCGCCCACCGGTTCAGGCAGAAACTCGATGGTGACACCCGGATAATCCTGCACTTTTTGTGACAGGGCGTTAAGTTCATCCAGGGAATTTACTTGCAGCGCAACATGGTGCAGTCCAACGTTTTTCCTACGGTCAAACGGGACCGCATCGAGGTCATGATTAACCTGCCACAAAGTGAGCCTCACGTATCCATCGGACACCGCCGTTCTTGGATAGGACGGATCGCGGCCGGACTCGCTCCAGCCGAGGCAGTCAACAAAAAATTCAGTGGTGTCATCGAGGCTGGAGACGGAAAGGCCGAGATGATTCAGTCCGCTGGTCAGCGATGCCATTGTCGCTGGACGCGGTATCGAAGCTGTTGTGGGCAGGACAGGGCAATTGTGAAAGTGGGCCATGCAGGAATGCGACCCAAACTGGTAGCGATATATCCCGGCGTCAATTCCCGTCACGTCGTTTACAACAAGTAACAGCTCAGCGGGATACACGCCCCCCGCCGATGGCGCATTCCTGCATGGCCCACTTTCACAATTGCCCTGTCCTGCCCACAACAGCTGCGATACCGCGTCCAGCGACAATGGCATGCCGTTATAATCGCGACGCGTACGGCGGCGGGTCAGCGCTTTCTCGAGGCTATAGGACGAATCGGTAAGGGGAGTCGGGAGATTTATTGTGGATGTCTGCATGACGGTACTATGGGAGCATTGAATTTTCTGTTTAAACGGGTCTCAATGTGCTTGAAAGACGCAGTAGTAACCCGGGCAGTGGCAACCCGGCTAGTATCTATTTTCCGGCCCAGATCAGCTCGAGGCGGATGCCTCCGGGTTCGGTAAACATCATATGTACCCGCGGTCCATCGCCCACCGGTTCAGGCAGAAACTCGATGGTGACACCCGGATAATCCTGCACTTTTTGTGACAGGGCGTTAAGTTCATCCAGGGAATTTACTTGCAGCGCAACATGGTGCAGTCCAACGTTTTTCCTACGGTCAAACGGGACCGCATCGAGGTCATGATTAACCTGCCACAAAGTGAGCCTCACGTATCCATCGGACACCGCCGTTCTTGGATAGGACGGATCGCGGCCGGACTCGCTCCAGCCGAGGCAGTCAACAAAAAATTCAGTGGTGTCATCGAGGCTGGAGACGGAAAGGCCGAGATGATTCAGTCCGCTGGTCAGCGACATGTAATTCTCCTGTGTTCAATTAGGGTCAAAATAGCTACAACTTCCCATAGCAATACTGTTATTCGAGCTTAAGTTTAAACCCTTCGTGGGTATCCCTGAACCCGAGTTGCCGGTAAAATTTAATCGCATCCGGGCGTGATTTATCGCTCGTCAGTTGCACTATGCGGCATCCCCGGGCGGTGGCCCTGGCGATGGCATATTCGATCATACGGGTTCCCAGGCCCTGGCCCCTGGATTCGCGGTGAATCCTGACACCCTCGATGAGGCATCGCCATGATCCGGTATGGGTCAGGTAGGGAATGAAAGTCAGCTGCATCATCCCGGCCAGCTTTTGGCCTATTTCAACCACCACAAGTTCGTTATTGGGGTCACTGTCAATATGCCCGAATGCCTCGGCATACCGCGGGTTGGCCGGCGTTGCCACATCTTCCCGGCTAGCCCCGAGTTTATCATCGGCGAGCATTGCTACCAGGCCGGGTATATCCTCTTTCTTAGCGTTACGAAACCCAAAATTTGTGGGGGTGCAGGCAGTCATGGTTGCCGCTACCGGTCACATGGGTGATTGGCGCCGTCTACCACGGGTATCTCGCCAAGTTCGAACGGGTTGACCCCTTCGAGGCATGCGACATTGAAACCGTATTGCTCCGGATTGGAGCGGCGCTGGTGATGGGTATAGATTCCACAGGTCGAACGGAAATAGTGCCGCGCTGTACCGGTGTTAAAGTGGCAAAGGGCCAGGAGATCCTGGCCGCGCGTCACTTTCAGGCCGTGAAGGGGGACCGATGCCACTATGGCGCCCCGTCTCCTGCACATGGAGCAGTTGCAGCGACGAAGATCTTCCAGCCCATTGGGCAGGACCAGCTCCAGTTCAACTCCGGAACAGTGGCAGGTTGCCTTGCGAATGGATTTGTTTGTCATTTTAATTCCATCTACCGAATTATCAGAGTCTCGCCTTTTTGCCAGCGATCCCACATCAATGTCTTCTGTTCTTCGGTGTAAAAAATCCTCGGACTGTACTTCATAATCAACATCCTTTTCTATACGGTTAGAGTTTAGATGTTGCATCGACCAATTGAAATCGCAGTATAACTCGGCCCTTTTCTAAATCCAAAAAACGTCGGTATAGGAGAAATCTGACAATATGAAGGTTCAGAAAATCGTCCGGAAATTGCCCCTACCGGATAATTAGTAAGATAGTGATAACTTTTTCCTTATCCGAACTCATCGCTCAGTCAATAATATTTACGCCGCCATCATCGAGCTTGGCTGGGCGACTCCAGTAACTGTACTGCGGTGTCCAGTCTTCGCTGGTTATTCCTGCCAAGGCAAGAAAATTCCAGATAGAGCAGTACAAGTCACCCGGACCAAAAGAGGCAGCATTTGAACGAAGAACTCTATCTCCTCGAAGGTGATAACACACAACCCCTGGCATATTACTGGCCTCCGCTATGGTTGATTGTTCAGTGATGTAATCACCACCACCGTGCGACGCCATGCGAAAACGCCACTGCCTTGAATTAGCATAACGATGTTGAGTTTGGGGATCATCTTTAGACACCATTACAACCGAAACTGTAGATTCAAGATGAGGTAAAAAACCATTTAAACCATCTCCCCAGATCATACAATAACGACATCCCTGTCCCATATTATGGATCATTAACAGAGTGTCTTTGTCAGCAAAGAGATCTTTTAGTGAAACCTTTCCCGAGAGGGTATCAAATTCATAATTCTTGACCTCGACCTTCTTCGTTCTTTGCTTGAGTTTGTGCAATTGAAGTGTCTTTTCGTACAACTCGATCTCCAATTCTTCAATAGTCTGTTCACTCACATTGGTTCTCCAGGTTGGTTCTGGTCCAGTTTCCAATTGTCGAATCTTTACACCGGTACGATTCAGTAAGTAAAAGTTGGGAAATCCCAAGTCCAATTGAATAGCTTTTCAAAGTATACATCTGCCTATTGGGAGTTTAAAGACAGAAGCTTGCCTAAGCGGACCTTCGATAATCACATTTGAGGGTCGGGTAATTGTCCTGAGCGGAACAAATAGACAATAAATAGCCCGACGGATTAAGAGCCGGGTTCTTAAATATAGACTGAGATTATGGAGTGTGATTTTCTCGGCGTAACTGTTGAACCAATTTCTCTACAGACCAACGCGCCTAAATTATCTTGTAGTCGTAATAATCACTCGGTGTTGTTCCTTCTACGTAAATTGCCCAACACTCACCCGGATCGTAAGAGGTAGATCCATCTTCTCCCAGATGGTTCCACTCAGCAGCGACAGCCTGAGTTCTCTCGGACACCACCAGTTCCAGGCATTCACAACGACTGGTTGTCACTCCCAAAGATTCATAAGCACCAGATCCGGACCCTGAAGTATCAGCACCGATCCAGCCTTCGTCACAACTATCAGTTTGCGCATGTGCTAGTAACATCACAGCATCCACTACGGGTTTAGACCAGACAGCACCGGCAGCACCAGCCACCCCTAGTAGTTTCAGTAATTCTCGCTTTTTGTTCATCAGGGAACCTCGCACTCTGAATTTAATGGAAGAAAAATACACCACAAGAGTTGCGGAGTTGGTAGTTCTCAAAGTGGCCAAAATGAGTATAACTCGGAAGTTTAATGAATTCTGATAAATGTCTGTTAACAGGAAATTGATACATTCCTGCCCGGTTATGTATTTAGTGCAAATTTATTACAAAATTTTATTACGAATTTAAATTTCTAACCTGGATTATCTGATCGATCCCCTGTTTCTATATGGAAGCCTACCGTTTCAACTAGCCAGGCTCCACCGTACGGGAGCCGGGTAAAGCCTGCACATCCTGCCATTTCATGACTTGCTGCCAGGTCTCATTGGGTTTACAACTAGTGAACATGCTTGATCGGGCGCTGGCGTCATCGTGCCCTTCCACCATCCTCAGCTAGTGATACATGAATGCCGATACCCGGTAATTCATTATGCAGTGAACGAAGACTTTGCTGGGCCGCAGCGACACCATAACTCCAATAAACTGCTCGAGATGGTCACGGGTGGGGGCATCAAAAGGAACCGGAATATGAATATAGGCCATACCCAGGCCGGTCACCAGGGCACCTTCATGATCCAGTGAATCCTTATGGTCCGGCATTGCCAGGTTTATCACCGCCCAGTGGCCGGATTCGGCAATGTACCGAACCTGGTCGGCACCAGGCTCGCCAGCCGTTGCAATGCGACTGGGCAGCTGGACAAAATTCCTGATCTGTTCAATCATCTCGAACGCTCTCCCTGCTTGCAACAGGCTGGCTGCTACAACTGGTTGTCGCTAAGCACATGATCAATCTCCAGGATTCGCTCCCCTACACTCATTTCCAGTATCAGCTGGCGGTTTTCGGGGCTAAGTGGCAGTATTTCCGCAGCCTGGAATGACACCCATTCCGGATTCTCCCAATGGTCCGGAGAATCTTCATAATCACCGGATCCGGCACCTTGTCTTTCCCTTATCTGGCGGAGGAAACGGCAGATATTATCCAGTCGGTCGCCGAGACCTTGCGCGAACCTGTGAACACTTTCCTCCACCAATGTCACATTACCAATGACCAACTGGTCTGGCATGACCCTGTGCGAGTCAACCCGAATCCTGGTCTCGCCCTTGCAGGCCAGTCCCAGGGATCCGTCGTCAAGCTGATCGAAATCTATGATTCTGGCCAGGGTGCCTACTTTGTGGAAACTGGCCGCCGGACCAGCTTCCTGGCCTTGTGAAATAAGCACTACGCCAAAAGGCAGCTGGTGTTTCATACGCTCCGCAACCATGGAGAGGTACCTTGGCTCGAAAATTCTTAGTGGTAATTCCCCACCGGGGAAAAGCACCGTGTTGAGTGGAAAAAGCGGTACTTCACCCATTAACTGGCTTCAACAGCATGCGTCACGGGCGAACTAGGCGTTCCAGACTCCATTTAACAATCCCATCAGGGCCTCCCATGACTCAGCATCTGCCCGGGCATCATAACCCACCGGGATACCGTACTTCCTGCCATTTTCATCGGCCCCTTTACTGCTGAACCCGTGCTGGGCCCCCGGGTGGACTATAACCTCATAGTCAGCATCGGCGGCATCCATCTCGGCCTGGAACGCCGAAACATCATCCATGGTTACCATTTCATCTGCGCCACCATGACAGACGAGTATTTTCGCCTTGATTTCCCCGGGCCCGGCCTTGTGAAACGAACCGAGTGCACCATGAAAGCTGGCTATCGCAGAAAGGGGCATACCGATTCGAGCCATATGCAAAGCCATTGCACCACCAAAGCAGTACCCTATGGCCGCAGTCCGGGCGGAATCGACATTATCAAGGGACAGCAGTGCGTTATAACCGGCTCTTAACCGCTCGGTACCCGTCTCCATATCGGACAGCACCGCATTCATGGCAGTACCGGCCTGATCCGGGTCAGCCGCCTGGTAACCTTCGCCATACATGTCAATCGCCAGTGCGCAGAAGCCCTGCTGCGCCAGCATCTTTGCCCGCTCCTGCATGTAGGCATTGACTCCCCACCACTCATGGATGATTACAATGCCAGGTCTGGCCCCGTCAATGTCCTGATCCCATGCAAGATAGCCACGGTGAACAGTGTCGTTGTTCTTGTACTCCATAGTGCCGGTATACAAATTCATTGCTTTTCTCCACAGTCAGGTTGATACATTGTAAATGATGTCATCGATTCGGTGAAGCAGCGGAACTGCGTAGGAGCCGGTGAATAGTTCCGGAAAAACGCTCGCGGCCTGGCCACAGACAGTGACAGGGCCCCTGTAACACCAGCCTGTAAACCCCCGTCCGTGATCCCGCTCAAATATCGACGATTACGGACTCGTCACGATAATCTGCCTGCCTGAACCCGCTTTTATGTGTATTAGGCATTTATTTCATCTACCAGCTGTTTAACCTTCTTCTGGTCGCCGGTTCTTAACAACTCGCCAACTTTTGGTTTAACCTGCCCAAGGTCGGTAAGTCTTATCTGGTGCTTGACTTCCATCATTACCGCCGGGTCCATACTGAAGTCCCGTAGACCCATGCCGAGAAGTACCCGCGTGTATTTCACATCCCCGGCCATCTCACCGCACATGGATACCGGAATACCAGCAGACTCCCCCGCATTGATGGTTGTCTGGATCAAGCGCAGGATCGACGGATGTAACGGATCGTACAGGTAGTTGACCTCATCATCGATGCGGTCGATTGCCAATGTGTACTGGATAAGGTCATTGGTACCGATAGAAAGAAAATCCAGCCGAGCGGCAAAGAGGTCCGCCGCTATGGCTGCTGCGGGCACCTCAACCATGCCCCCGACCGGCACCTCAGAATCGAAGTCCAGGCCCTGGCTGGCCAACTCCTGTTTGACCTCTTCAAGCAACACGAACAGCTGGTCCAGTTCATCGATATTGGATAACATTGGGATCATCATCTTCACCTGCCCATGCACTGCGGACCGGTATATCGCCCTGAGCTGGGGCTTGAACAGGGAAAGATCATGCAGGCAGAGCCGGATTGCCCTTCTACCCAGCGCCGGATTGGTAATCTGGGAATCACTGACCCGGCCCCCGTCAACCTGCTTGTCAGCACCAAGGTCGAGTGTCCTGATTGTGACCGGCCGGGTGGTCTGTGACAGAACGCTGGTATAAATTTCATACTGCTCTTCCTCATCCGGCATACTGTCGCGGTTCATATACATGAATTCGGTACGATACAGTCCAACCCCCGCAGCATTCTGGGAGACGCTTTCCAGAATCTCCTCGGGAAGTTCGATATTGGAAGTCAGGCTAACCCTGATACCATCCAGGGTAGATGCTTCTGCTTCAATAAGAGAATCCATCTCCTGGTGGGTACGAATGATTTTTTCCCTGCGCCTGCGATAGGTTTCAAGGGCTGACTCATCCGGATTAATCAGGACCACGCCACGCTTGCCATCGATTATCAGGAGATCACCGGTACGAAGGTATCGGATTCCACCATGCAATCCGACTATGGCCGGTATTTTCATACTCCTTGCGAGTATCGCAGTATGAGATATCGGCCCCCCAAGGTTGGTGATAAATGCAGCGATCCGGTGTCTCCTGAGCGCTATGGTGTCTGCGGGCATGAGGTCATTTGCAACAATAATTTCGCCGTCCAGACTTCCTTCAGGCTGGTTGTCCAGGTCTCCCTGCTCATCGAGAAGTTCGCCCTGCACCCGGTTTATGATCTGCGCAATATCCACAGACTTGCTACTCAAGTAGGGGTCATCGAATTCACTGAATATTTTTTCCAGGTTGCGGGCGTGAATTTGCAGGGCTGCTTCGGCGTTGATCTGGCGGTTTCGAATGATATCAACCGGTTCGTGGCTGAGCATCGGGTCCTCAAGCATCAACAGATGGGCGCCGAGTATGGATCGAACTTCGGCAGCCCCTTCCCCCGGCGACTGGCTGGTCACTTTTTTTAGTGCTGATATGGCTGACCGAACGCCTTCCTGGAGACGCTGGACTTCACTTTCTATATCGGCCGGCTCAATATTATAGCTGGGGATATCCTGGCCCGGGCGCCGCACTACACGGGCACTACCGATTGCTATTCCGGAGCCAACTCCGTTTCCGTGCAAGGTGAACATTAAAGCACCCCCCTGTTACTCACCCTCGTCAAAGCAATTGACAAACATTTTACTGATACAGTCAGCGGCTTCACTGGCATCTGCACCGTCGACAACAAGTTTCAGTTCGGCTCCCTGTGCCGCAGCCAGCATCAGGACACCCATGATACTCTTGGCGTCAATAGATTTTCTTCCATTGTGCAGGGTTATCTCGCTGTCATATCCCGCGCACAGTTTTACCAACTTTGCGGCAGCCCTGGCGTGCAGACCCAATTTGTTTACTACTTCAATATTTTTTTCTATCAACATTACAATTAAGTTTGTTACCTTGGAATCATTTGGAAAACCCTGAACCCATCAATCTTTGTGTGTTGGACTACTAGCGAGTTCACGATGTCTTACCTGGACATTCATTTCTTTTTCATCGAACAAAGAGTATAGCCTTTCACTAATATACACTGACCTGTGCAGCCCACCGGTACATCCTATTGCCACGGTAATATAGCTGCGGTTTTCACTTGCAAACCCGGGCAACCAGTTACTAAGAAAAGTGAATATCTCATCGATCATCTTCTTGACCTCGGGTTTGCCCTGTAGAAACTCTTCCACCGGCTTGTCCAGTCCTGTGAAAGGTCGCAACAACTCATCCCAGTAGGGGTTTGGCAGGCAGCGAACGTCAAACACAAAGTCTGCTTCCCGTGGGGTTCCATGCTTGAAGCCAAATGACTCGATAAGAAGCAGCGGACCGGTCGACAGAACCCCTCCAGCGAAATCCCTGACCAGGCCTCGAAGCTCGTGGGGAGTGGTATCTGTAGTATCGATAATCCTTTCTGCTCGATCCAGAAGCGGCGCAAGCAACTCGCTTTCCTGCCGGATTCCCTCTAGCAACGGGGTCCTGGCGTCGGTAAGCGGGTGCTTTCTCCTGGTTTCGCTGTATCTTCTGACAAGTTTTTGTTCCTCCGCCTCGAGAAACAGTATCCGATAGTGTACGCCCTGGTGCTCCAGGTCGATCAGGCTGGAATCGAGTTTTGACAGGTAGCTTTTGTTCCTGGAGTCAATGCTTACTGCAGCCCCGGGCAAGTCCGCACTCTCAGGTTCGCCAACACTCTCGGATAGTCGGTTGGAAAATTCGCACAGCATCACCGCCGGCAAATTGTCAATACAGTAGTAACCAATATCTTCCAGTGACTGTAGTGCCACACTTTTCCCGGAGCCAGACAATCCACTGATGATTATCATATCTGTGGGTGTATTACTCATGCTGCTGGTTCATTCGGGTCATGGACTGGTTATGGGCATTAATGAATTCAGCGCTACTGTCGATTCCAGCCATGCGTAACAGGTGATCGCGGACAGCAGCTTCTATAAGCACCGAAAGATTCCTGCCTGGCGCTACCAGCATGGTAAGGCACGGCACGTTTATACCCAGCATCTCCCAGTCTCGCAAACTTGGGGCAAGTCGGTCGACTTTGCGAATTTCCGAATTGGTTGCATCGATCAGGTCAATGATCAATTGCAGTTTATATGAATCCAGCACAGAAGATGGCCCGAACATTTTCAGGACATTAATAATTCCCAGCCCGCGTATTTCTATATATCCCTTGAGAGGCTCCGGGCACTCCCCGAACAGCTCACTTTGCTCACCCCGATGGATTTCCACCGCATCATCGGCAATGAGCTGGTGCCCTCGCTGGACCAGGTCCATGGCAACCTCGCTTTTTCCAACTCCGCTCGCTCCGGTAATGAGCACACCGACATTCATTACCGCCAGGAACACGCCATGCTGCATACCCCGGGCTGCGACCACTTTGGGCAGGTATGACTGCAGGTAATCGAGCGCCTCGTTACACTCTAAGCCGGTTTTTACCAGGGCGATATTATTTTTCCTGCAAACTGATGTGATGGCCGGATTGGGATTACAGTTGCTGCAAAGCACGATTGCGCTAACCGCACCGGGATCAAATGGAGGTGCCGCCTGCAGCGACTCTTCTGGCTGGGAGTAAATCCATTCGAGCTCAATCTCCGTTACCAGGCTGATACTCGTTGACCTCAGCGGGTTAAGGAAACCGAAAAGCTTTATCGCGTGATGCTGCGCCTGGATGACTTTTGTGGTAGTGCAAACCCAGTCAAGACTGGAAAGCCCCGCCAGAACCTGTTCCGGTGATACGCCATCCATCTCTGGCTCCTGGATTTTCATTCAACATCAGATGCTGGAAAACAGATTGTAAAGTTCAGTCCGGTCCCTGGCATTCCTGGCGTCCTCCACAAATTGCCCGTCACTGAATCTTGATGCCAGGGTTGCAAGGATATTCAAATGCAATTCGTTTGCATCTGCAGGTACAAGCAGGCAAACAGCGAGCCAGACTGGTATGCCATCCGGCGCATCATAGTCAATTGGCGACTGCAGCCGGGCAATGCAAATTACGGGTTCTTCCAGGTCTTCGATACGTCCATGGGGAAGTGCTATTCCTTTGCCTACGCCGGTGCAGCCGAGACGCTCGCGCTCATGCAGGGTTTCAAAGATACGTTCGCGCTCCAGTTCCCCATCATCACTTGATTGCCCGTTGCCCTCTCCGGCAATCATGGTGGCAAATTTCTCAAACAGTTTTTTTCGACTGGCAACCGGTAAATCAACAACCACCCTTGATGGTGTCAGGTATTGAGATTGCCCGGTACCCGACCCTGTTTGGCCGCTTTGGTCATGGGCTGTACTGGTTACTGAACTCGTCATCCAGGAATATTTTTGATTGTGTCTTCGTTTTGGTGGTGATCCGTCAGCTTCTCCTTGTGCTTTATGACCTGTCTGTCCAGCTTGTGTGCCATCGAATCAATGGCTGAATACATATCCTCGGCTGTGCTGGAGGCGTGGATCATAGCACCTTTTGTATTGACTGTGACTTCCGCAATATGTCTCGATTTTTCTACATGAAGGACCACGTTTGTATTGGTTACGTGATCAAAGTGGCGAACTATTTTTTCAACTTTTTCTGAAACATGGTTGTGCAATGACTCTGTGATGTCCAGCTGCTGTCCACTTATAGATATCTGCATAGAAACTCCTCCGGGAGGTATTAGGAACTACAATAAAAGGGGTGAATAGAATTTTTGCCAACTTGCTGAATTAGTCAACTACAGGGTTTTCCTACAGGGTTTTCCGTTTACTTGAGGACGGAATACCAAGCTGATTCCTGTATTTTGCAATAGTTCTCCTGGCAACGTTGAATCCCTTCTCTTCGAGCAATCGGCTTATCTGCTCGTCACTGGTCGGCTTAAGGGAAGATTCGCGCGCTACGATCTTCCGCACTTCCTCCTGGAGAGCGAGGGAAGATACGCCTTCACCAGATGAACTGTCCAGTTGCGAGGAGAAAAAGTACTTCAATTCGAAAGTGCCTCCAGGGGCGAGTAGAAACTTGCCTGCTGTGGCCCTGGAAACCGTTGACTCGTGTATATCGAGCGGCCTTGCAATATCGACCAGGGTCATAGGCCTGATTTTTTCCGCCCCGGAATCAAAAAATTCCTGTTGTCGCTCTACGATCACCCTTGCTACATTGAGTATCGTCTGGTGTCGTTTTTCGATGTTGCTCAATAGCCATCTGGCATGCTGCAACTGCTCCCTGAGGCCCCCAAACTCACCTTCAGAGCCCTGCCGTATAATTTGCTGGTACTCCTTGTTTATAGATAGCCTTGGCAGGGAGCCAGAATTAAGCCTTGCATACCAATGTCCCTGTATTTTTTCTACCAGAATATCCGGCACCACATAATCCACCTGTGTACCGCCTATACTATAACCGGGGTGAGGGCTGAGCTGCTGGATCAGGGCTACACCTTGGGCCAATTCATCATCAGAAACTCTCAACAGCTTTTTCAGCCTTGAAAATTCCTTGTTTGCGAGCTGGGTAATGTACAGCTCGACAATCCGGTATGCAGTCTGAAGTCCCGGTGTAGACCTGTCATTTGCATCCAGCTGCAACCGCAGGCATTCTTCCGGAGAGCGCGCAGCGACACCGGTTGGTTCCAGTTTCTGGAGCGCAAGCAGGATATCTTCAATCTCCGAAAGTTCTACAGGATTGCGCTGTCCCAGTGACTGCTGGACCTCGTCAAGTGAAACATCGAGATAGCCCGCTTCGTTAATATTCTGAATTATGTGGTGAGCAATACGTCGTTCGCTTTCACCCTCAAACAGGAAAATTGCCTGGCTGGCGAGTGTCTCCCGCAATGTTGGCTGGGCCTCCGGTACCGAAAACCCGGTACTATTTGGGTCATCAAACCCCTGTAATCTGGTAGTTGCTGCTCTTCTCTGGTCGATGGGAACATAACTCTTCATTTCTTCCCAGCCTGGAAATGCCGGCGTATTCGGCCCCAGGTGATCAAACTCCAGCGGGTCAAGGCCTGCAGTTTCATCGGGGCTTTCCGGGGATTCCGGCGCCTCTCCATGTGCTTCGGCTTCAGGAGTGTCAGGCTCGTAAATGATTTCAGTTTCTTCGCCCAACTCGAGCAGTGGGTTGATATCGTGTGCCTGGTGCATTTCCTGGGTCAGCTCAATGTTAGACATTTGCAACAGCCTGATCGCCTGCTGAAGCTGGGGCGTCATGGTCAGTTTCTGGGTCTGTCTTACTTCGAGTGTTTGCTTCATGGCAACAAATTCCTGCTCAAACTTCACTGCTGCACCCAGTTTACATGAAAATGTCCTGCGGGGTTTATGTGCTATACTTTTAAGGATTTATAGGCGTGTATTTTGGCTGCAATAGAAATCACATCCTGAAATCGTGCCCCAGATACACATCCTTTGCCCTGCTGTCAGCCATGATGTCTTTTGGCGATCCGATACCAGCACTTCTCCCAGGTGCAGAATGTATGCCCTGTCACAGATTCCCAGCGTTTCGCGCACATTGTGATCCGTAATCAACACACCTATTCCACGCTTCTTGAGTACCCTGATGATGTGCTGGATATCACGCACAGCAATTGGGTCGACGCCGGCAAATGGTTCATCCAGTAGAATAAAATCCGGCTCCAGGGCAAGCGCACGGGCAATTTCAACACGACGTTGTTCACCCCCAGATAGCTGTATTGTCTGTTTTTCACGCAGTTTCAGGATGCCAAACTCCTCCATCAACCTATTACAGATTTCCTGCTGACCGGCCTTTCCATGCTTTCCCGCAGCCTCCAGAACGGCAAGTATATTTTGTTCGGTTGTCAGTTTCCTGAATACCGAATGCTCCTGGGGAAGATAACCGATACCCTTGCGTGCCCGTTCATGCATAGGTAATGTCGTAATATCTTCACCATCCAGAAGAATCGCCCCTGCATCGGCCTGTACCAGACCAATTACCATATTGAAGCAAGTGGTTTTACCCGCGCCGTTGGCACCAAGCAGGCCTACAATCTCATTGTTTGCAACGGAAATGTTCACTCCATTAACTATGGTCACGCTTTTATAGCGTTTTACCAGCCCATTGGCCGCAAGGGTCTTTTTCATTCAGGGGATGCCGCAGTTTGTACTGGATCGTCTAGTGTTCTATTCGAGGCAATTATCACTCTGCTGAATCTTCCTTTTTTTCATTTCCGTTTTTACCGACTTCGAGAACATGCTGGAAGTGAATCCAATGGGAAAGGTTCCTGTCCTGTTCTTGTTCAACTTCCTTTATCTTCCTGGGCTGGCTAACCAGGCTCGGCCGCGAGTTCTCCTCCTCCTGTTGGGCTTCGGTAGATACCGACTCTTCTGCCCCAGGTGTTTCCCCACTGCTATCGTCACTGCTGCCCGCATCACTATCCTGGCTTGATGAACTGGTCCCCGTGCTCTGTGTGCCTCCCCCCTTGATATTTGCCTTTTCGGTCACCAGGTTGTAGGTGATTATCCGTCCAGTGATAGTAGAATTTCCCTGTACTACCTTCGCCTGGCTTTTCAGCGTAACCAGTTGTTCCACCTGGTCCATGGTGATAGTCATAGCCGTCCCGACAAGATCGTGTTCCTGGCCTTCTGGTCTCTGCTTGAAACTTCCCGGGCTGCCTATACAAATCGCCTTATCCAGTTCGCCATCACCACTGAAGTAAGTGGTCAACTCGTCACAGGTCATTTTTATACTGCCCTGCCTGAAAACCACGTTTCCCCGATAGATCCTGACCCCACTGCTGAAGTCCATTTCCATATCATCCGCATCCAGTGTCGCGGGCTGTTCAGCATCACTATCCAGGGCATGGGATATTTGCCAGGTTGCGCTAGCGAGTAGAATTACAAACAGCCTTAATAACATTGTCTCTAACCTCTATTCTCTTTTAAATGAATTATCATTTTTTCGGATGTTCCCGCTGCACCGGCACTGCTGGTCTGGCTCTGCACAACACGAACATTCCCGGTCAGCAATATGGTTGACTGATTATCGTACAACCAGCCGGATTCTGCGTAAATGTGGCGCGGTACTCCAGACAGGTCGTACTGGATTATATGCGGATTATCCAGTAATGCCCTGTCTCCCACAGGGTAATGAACCAGGCGATCTGCGATTACCTTGTATTTTTTGCCAGTTTCGTCCACCCCGGTAGAAGTAAAGTTCTCGGCATAGTAATCCGGATCATTTTTCTCGAGCTGTGTATCCAGCTCATCCGGTTTCTCCAGCAATCCAAATCTTAACCAGATTGAGACCAGAAACAAAACCAGGAACAACCCGGATACCGCAATATTTTCCCTGAAATTATTCAATCCCTGGCTCTAACGATTATATGACGCCCGCACGTAGCAGGTCGTGAGTGTTCAGGGCCCCTACAACAACGCTGTCGCCGTCAACTACAAACAGGCCGTTTATTGCGTGCGGGCCCTGTTGAGCAAAATCCCTCATGGTCTTGACTATCTCCTCGGCAAGCGTATCTTCGCTGATGGTGAATGGGTCTCTTGTCATGAGGTCACCTGCCCGGCTGGTGTAAATGTCGACCTCATTTTCCAGCGCACGCCTCAGGTCTCCATCGGTGAACATTCCCAGCAGCCTGTTTCCGTCATCGACAATACCCACCATTCCGAGCGATTTGGACGACATTTCCAGCAGCACCGCGCCCATTGATTCATCCGGCCCTGCCAGCGGTAATTCTTCTCCGCTGTGCATCAGGTCCTTTGCAAAAAGCAGCAGCCGCCGGCCTAGCACACCTCCTGGATGGGTGCGGGCAAAATCCTGGGCCGAAAACCCCCGCATGCGCTGTACCGTAACTGCCAGTGCATCGCCCATCACCAATGTGGCTGTGGTGCTCGCCGTGGGCGCCAGGTTGTGAGGGCACGCCTCCTTGGCCACACTGACATCAAGACAGGCATCCGACTGCTGTGCCAGCGTAGATGATTTTTTCCCGGTCATAGCAATCATACTGACCCCGAGCCGCTTGACGATGGGAATGATGGTAATCACCTCCATGGTTTCTCCGGAATTGGAAATGGTAATCACCAGGTCATCGGTAGTAATCATGCCAATATCACCATGGCTGGCTTCCCCGGGGTGAAGGAAAAATGCCGGAGTTCCGGTGCTGGCCAGGGTTGATGCGATCTTGGCGCCAATATGGCCGGATTTACCCATTCCAATTACTACCACCCTGCCCCTGCAGTCGAGGATCATCTGGCATGCGCGGTCAAAATTCTCATCGAGATTTTCAATCAACGCAGTCACAGCGGCCGCCTCGATTTCAATAACCGAGCGGGCGTGCTGCAAGGGCGAGTTTTCTGGATCGTGGTAGGACATAAACAGGCGAAATTTTCGGCTTGAGTATAACAAACTGGCCTTTGTTTTTACTGAACACATTTATTTCCATTTAGTAATGTAGTCGCCGTAAAATGGGCGGCTATTGCAATTCAGGATTCAAACCCGTTAACAATCCGTGTAAAATTTCCATATCCCAAGCCGAGCATGATCATGAACGACAATCCCGAAATCGAAGACCAGAAAAAAACTGAAATTGAAGCTGCGGTGTTCCGCAAGATGATCCAGCATTTCCGGAGCCATCCAGAAGTTCAGAACATCGATCTTATGAATACTGGCTATTTCTGCCGGAACTGCTTTTCAAAGTGGTACATGGGTGCTGCCAGAGAACTGGGGATCGAAGTTGACTATGACCAGGCGCGGGAAATCATCTATGGCATGCCATATTCAGACTACAAGGCCACTTACCAGGAAAAAGCGACAGATGAGCAGATTGAAAAGTACCAGCACAGCCAGACGCTGGCTACGGAATAGGAAACCTGACTAGTTGCGGCGGCTTACTCGGTGTACCGTATCCACCAGTACTTTTACCCTGGCCGGATCAATGGCCGGATGAATTCCGTGCCCAAGGTTGAAGATATGGCCATCTCCCGGGCCAAATTCTGAAAGTACCCTCTCAACCTCCTGTTCTACTTTGTTTGCTGATGCGTAAAGTACCGTAGGGTCAAGGTTTCCCTGCAACGCGACCCGATGACCAACCCTTTTGCGGGCCTCGCCCAGGGAAATGCTCCAGTCAAGTCCGATGGCATCACACCCGGTATCAGCTATGGATTCGAGCCACCCGCTTCCACCCTTGGTAAACAGGGTTACCGGGATGTCCACGGAGTCCGGATCTGATTTCAGCGAATCGACAATTCGCGCCATATATTGAAGGGAAAAAGTGGCGTAATCCGCTGGCGCCAGTACCCCGCCCCATGTGTCGAACACCATGAGCGCCTGAGCCCCGGCTGCAACCTGGGCCCTGAGATATGCGATCACTGCCACCATAATTTTTTCAAGCAGCTGGTGGGTCAAGCCGGGACGGTCGGGCATCATTCCCTTGACGTACCTGATCTCCTTGCTACCGCCTCCTTCGACCATATAGGTGGCCAGAGTCCACGGGCTGCCGCTAAAGCCAATTAGCGGAACTTTGCCAGATAATTCATGCCGGGTAATCCGTATCGCCTCCATCACATAGCCAAGCTGCGAATCCACGTCAACTTCCGGAAGGCGTTCCACATCCAGTTTTGTCCTCACAGGCGAGCTGAATTTTGGGCCTATTCCCTCGTTCAATGTCAGGCCCAGCCCCATCGCATCCGGAATGGTCAGTATGTCAGAAAAGATAATCGCCGCGTCGAGATCAAATCGCCTGATGGGCTGGAGGGTCACCTCGCAGGCAAGCTCGGGAGTTTTGCAAAGCGTGAGAAAATTTCCGGCCCGGGCACGACTCTCCCTGTATTCAGGAAGATACCGGCCCGCCTGGCGCATTATCCAGACCGGGGTACAGTCTACAGGTTCACGCCTTAGCGCCTTCAGAAAACGGTCATTCATATTCGCAGCAGCGTGGAGTCCGGGTTGGTATAACTGGATTTAGTTGTAGAGCGTTAAATCGGGATAGTCGGGTATCCCGTATAAAGCCGAAGTTTATCCCCTGGATGGAAACAATGCGAGGGGGCCGGGTGACTCACAAAACAGCGGCATGATTTTATTCGGGCAGCTCGCTGTGTCCCTGCAAATACCCGTCTACGGCCCGAGCACATTGCCGGCCTTCCCGTATAGCCCACACAACCAGCGACTGGCCCCTGCGCATGTCCCCGGCCGAAAACACGTTGTCTATATTGGTCTGATAGGCATGTTTGCCGGTTACCCGCGCACTGACATTCCCCCGGGGATCCCGATCTATACCCATTTCCTCAAGTAATCCCCGATAAACAGGATGCAGGAACCCCATAGCAAGGAGTACCAGCTCAGCATCGAGATGAAATCCTGAATCCTCCACTTCCCGCATGGCCCATCCACCCTCTTTCCTGTCCCACGCCACCTTGACACAGTCCAGGCCCGCAACTGTGCCTTTACCGCTATCCTGGAATGAAGCGGTTTTTACATCCCAAATCCGGTTACAGCCCTCTTCCTGGGATGATGAAGTTCTTAGTTTGTGAGGCCAGTTTGGCCAGGTCAATGCCTTGTCTTCCTTTGCCGGAGGCTTCGACAGAATTTCAATCTGGGTAATGGACTTCGCGCCCTGCCTGGTCGAAGTGCCAATGCAGTCCGATCCGGTATCACCGCCTCCTATGACGACAACATTTTTATCTTTTGCAGAAATAAACTCCGCTTCGTCTACAATGTTTCCCTGCACACGACGTGTGTTGGTACGCAGGAAATCCATGGCAAAATGCACTCCGGACAAGCCTCGGCCTTCCACTTCGAGGTCCCTCGGAACTTCAGCACCGCCGGTAAGGACTATAGCGTCAAAAGTTTCGAACAGGAATGATACCGGGATATCAACGCCGATATGCGTGCCGGAATGAAACTTAACGCCTTCGGTCTTCATCTGGGCCATGCGCCGGTCGATAATTAGCTTGTCGAGCTTGAAATCAGGAATGCCATAACGCAGCAATCCACCGCTGCGATCCTGTTTTTCGTACAGGGATACCGAGTGACCGGCCCGTGCCAGCTGTTGGGCGCAGGCGAGCCCGGCGGGCCCGGAGCCAATGACTGCAACATATTTACCCGTCCTGTGATTCGGAATCTGGGGCTGGATCCACCCTTCGGCCCAGGCCCGTTCAACAATACTGAGTTCAATGGTCTTAATGGTGACCGGTTGGTCCTGGATATTCAGGGTGCATGATTCCTCACAGGGCGCCGGGCATACCCGTCCTGTGAACTCGGGAAAATTGTTGGTTGAATGCAAAACCTCGCTGGCGTGTTTCCAGTCTCCGGCATAGACCAGGTCATTCCAGTCCGGGATGATATTGTTAACCGGGCAGCCTGCCTGGCAATAGGGAATGCCACAATCCATGCATCGGGCACCCTGGTTCCTGAGTTCCTGTTCATTGAGCTCGATGGCGAATTCCCGGAAGTGCCCTACCCGGTCATCAACCGGATCATTGTGCCGGTCACGTCGATCTATATCCATGAACCCGGTAATCTTACCCATGAACAACCTCCCGGTATTGCAGGTCCGGCTCAGCGAGTACAGACATCGCTTCCAGTGCATCGCGGTAATCGTGGGGCATCACCCTGACAAAACGGCTCCTGTAAGCATCCCAGTCAGCAAGAATGATGTCAGCGATTGCACTTCCTGTCAGGTTCCTGTGGCTGGTAATATAATGTATTAGCCTGCTCTCGTCCGCCTCCAGCAGGTTTTCCAGCGCTTCGTCGTTGTTGTCCGCATCGACGTTTTCAAGTGCCACCATCTGGCGATTACAGCGTTTCTCGAACTGGCCGTCTTCGTCGAGGACATAAGCGATACCTCCGGACATACCAGCGGCAAAATTACGCCCGGTGGAGCCAAGGCAAACCACGATACCCCCAGTCATATATTCGCAACCGTGGTCACCCATACCTTCCACCACGGCAACTGCCCCGGAATTACGCACACAGAATCGCTCGCCTGCAACGCCGTTAAAATAGCACTCCCCGCTGATCGCACCGTACAGTACGGTATTTCCAACTATAATGTTTTCCCTGGCGTCAGAAATCCCGGAATCCCGGGGCGGAAATATCACCAATCTACCGCCTGACAGGCCCTTGCCGACATAATCATTGGCTTCTCCTTCCAGGGTGATCGTTATTCCGTTCGCCAGCCACGCCCCGAATGACTGCCCGGCAGTCCCCGTTGCATTTATCCTTATGGTATCGTGAGGCAACCCCTGGTGCCCGTATTTTCGCGCCACCTGGCCAGACAGCATCGCGCCGAAGGCGCGGTTGACATTGGACAATACGGTTTCTATTTCAACTTTAGTGTGGTTTTCCAGGGCGGGTCCGGCCCTTTTTATCATTTCCCTGTCCAGCACATTGTCGAGGCCGTGATCCTGTGATTCACAGTTGTAGGTTGCAACGTTACCCGGAACCTGCGGCCTGGCAAGTAAGTCTGAGTAATCCAGCTCCCTGGCTTTCCAGTGCTCGATCGCCTGCCTCATCATCAATCGGTCGCTGTTGCCGATCATTTCGTTTACAGTGGCAAAGCCCAGCCGGGCCATTAGCTCCCGCAACTCTTCGGCCACAAAGAAAAAGTAATTGATGACATGTTCAGGCTGACCGGAAAACAGTTTCCTGAGCTCGGGATTCTGGGTTGCTATACCGACCGGGCAGGTGTTGAGATGGCACTTGCGCATCATAATGCAGCCCTGGACGATGAGGGGGGCCGTAGCGAAACCAAATTCATCTGCGCCCAGCAACGCGGCCACTGCCACATCCCTGCCTGTCCTGAGGCCTCCATCGACCTGTACCGCAATACGCCCACGCAGCTTGTTAAGCACGAGGGTCTGGTGGGTTTCAGCCAGCCCAATTTCCCATGGCGACCCGGCATGCTTGATGGAAGTCAGCGGGCTTGCACCAGTTCCACCCTCGTACCCGGAAATCGTGACGTGGTCTGCATGGGCTTTGGAAACTCCGGCGGCAACGGTTCCCACGCCAACTTCAGAAACCAGTTTGACCGACACCCGGCTCTGCGGGTTTACATTTTTCAAATCAAAAATCAATTGGGCCAGGTCTTCAATGGAATAGATATCATGATGCGGCGGCGGTGAAATCAGGCCAACTCCCGGGGTCGAGTGCCGTACATCGGCTATTTGTTGGCTAACCTTGTAGCCAGGGAGCTGGCCACCTTCTCCCGGTTTGGCTCCCTGGGCCATCTTTATCTGCAGGTCATCAGCATTGACAAGATATTCCGTGGTAACACCAAAGCGGCCGGATGCTACCTGTTTAATCGCGGACCGGCGCGGGTTGCTTGAGCCGTCTTCGAGAGGCAGATATCTCGCCGCCTCCTCTCCACCTTCCCCGGTGTTGGATTTGCCGCCGATCCTGTTCATGGCAACTGCCAGGGTTGAGTGTGCTTCCTGGGATATGGAACCAAAGGACATGGCCCCGGTGGCGAATCGCTTAACTATCTCGGCAGCAGGTTCTACATTGTCCAGTGGCAAAGGGGTTTCGGCCCAATCAAACTCAAAAAGCCCCCTCAAGTTATAAAGCACCTTGTCCTGCCGGTTTACCTGATCAGAAAATTCCCGAAAGGTCTCAGCATTGTTTGATCGGGTAGCGTGCTGGAGAAGGGAAATAGACTCCGGGTTCCAGACATGTCGTTCACCACGGGTACGGTAGGCATAGTCGCCACCTGAGTCAAGCATGGTGCGATACAATGAAAGATCACCAAACGCATTATGGTGCCAGGTAAATATATCCCGGGCCACCTGGTCCAGCCCGATCCCTTCGATTGTGGTACTGGTCCCGGTAAAATATCGATCGACAAAATTTCCTGACAACCCAACCACATCAAATATCTGGGCCCCGCAATATGACTGGTAGGTTGAGATGCCCATTTTCGACATCACTTTTTTCAGCCCCTTGTTAATGGCCTTGATATACCGCCCCTGTGCGTGCTCGAAATCAATTTCTTCGCTGACCTGGCTGCGCAGTGCATTAACCGTATCAAAAGCCAGGTAGGGATTTATGGCTTCCGCGCCGTAGCCGGCAAGAGTAGCGAAGTGATGCACTTCAAGGCAGGCCCCGGTTTCAATGACCAGTCCGCATTCTGTACGCAGTCCTTTCCTTATAAGGTGATGGTGGACCGCTGATGTTGCAAGCAGGGCAGGAATAGCGATGTTGTCAGCATCCATGCGGCGGTCTGACAGAATCAGGATGTTAAATCCTTTTTGCAGCACGGCCTGTTCGGCCTTGCCACAGAGCACCTGGATTGCATTTTCAAGTCCATGCTCGCCCTGCTCCACCGCATAGCACAGGGTCAGGGTTTTTGTCCGGAACGCGCCGTTGGTGTGGTCCTCAATTTGCCGGATGCGCTCCAGCTCGTTGTTGGTCAGCAACGGCTGGGCCACGGTCAGTCGCATTTCCTGTCCACCGTCCGCCTGTCCAAACAAGTTTGGCCTTGGGCCGATCAGGGAAAGCAGCGACATCACCAGCTCTTCCCGGATTGGATCGATGGGCGGATTGGTTACCTGGGCAAAATTCTGCTTGAAGTAGTTGGAAATATGCCGGGGCTTGTCGGACATCACTGCGGGTGGGACATCGGTTCCCATGGAACCCAGTGCCTCCTCCGAATTTTCGATCATCGGCAAAAGCAGGAATTTGAGATCTTCCTGGGTATAACCGAAAGCCTGCTGTTCCTTCAACAGTGCAGCGGGATCGGGTGACATAGCTCCCACGGCCATTCTCAGCGATCCCAGCTCGATTTGTGTACGGTCAAGCCACTCCTGGTAGTTGTGGCGGGAAGACAAATCGTTTTTCAGCTCTTCATCTTCGATAATCCGGCCCTGCTCCAGGTCAATTAAAAACATCTTGCCCGGTTGCAGGCGCCACTTTTTCCTGATTGCCGCTTCAGGAATATCGAGGACGCCCATCTCTGAAGCCATTACCACCATGTTGTCCTCGGTAATGAGGTAGCGCGCCGGCCTTAATCCATTTCGATCCAGTGTCGCACCAATCTGCTTTCCATCAGTAAATGCAACCGCCGCCGGCCCATCCCAGGGCTCCATCAATGCCGCGTGATACTCGTAAAATGCACGGCGACGATCATCCATGAGCTCATTGCCTGACCAGGCTTCAGGAATCAGCATCATCATGGCATGAGCCATGGAATAACCGCCTGCAACCAGCAATTCCAGGGCATTGTCAAATGCGGCAGAATCAGACTGGCCATCGGGGATCACCGGCCAGACCTTGTCGATATCATCGCCCAACACTTCGGAAAACAGTGTGCTTTTGCGCGCCGCCATCCAGTTAATGTTGCCGCGCAGGGTATTGATCTCCCCGTTATGCGCGATCATCCTGAATGGGTGGGCGAGCTCCCAGGTCGGAAAAGTATTGGTTGAAAACCGTTGATGGACCATCGCCAATGCAGATTCAACGTTTCCGTCGAGAAGATCCGGGTAGTATTCACCGACCTGCCCGGCAAGCAACATACCCTTGTAATTTATCAGGCGGGAAGACAGGCTGGTGATATAGAAATCGGATTTGTCCTCGATATCAGAAAGATCGATCCGTCGCTCAATCTGCTTGCGGATAACAAACAGTGTTCTTTCAAAGTCATCCTGACTGGCCAGGGTCTCGCTGCGCCCGACTACGACCTGCCAGATATCAGGCTCGGTTGGCAGTACACTGGTGCCGAGACTACTATTGTTTACCGGCACTCTGCGCCATTCCAGCACCAACTGGCCTTCGTCCAGGATGTATCGCTCGACCACCCCGCGTGCCTCAGCCTGGCCAGCCGGCGAGTTCGGCATGAAAATCATTCCCACCGCATAATGCCCTGGCTGCGGCAGTTCAACAGAAACTTGCGCCCGGAAAAATTTGTCTGGAATTTGCAGCAGTATGCCAGCGCCGTCCCCTGCCCTTGGATCGGCGCCTACCGCTCCTCTATGGGTAAGGTTCCTGAGTATTTGAAGGCCGTGTTCAATAATACGGTGACTTTTGCCGCCGTCGATATTCACCACAAATCCGACGCCGCATGAATCATGTTCATGCGCCGGGCTGTATAGCCCGTCCAGTTCCGGAATCGGTTTTGTCACGTGCAGAATGTCCAGTTATTTTAAGGCTCAGAAAGAAAAACCCGCCAGTTCCATTGGAATAATGGAGCCATAGCGGGCGCTACCTGCCCTGAATTTACTTTTGGTGTATAAAGTTAACTAATGAATATTCGATTACCTATAGACGTAGCTTATACTAACTCGACCAGATCGACAACAATCAAACGATAAATCACCCTGATGCGTCAGGCGGGGTCAGCCGATGGCATAGAGGCCCAGGGTCTGGTCCAGTGCCGATTCTTCATAGTCGCTGGTGACAAACGACTCGCCAATGGCTTTCATCAGGACCAGGCGAATATTCCCGTTTTGTACTTTCTTATCCAGCTTCATCAGTTCTTTCAACTGCGATGCCGAAAATTCAACTGATGGCTCCACCCTGAGTCCTGCTCGTTCAAGCAGGCTTCTGGCACGCTCCACGTCTTCTTTTCCAAGCCATCCCTGCAGCAACGACAGTTGCATTGCCATCAGCATTCCAATCCCTACTGCCTCACCGTGGAGCCAGTTCGAGTAGTTTGTCGCTGTTTCTATGGCGTGGCCAAAAGTATGGCCAAGATTGAGCAAGGCCCGTACTCCGCTTTCGCGCTCGTCCTGCTCCACAACCTTTGCCTTGTTGAGGCAGGACTGCTCCACAACATACTCCAGCGCGTCTTCCTGCTGGTTGATTACCGCTTCAATATTTTCCTCCAGCCAGCAGAAAAACCCATAGTCATTGATCAGCCCGTACTTGATGACTTCCGCCAGACCTGCAGAAAACTGTCGCGGCTCCAGGGTGGCAAGGGTAGACAAATCGATCACCACCCTTCGTGGCTGGTAAAACGCACCAATCATATTTTTGCCGAGGGTATGGTTGACGCCGGTCTTTCCTCCCACTGATGAGTCGACCTGGGCCAGAAGAGTTGTTGGCACCTGGATGAAGGGAATACCCCGCTGGTAACAGGCCGCAGAAAATCCGGCCATATCGCCGACAACACCACCGCCAAGAGCGATAATAGTCGCTGAGCGGTCTAGAGGCACAGCCAGCATGCGATCAAAAATGGTGCTGACTGTATCCAGGATCTTGGTGTTTTCACCATCAGGCAGGATAATTTCCTCAACCGTTTTACCTGATATCGCCCGCCTCAGGGTAGCGAGATAAAGCGGTGCGACTACCACATTCGAAACAATCAGCACCTGCTGGCCAGTAACCCATGGAACGAATTCGCTACTGTCGCTTAACAGTCCAGAGCCTATCCTTATATCATAACTTCGATCGCCCAGACTGATTTGTACGGTTTTCATTGGACTTGTCTTTCAGAATTATTTTTGCCCTTTAGTAATTCGGCAATGCGTTGTGCGGTTCGATTTGCGGAAGATGAACTAACCTGGATTGTATAGTCAGCCACTTCAGAGTAAACCGGATCGCGGGTTGCAATGAGTTCTTCAACTTTTTCTCTTGGGTTTTCTGTTTGAAGTAACGGCCTTTTTTTACAATCTTTTAATCGATACCACAGTACGTCGATTGTGGCTTTCAGATAGACGACCTGACCGCTGGCTGCCATCCGTTTGCGATTGTCCCGGTCCAGCACCAGGCCTCCGCCAGTCGACACAACCTGCCCCGTACCCGCACTGATGTCGGTAAAGAGTTTTGACTCCCGTTCCCTGAATCCTCGTTCTCCCTCTATCTCGAATATATGGCCGACAGAAACGCCGGTTCTGTGCTCGAGAACCTGGTCAGTGTCAACAAAATCCAGATTAAGCAGTGTCGCAAGTTTACGACCAATAGTGGTTTTACCGGCCCCCATCAGGCCGATCAGGTATATGTTTCCTTGCACATGAATTCTACAGAATGATGTTAATTGTCCTGTAGATTACTTCACTGCCAGTTTGGGATCAATGATTCTTGGGGTCAAAAAAATCAGCAGTTCGCTACGGTTGTTCCGGGTCGTCCTTTTCTTGAAAAAGTTGCCTATGAACGGGATATCGCCAAGTATTGGAACCTTGGTTATGCTGTAAGTCTCATCCTGGGTAAAAATTCCGCCAATAACCATAGTTTCACCGTTATCAAGCAGAGCCTGGGTGTCTATTCGCTTGGTATTAACTGTATTGGTATTGGCCGCAACAAATGAATCATTGGTAATTATGACATCAAGTATGATTTTGTCATCCGGGGTGATCTGGGGCAGAACCTCGAGGCTAAGAACCGCCTTCTGCCCTTCGGTGGCAGCAGTACCAAACGCAGAACCGAATGTTGTCAATCGCTCCTGGCCCTGTTCTATCTTTGCCGCCCGTTTGTCGGTAGTCATAATCTTTGGATTTGCCAGGATTTTCCCTTTTCCTTCTGCCTCCAGGGCTGAAATCTCGAGGTCAAGCAGGGATAGAAATCCCGATCCGAGTTTGGCAATAGTAAAGGCATAGGATCCAGGAAGACTGTCACCAATACCACCTGCTGGCAGATTAACGCTGAGGGCATCATCGCTAAAATCGGTATTGCCCGAGGACCGTATCTGGTTGGTCTGGTCGAGGGTACCACTGCCGAACACGTCACCTATGTTGGAATCTGAAGCGCCGGGGAAACGCGCCTGCTGGGTAATCCTGGTAAATCCGAGGCGAGCACCTATGTTCCGGCTGAAATCGTCGTTGGCCTCAACGATCCTGGTTTCAATCAGCACCTGCCTGACCGGAATATCCAGCTTGGCAATAACGGCCTTGATCTCCTTCAGCTTGCTGGCGGTATCCTGGATCAGGATGGAATTTGTCCTCGTGTCAACAGTAACGCTACCTCTCGGCGAAAGCAGGGAATTTTCTTCGGTCTTGATTTCACTAATTGTGACACTACCAAATGCTGACTGGGAAATGCCGGTATCAACCGCCTTTATTGATTTCAGTAACTTGGCGAGGTCCTCTACTTTTGCATAGCTGACCCTGATCAGTTCGCTCACCAGCGGTTCAAGATCACGTTTTTCCTGCTGGGACGTAAGAGCCTGTCTTTCTTTTGCCGTAATTTCCTTGGCCGGCGCGACCCACACCACGTTGCCTTTCTGTCGCATCGCAAGACCCTTGGTCTGGAGAATGACATCCAGGGCCTGGTCCCAAGGGACGTCCTTTAACTTGAGGGACAGGTTGCCGGTGATTGCATCACTGGTTACGAAGTTAAGGCCGGTAAAATCCGCAATAACCTGTAGCGCAGCACGAACGCTGATACGCTGGAAGTTAAGGGATAACCTTTCTCCCTTGTAACCGAATTCGTCGACATTCTCCGCTTCTATTTCAGCCTCAGTTAACGGTGATATGTCCAGTACCAGGGTAGAACCCGACTGCACAGACGACTGCTTGAAGCGACCGTCGGTAGTAACAATCAGCTTGACGTGTAGGCCATCTTCATAAGTATCAATAAAGGAAACCGGTGTGGCGAAATCGATAACATCGAGTCGTTGCTCAAGCTCGGCCGGAATCGATGTGTCGGTAAAGATCGCGACTATTTCAGAGCCCAGCTGTTGCAGATCAACGGCCACTTCGCTGTCCGAAAGCTGCATGATAATTCGCCCGCCGCCACTTGGCGTTCGCCTGAAATCTACACTTTTTATAGCATGGGTTCGCACTTCTTCAACCTGCCTGACACTCTTGGGCGACACTTCCTGACTTTCCTTTGGGGTCGAGACAATAGTTTCCACGTTTGTGCCAATAGTCAGGATGTAGCCACTGTCAACCCGGATCAGGTTGTAATCCACCGGATCGAGCAGGTTGAGCACCAGGCGCATGCGATTGTCATCTTCGACAACCACTATCCTGTCAAGGGAAGAAATGCCAACCGGAATTACAGTCTTTCCCGTAGCGTTGGTCGCCCCGTAAAAATCAAATGCAATTCTTGGTGGTGCAACAGTGCGAAAAACAGCGGGATCCGTCAGCGTACCTTCCATAGCGAGGTCGATCTGAATCCTGTTTGCACTGATTCGGGAATACCGCACGCCGGTCAGCTTGCCGGGTGACTCATTGGAAACACCAACAGTCGAAGCGGCATAGGTTTCTGAACTCGCCTGTGCCGCAGGTTTTATTTCCACTCGAAAACCATCATCCACTGGTAAAATGTTTGCGCGACCGACCTCAGCCAGGAAAAACTGGATTTTTACATCGGCACCATCGGTTAATGCCACCGAGCTGCGTACCAGTCCGCGCGGTTCTATCTGGTTAATATCCTCACTCAGTCGAGTATCCCTGAGGGTAAGTTCAATAATACTGCCATCGCCGGATTCACTGATAACATAACCCGGGTGATTGTCCAGTTTCAGGGCCACAACATCACTGCCATCTTCCCCCTTGACCCAGGAAATACTTTCAAGTTCGGACGCCGATGAAATTCGTACCAGAACGAGGCTTACCGCAATAGCAAGCCACAACGTCAATATCATTTTGTTTTCTACATATTTTTTCATTGGCCCACAGATACGGTTATATTTCCACGTTTAACAAACACTTCAGTCGCCGAATTTGTTCCGGCGTCCCCGTTCAGTTTAAATTTTGAATTTATTTAATTATATTCTTATTTAGATATTATACGCAAGTTTATGATTATTCTCGTAAAACAAGTTTTATTACCTTCTTTTCCCATTTTCCAATAGGGTTTTTTATGAGTTCCTGGACCTGCATCCGGTTGCCCTTTAGCCGGATAATTTCCCCGTAATTCCTTCCCAGATAATTTCCCTCGGTAACGCGATGAACTGTCTTGTCCGGGGCCCTGACGATTGCCCAGTTGATACCATTCTGCGCCATTACCCCAACCATTTTAAGTGCATCCGTTGGATACGCTTCGAGAGGTTCTTTTCTGCGGGTCAAATCGGGACCTTCCGCACCCCCCCCGGTATTATCCTGCCTGGGTTTCTGTATTTTCAGGTTTGCCCGGTTGAATGGATCCTTCTGGTTTGAAGCCTTGTAGATAAATACTGCTACCGGCTTCAGTGCAGGTAGCGGTTCAATCTGCGGCTGGCGGTCTTTATAGGCATTTTTTGTGAATGACCTGAGATCGGCGGTGCCGCTTTTCTTGTTGCATCCACTCAGCACCAGCGCTATCACCATGATAAGGAAAACCCGTTTCATCCCTGCACCCTTATTTTCTTGTCTTTGCGCTCACCGGCATTATCTTCCAGGTACTGATAGGTAAACAGGCTGGCGGTCATTATCAGTTGACGGCCATTTTCACGCACAATTTTCATGTTGCCTACCGTAACGATCCTCGGCAGTGATGCAAGGTCGCTGACAAATTCTGCGAGCTGGTGAAATGTGCCCGATACCGTAATCGAGATTGGCATGGTTCTGTAGAATTGTTCGGTCCGCGCCCTGGAAGGCTTGAATTGCTGAAATTTCAGCCCCCTGGTCAACCCGGCCTGGGATATATCGATCAGCAGCGCCGGAACTTCAGTTTTATCGGGCAGCTGCCGCAGTACAACGCCAAACCGGTCCTGAATCTCATTCATCTGTTCGCGATAGGCCGGCAGGTTAATACTAAGCTCCTTTTTCTTGAGGAAAGACTTCTTGAGCTGGGCCTCCTTTCGCTCCATTTTGACAAGGACTTTTTGCTCCGGCTCGATGAAATGCTTGAAACCGCCAAACAACAGCCCGCCTGATACAACTACTATGCCCACCCAGCGGAACCAGATTGGCCAGGTGCTGAAATCTCCAACATCGATATCCTGCAGTTCCGAGAAATCGATCATGATGAACTCTCCTTTTTCTTGTTGCTGGTATCTGCGGTACTGGCTTTATCATTGGTCTTGGTAGCCGGTGCTTTCTTCTGCTTTTTACGCTGGGAAACCCCTAGGTTGAACTGGCTTAGCCTGATCCCCGCGGAAGGGGTCACGTTAATTACACTGAGATCGGGGTTATTGAACCAACCGGAAGAGCCGAGACTTTCCATCAGGCTGGAGACCCTGGCATTGGATTGAGCCGTGCCGGTAAAGGTAAAACGCCGACCCTTCTTGTTCATGGAATCGAAATACACCCCATCCGGAAGCTTGCGGACAATGTCATCGAAAATTTGCACGACCTGGGTTCGCTGCCTTTGAAGATTCTGGATCACCTCCATCCGCACTATAAGATTATCCTTTTTAGTGCGAAGCTTCTTGATCTCGGCAATTTTCTTGTCCAGTTTTTTTATCTCGGCAGTCAGGTAGTTGTTCCTGCTGCGCTGATTGTCTTTGAGAATCTGAAGGTAGCTGTAGGCACCAAACACAATTCCGCCACAGAGTAACCAGATCAATATTGCGCTGGTAAGCATTTGCCGATCACGGGCCTGGCGTTTTTCCTCACGCCACGGTAAAAGGTTGATTCCGTTCATTCAACACCTCTCAGGGCCAGCCCGCTGGCTATGGCGAGTGAGGGGATATCCTTGCGGAAACGCCCTTTGTCAATGCGCGAACTTATCCTTGTTGAAGCGAACGGATTCAATACTGCCGTCGGCACTTCAATGCGTTTCTCGATAATTTTTTCAATGTTGCCTATTTGTGCGCATCCTCCTGTGACATGCAACTCGGAAATGTTGTTGTAGGTACTGGACGAATAGAAAAACTGCAGTGCAGCGCAGAATTTCCTGGACCAGGGACTTTACATAGGGCTTGAGCACCTCTGCCTTGAAACTATCCGGCAGGTCACTTTTGCGCAATGCGATCATTGCCTCGTCATGAGGCATGCCGTATTTCTGGTTGATGCCGTCAATCAGCTGCCTGCCGCCAAAAGGCGTATCGCGGTTGTACACCATCTGGTTGTTATGGAAAACCATGAAGCGGCTCGCGTTGGAACCAAAATCAATTAACGCACTGGTACGCCTTGCCCCTGCCCCTACAAGACCCTGATTTACCAGCGCATGGACGCGGCCAAGAGCAAAAGTATCAACATCTACAATAGCTGGCTCAATATCAGCCTCTTCCAGGACTGCAACCATATCCTCGACGACACTTTTACGACACACCACAATCTGTATATCTTGTTCACCGGGTGATTTTTCAGATATCCCCATTTCAATATAGTCGATGTTGACCTCGTCCAGCGCATAGGGAACAATGCGATCTGCTTCAATCTCGACAAGGCTGTCCAGCTCGTCTTCGCTGAGGTCTGATTGAACTGATACAACTTTTGAAATTACATGGCTCGATGGTACGCAAATTGCTCCCCGGCCTGCCCTTGAACCTGACTTCTTGATCGCTCGTCTCAGCGAGTTTGCAACCTCGGGGATATCTTTGACCTTGTGGTCGATGATGACTCCCGGGGTCAGGGGCTCGAATCCGTAACGTTCGGCTACCAGAGAACGCCCGGACTTCGAAAATTCAAGAACCTTGACGGACGTGGTACCGATATCGATACCGAGAATTCTTCCTCGATTTTTTCTGGCAAACAGCAATCTGGTCCCCCAAATGAGCTAGCTTTACTACCTGAATTGTTGCCACAGCATTCGTTAGTTGATCAAATACTGGCGCATGATGTTGTTCGGATTCCCTCAATCGGCATTTATGCATCCGCAATCAGTCGATTATCACGATCCGAATTTGCCAGCAGATCACAGGATCTGTCTCAGCAACCCCTATCTATTAAGGCTATAATAACCCCTAAAACAAGCAATTTGAAAGAAATTTCATCCTTTCCTGCAAATTTAAATCAATCAAATCTTCGCCTTACGGTCAGTTTTTCCTTTAATTTATGAGATTTTTGCTCAAATTTGTTCTAAAAATACTCTCCATAGGTTTTATTTTTGCAGTCACAATGGGAATAGGCCTGGCGTTATATTCGGCAACCCTGTTACCCAATTTACCCACTGTGGAAGAGATTCGCCAGATTCCACTCAATATCCCGCTACGTATATACAGCACTGATCAAAAACTGATAGCCGAATACGGCAATGAACGCCGGATTCCGGTATCCCTGGACGATGCTCCGCCACTGCTGATTGACGCAATCCTGGTTACCGAAGACGATCGGTTTTACCATCATACCGGGGTGGACTTTCCCGGCCTCCTACGGGCAGCGGTGAGTAATATTGTGAGTCGGTCACGGGGCCAGGGGGCCAGCACCATTACCATGCAGGTGGCACGGAATTTTTTCCTGAACCCGGAAAAAACCTATACCAGGAAGCTGAAGGAAATCCTCCTCGCATTCAATATGGAGCGCGCACTTACAAAAGATGAAATTCTTGAGCTGTATCTGAACAAAATTTTTCTCGGCCACAGGTCTTATGGATTCGCCGCCGCAGCCCAGGTCTACTACGGGGAAGAATTGCAGAATCTTAGCTTGCCGGAAATTGCCATGTTGGCAGGATTGCCGAAAGCACCTTCCAGGGACAACCCGATCTCGAATCCGGAGCGGGCCACGGAAAGGCGGGCATACGTCCTCAAACGCCTCCACGAACTCGGGAAAATTGATGCCTTCAGCCTGGAAAATGCAACAAAAGCACCAATAACCGCCCGCAAGCACATCACCGATGTTGACCTGAGCGCCCCATTTGTATCAGAAATGGCTCGACAACTGATGTACCAGCATTTTGGAGAATCGGTTTATGAAAAAGGGCTCAATGTCACATTAACCGTTAACAGTAAATATCAGGCCCGGGCAAACCAGGCCCTGCGCAGAGGCCTGATAGCGTATGACATGCGCCACGGATTTAAAGGCGCGGTTAGTACGGTCACGCTTGATGAGATTCCCGCAGATCAGAAAACAAAAACGCTACTGGATGTTCTGCATCAGCTACCACCCAGCAAGGATATAGTCCCCGCAGTAGTGACCGAAGTGCGGGAACTATCATTCGATGCCTTATCCGGCAATGGCAAAACCAGAACCATCGAGCTGGAAAATATGGCCTGGGCCCAGCGTTATATAGCGCCCAACAACAAGGGTCCGGAACCGACCAGCGCTGGGGAAGTTGTTTCCAGCGGGGATATCATTTACATACGAAAAATCATCGAAGGTCAATGGATGCTTTCCCAGATTCCGGAAGTTTCCGGAGCGCTGGTATGCCTGCATTCCAATAGCGGTTCAATTCTCGCCCTGACCGGAGGATTTGACTTTTATCTGAGCAAATTCAACCGCGCAACCCAGGCACAAAGACAACCAGGGTCGAATATAAAACCCTTTATCTATTCTGCCGCCCTGGACAATGGCTTTACTCCGTCCAGCCTGGTTAGTGCAGCGCCGATTGTTATTGAAGACGACCTGGAAGGAATCTGGAGACCGCAAAATTACAGTAAAAAATTCTTTGGCCCTACAAGGCTGAGAAAAGCGCTTACCCTGTCACTGAATCTTGTTTCGGTCAGGTTGTTGAGAGCCATGGGAATTGACGCAACCGTTGAGCATTTGGTGAAATTTGGTTTTGACAACGAACAACTGCCCCGTAATCTGTCACTGGCGCTTGGGAGTACAACGGTAACCCCCCTGCAACTCGCGGCCAGTTTTGCCGTGTTTGCGAATGGGGGAAGCAAAATTTCTCCCTACCTGATCGAAAGCATTACCGATGCAGACGGAAACACCATTGAACTGCCCTCACCAACCTGCGAAGGATGCAATGATTCCAACCTGAAACTGACCCCTCCTTCAGTGCCGATAGTAGAGACCATTAGTGTCGAAATTTCAGATCAGGCAGTACAGGCGAACAACGCAATTGTCCAATCGACCCTGGCCCCCGTTCCAGTCCAGTCTATTTCCCCACAGAATGCTTTTCTGACCAGGAGTATGCTAAAACAGGTCATTCTCAGCGGCACCGGCAGGCGGGCATTGTCACTAAATCGGTCAGACCTTGCCGGGAAAACCGGTACGACGAACAATTTCAGGGATGCCTGGTTTTCCGGATTTACTCCTGATGTGAATACAACGGTGTTTGTCGGGTTCGACGAACCTTCTCATCTTGGCAAGCGGGAATCCGGTGCTTCAGCTGCCTTGCCAATATGGATAGATTTCATGGAAAGGGTATTGCAGGACTATCCTCAGAAGGCCGAAATTGTCCCGGTAAATATAACCACCCGGTTTATTAACAAGGACACGGCGCTGGTCACCAGCCTGGACGATCCTGATGGCTTTACAGAGTATTATGAGTTGGGCACAGAGCCCAACAACCTTGTCGAATACTCAAGCAGTGAGACCGGCCCTGATGAAGAAGAATCGGTAGCTGAAGATCTCTTTTAGGCTCGTATCAGGACAGGCCCTTTGTACCACTGAATCATACTAAGGAACCTCTGAACAAAAAAGCCCGGGCAACGAGCCCGGGCCTCCTGTATCCCAAACGGCTTTAAAAGTATCAGGCCTGGAGTGTAATGGTACCTTTCATTTTCTCCATGGCACGCTTCTCTATCTGGCGTATGCGCTCCGCTGATACACCATATTCTTCGGCCAGATCATGCAGGGTTGGCTTGTCATCGCTTAACCAGCGTCGTGCAACAATATCCTTGCTGCGTTCATCCAGGTCTTCCATTGCCAGAGCAATCTGCTCATGCTGCTCGGTAACCCTTTCACTGTTGCCAACCACGACCTGGGGATCGAATCGGGTATCTCCCAGATGCTGGGACGGAGCCAGATAGCTCTCATCGTCGTCCTGGTCGACCAGCGCATCAAAAGCTATATCCGTGCCACTAAGACGCGACTCCATTTCTCGTACGGTCTTGCTATCAACATCAAGGTTACTGGCAAGCTGGTGCACTTCTTCGTCGTTCATCCAGCCGAGCCTGGCCCGGGACTTTCGCAGGTTAAAGAACAGTTTGCGCTGGGCCTTGGTGGTCGCCACCTTGACCATGCGCCAGTTTCGCAGCACATAATCGTAAATTTCTGCACGTATCCAGTGAACGGCAAAAGACACCAGCCTTACTTCACGGGACGGGTCGAATCGCTTGACCGCTTTCATAAGGCCAATACTGCCTTCCTGGATCAGGTCTGTCAGCGGTAATCCATAACCCATAAATCCTCTCGCCACCTTAACCACATGACGCAGGTGAGACAAAACCAGTTCACGGGCAGCATCTATATCCTCATCCTCACGGAACCGGGTCGCAAGTTCGTATTCCCTCTCCACAGAAAGAATCGGTGCTGCATTGACAGCACGCATGTACGTGGTGAGGTTGTCACGGGCGGTTAATTCGATTGGCATTGGTAAACTCTGGGTCATCGTATCTGGCGTTCTCCTGTTCGATTTAGGGCGTATTTTAGCACTCGACCAGTTAGAGTGCTAACATATTTAAAAGTTCAACTCGGTGATGAAATCCTAAAATCACGAACAAAGAATTTTTCTGTAATTTAAACGAATTTAGCTGATTTTAGCTGACTTTATTTCCTTCTGCATGTCATTACGTATAATGAATTCAGCTTGACTGGCGTACTCATCGCGGTTATCGGCATTTTCCAGAACCGCGAAGGCGGTAACTTTCGCCTGTAACTGGTCGGTGCAGGCTATTCTCCACAGGCTCTGTAAAAATGTTGTTTCCCCCACATACTCAGTCCTGTCTGTCCGAGCCCCATGCTTGTCGAGGTAACGGATGGATATCGGCCTGACGCCAGAACCACTGTCAAGCGCGGCCTGGAACAGCCTCGGATGGAACTTTGCCGTGCTGGATCCGTCCGTAGTCTTTCCTTCCGGAAACAGCATCACGGACTGGCCGCAGGCTAACGAATTCGAAATTTTTTCGATTGCACCTGCAGCACCCTCTCCCCGGTTGATAAACAGGGTTCCGCCCTTCCTGATGACGTATCCAAGCACGGGCCAGCCAGCGATATTCTGGTTGGCAAGAAAAATCACTGGAAACCTGGATCCTATAATTGGTATATCGAGCCAGGAAACATGATTTGCAACCAGGAGTTCACTGTAAACATCAGTCTCTCCGGCATACTCAATCTTTACCCCGAAAATCCAGACTGTAGCCCTGTGCCACCATCGCGCCGCAACAGCATTTACCCGCTGTGGAATTATCGCAGCCAGAATTCCAAACAACAGCCCGCACAACACCAGGCACACCATAAAAAGGATTCTTACCAGGGCTAGTGTTGTTTTCATTTGACCAGTCTGGCGCCTTTTCAATTCCCGGATACGTTCACCCAGCTGCTAACCAGTGCTAGCTATGCTGGGATTTCGACCAGCAAATATCTGTCGGCTAGAGGATGTATCTCGAAAGATCCTGATCTTCAGCCAGATCCTGCAAATACTGGTTAACATACTCCACGTCAACGCTTACCGCCTGTCCCGATCGATCAGCGGCATCATAGGAAATGCTTTCCAGCAGCCTTTCCATGACCGTGTGAAGTCGCCGGGCACCAATATTCTCAGTTTGCTCATTAACCTGCCAGGCAATCTCGGCAATCCGTTTTATGCCATCGTCGGTAAAACTCAGTGCAACGCCCTCAGTCTCAATCAAGGCGGTGTACTGCTCCGTCAGGGACGCGTCAGGTTCGGTCAGGATTCGGACAAAGTCTCCGCTCGTCAGCGCCCTGAGTTCTACCCTGATAGGCAACCTGCCCTGCAATTCGGGTATCAGGTCTGATGGTTTGACAAGCGAGAATGCTCCCGACGCAATGAACAGGATATGGTCAGTTTTAACCATCCCGTATTTTGTAGATACGGTGCAGCCTTCTACCAGCGGCAGCAGGTCCCTTTGAACCCCTTCCCGTGAGACATCAGCACCGCTGTGGCCTTCGGAAGACCGCCCGACAATCTTGTCAATTTCATCGAGAAATACAATTCCATTTTGCTCCACGTTCTCCAGAGCCTGCATCTTGATTTCCTCTTCATTGACCAGCTTGGCGGCTTCTTCTTCGGTCAGCAATTTCAGCGCCTCACTAACTTTCAGTTTTCGCGTGCTTGTTTTCTGTCCCCCCATATTCTGGAATATGCCCTGGAGCTGGTTAGTCATCTCCTCCATTCCCGGCGGGGCCATAATTTCAACGCCCACGGTCGGGTTACTCACCTCGATTTCAATTTCCTTGTCGTCAAGCTTGCCCTCCCTGAGCAATTTTCGAAATCTCTGTCGTCCCGCTCCGTCATCACTGGCGGATTCCCCTCGCGCTGGCGGTAATAACGTATCCAGGAGAATCTCTTCTGCCGCATCCTCGGCGCGGGATCTGACTTTTACCATGGCCTGCTCCCTGGTCAATTTCAACGCCATATCCATGAGGTCACGGACAATCGAATCCACCTCGCGACCAACGTATCCGACTTCGGTGAACTTGGTAGCCTCGACTTTTATAAATGGGGCATTGGCGAGCCGGGCGAGGCGTCTTGCAATTTCAGTTTTGCCAACACCAGTGGGACCTATCATGAGTATGTTTTTGGGCGTAATTTCAGCTCTCAGTTCATCGTCGACCTGCATTCTCCGCCAACGGTTGCGCAAGGCAATGGCCACCGCCCGCTTGGCATCTTTCTGCCCGACGATATGCTTGTCGAGTTCCTCGACAATTTCCCGGGGAGTCATTTCAGTCATTGACATATCAGCTGAGGGTAAATACCGGTTACTCTTCCAGTGATTCTATAGTCAGGTTATCGTTGGTATATATGCATATCCTCGAAGCAATCCCGAGGCTTTTTTCGACCACGTCATAGGCCGACAGATCCGAGTTTTCAATCAGTGCAAGGGCCGCCGATTTTGCATAATCACCGCCTGACCCAATCGCCATGACACCATGCTCCGGTTCAATCACATCGCCATTTCCCGAAATCACCAGCGACGCTTCCCGGTCAGCAACCGCGAGTAATGCTTCAAGACGGCGCAACATTCGATCAGTACGCCAGTCCTTGGCCAATTCAACTGCAGAGCGAACAAGCTGCCCCTGGTGCTTTTCCAGTTTGGCTTCAAATCGCTCAAACAGGGTGAACGCGTCTGCGGTCCCGCCAGCAAATCCTGCCAGCACCTGGTCATGGTAGAGGCGCCGAACCTTTCGGGCATTGCTCTTCATCATGGTGTCGCCCATGGACACCTGGCCGTCACCACCAATAACTACCTGGTTGCCTTTGCGTACTGACAAAATTGTTGTGCCGCGAAATTGCTGCATGCTGGATTGACTTTCCGGAGACCTGCTGATAATTAAGTAATGCTGCCTGAACGGTAGTTTTCAAGCTGCTGGATCGAACTTCTCGCCTGAACGGTATCTACCTGACCAGTTTTAAATGCGACGGACTATCGCCCTTACGCCCATTTGGTTTTCGCTTTTCCGCACCAGTGGACTCGATTTCGCCCGAATCGCCGGATTCAGTTGCTGGTGGCGAAACCGGGTCGTTTTCGTCCTGGAACACGATGCCCTGACCATTTTCCTTTGCATAGATCGCCATTACAGAAAACACAGGAACTGTCAGTTCGAATGCTCTCCCTGAAAAACGCGCCGAACACATCAGGAAATCATTCCCCATTTCCAGGTTGCTTACCGACTTGGGGTGGATGTTGAGGACGATTCGATCTTCCTTGACATACTGGACCGGAACAACCACCTGTTCGTGCTCGGTGTTTACCAGGATTTGCGGAGTGAATCCATTGTCCATCGCCCATTCGTATACAGCGCGAATCAGGTAGGGCTTGGTAGAAGCAGTGCTGCCGGCATTGCCGGCATCAGAATGATCCGATCTTCCCATAATTCAATATCAACCTATCCAGTTTACCTGAGGTCGCGTTCCGGATCACTCAGGCTCTCATGGAATGCGGTTCGCTTAAACAATGATTCGCCATAGTCGAGTAGCGGTGCTGCCTGTTTCGGCAGTTCAACCCCGAGTAGCGGCAGGCGCCATAACAGGGGAGCCATATAGGCATCCACGAGAGTGAAGTCCCCGCCCAGAAAAAATGGCTGGTCAGCGACTATGGGAGACAACGCCACCAGGCCATCATGCAGGCTCTTCTTAAGCGCCGCCGGCGGATTCGGCACCAGGGTCTCCCCCAGTTCATAAATTGGCTGGAGCCAGTCACGAGTCAGCCGCGACACGATAAGGCGGGTTTTTGCCCTGGTGATTGGATCCACTGGCATCAGTGGTGGATGGGGAAAGCGTTCATCCAGGTACTCAATGATGACCCACATATTGTAAAGCGACACATCCCGGTCAATCAGGGTCGGCGTTTCACTGTATGGGTTATGCTCGCCAATTTTAGCCGGATCATCCGTGCTGGACACAAACTCCACGGCGCAATCGACGTCCTTCTCAAGCAGTACAATCCGGCAGCAATGGCTGAAAATATCCAGCGGTCCAGAGAGCAATGTCATTGCCGGCCGCCTTTCCGTCAGGGGTAAATTGGCATTCATAATTTTGTGTTTAGTCCCAGGTTAGTGTACATCTCGCCAATATTCTTTCTTGAGCAAAAAGGCCAGTATCCCAAACACGGCAAGAAACAGCATGGTCCATATTCCCCACCCTACTCGCACCATACGCGCAGGTTCGCCCATGTAGTAAAAAAAGTTTGTCAGGTCACGCATAGCGGCGTCAAATTCTCGCGGGGACATGCTGCCTTCCCTGATCAGCTCGAATCCTGTCACCGAAGTTTGCTCGAGCCCGTTGGCATCGGTTTCCGTGTGATAAATTGGTTTCTGGACCCCCTGCAGATCTGCCAGCACATGCGGCATGGCGACATTGGGAAATACCTTGTTGTTCCACCCGGTGGCAGTACTATGGTCGATGTAGAAAGTACGCAGGTATGTGTACAGCCATTCCGGATCACGCAGTTTTCCAATCAGTGAAAGGTCCGGCGGTGCAACCCCGAACCATGCCTCACCGTCTTCCTCGGTCATGGTTATAGTCATAGGATCGCCGATTTTTGCATCACCAAAAATCATGTGTTTCTTGACCAGGTTTTCCGGAATGTCCAGATCTGCCGCCATTCGGTTGTAGCGCATATACTGAGCGCTGTGGCAGGACATGCAGTAGTTGAGGAACAGCTTTGCTCCATTTTGCAGGGACACCTTGTCATCCAGGGAAACTTCCACCCGATCCAGCGCACTGCCTTCTGCTGCAAACACCGTCACCGGAGTAAATACCATGGACAGAATTACAATCAGCAGTCTCATTTTGTCAACCTCTCCGGAACATCCTTGACGCCTTCGGGCCTGATCAGCGGCAGAATTCCCATGACAAAAAAGACAGCAAGGGTTAACACGGTGTAAACCAGTTTCAGGGATACATCCGGTCCGGTGGTCCACAGCACCCACCAGTATCCAATTGTCGCTAAAACCATCAGCACGGATGCGCCGAGCAGCCCCTTCGCGCCCATAGTCAGCGGCTTACCGGCAGAACTGAAACACGGATACAGGAAGAAGAAAAGCATGTAAACCAGGGTAAAAAACTGAGCCATGATTGTCAGGTTTGTATTTGGGGCCTGGGTTCCCAGCCATCCAAGGATAACGAAAGTAATAGCAAACACGCCGAGGGAAAATTTGGTAATCCTGCCCTTGTAGCGTATCGACTTGACCGGGCTTTTATCCAGCCAGGGCAGCAGGAAGAACAGTGCTATGGCTGCGAACATCCCCAGCACACCCCAGACCTGGGTGCCGGCGAAACTCGGTACGGCGCGAAGAATCGCGTAGTACGGGGTAAAGTACCAGACCGGCGCGATATGGTCAGGGGTCTTGAGGGGATTCGCCGGTTCAAAGTTCGGCTGTTCAATGAAATAACCGCCCATTTCAGGCATAAAAAATACAATGGCGAAGAATATGGCGAAGAATACGACAACACCAACCAGGTCCTTGACTGAATAGTACGGGTGAAAAGGGATACCATCGCTGGGGGCATCCTCGCTCCAGCGGTTACCCTTCGGGCCCTTCTTGATTTCGATGCCATCGGGATTGTTGGAGCCCACTTTGTGGAGCGCAACAATATGCACAAAAACCAGCCCAACCAGGATAAACGGAACCAGGTAGTGAAAGGCGTAGAAGCGATTCAGGGTAATGTCTGAAATTACGTAATCGCCACGAATCCATTCCGACAAAGCCCCGCCAATTATGGGAAGGGTTTCAAACAGGTTTACGATTACCTGGGCGCCCCAGTATGACATCTGGCCCCATGGAAGCAGATAGCCAAAAAATGCAGTGGCCATCATGGCCAGGTAAATCACCATCCCTATTATCCAGACCAGTGCCCGTGGATTGCGATAGGAACCATACATCAGGCCGCGGAACATGTGCAGGTAAATGACCACAAAGAACATTGAAGAGCCAGTGGAATGCATATAGCGTATGAACCATCCACCCCAGACATCCCGCATGATGTATTGCACGGAAGCAAATGCGAGCTCGGCATCGGGCTTGTAGTTCATGGCCAGCAAAATTCCGGTGACGATCTGCAGCACCAGCACCATCAGCGCAAGACTGCCAAAGTAATACCAGAAATTGAAATTTTTCGGCGCGTAGTACTCGGTAAGATGTTCGCGGGTGGCCTTGGTCGCCGGGAACCGCGCATCAATCCATTGCATAAAACTCATTA
>PVMK01114542.1_pt1 | contig 49863 bp, 45 predicted proteins | sample 1853481 | NCBI WGS metagenome assembly PVMK01 (sample SAMN08533507, study PRJNA380276) | Marine sediment metagenome, whole genome shotgun sequencing project.
CGGCTTTAGGCGGATGACGTCACTTAGCCGAAGCCCGGCACTATAAACAGTCTTGAGTATAACTTTGTGCTTAAGGTTGTCTGTTGCATCAAACAAACGTTTAGCCTCCTCCTCACTGATAATAATCGGCAATTGCCTGATTCTAGGCCTTGGCGGGCATTTAAAAGTGATTTCGTCCCATTTCAAAATGTTCCTACAGAAACAGGAGATGCCTGAAAAATGATTGTTGCATGATCCCCACGCCAGCTTTCGATCTTTAATCAGATAGCGAAAGTAGTCTTGCATTTGATCGTTTGTAAGCAGGTCTGGTGATTTTTTGTAAAAATCGGCCAATCCTTTAACTGCTGCAATGTAACCTCTTTGGGTGTGAGGCGAAAAACGCTGAAGGGTCATGTAGTTCAGAAATTGGGTTCTTAGATCACTGCTCATAGTAATACCTCCTTGATAAAAGTTAATAAGAATTAGACATATCCGTTTACCAAGAAGGTATTATAACTGAGAATCGTTGGAATGAAATGTTAATTTTGTTGGGATATGATCAACATAGACCAGAATGGGGGTTACCTTTCCGCGAAGCGGTTCAGTTCTGCTATGTATCTGTAACTATAAGATCGGTTCAATTGGTTGTGATATCATACTTCAAAATTGAACTGTCCAGGGGTATATTGACCAGTTTACTTAAACCCGCCCAAAGACAGCTTTTAAGACCTGAGATAGCATCCTTTATAGTGAAAATATCCATAACCTCAAAAACCCGAGATATGTCTGACATAGTTGGCCACTATGTCTTCTGTTTTTGCCAGTCCTTGAATTCACCGGGGCGGAGTCGGTGACGGCAAAGTTTCCCTCGTGCAATGCGCCTCTTTAACTGAGGAACAGTTTTTAAAAATGAAACAACGGCTTTTGGGTGGTGGGCGGGACAAAATGCAAAACTCAAAGGGATGAGCCAAAATCAATTTGACTTAATTTTTTAGTATCAATATAAAACGGACTTAACTTGACAACCTTGCAAAATCACTTGCCCGAATGGTAAGCTTGGGTAATTAAAAAATAAGGAGGAGAATATGGCATTTGATCCTGAAAAAGATAAAATCTTGAAGAAGTGGGAATGTGAAGAGACCGGACTTGTTGTTTCCATCAATCAGTATGGTGACGGTGAGGCGAAGCTCCAGATTGGTCCGAGGATATTTAAGAAAAAAGACGGCGGGGAGTCCCAACGCAAGGCCGGCCGTTTGACCATTGAGGATGTGATGTGGTTTTATGACGTCATCGATGACGTAAAAGAAGAACTTGCAAAATTGGCAAAACCGGTATGATGGTGTGGATGATTCGGGTATGCAAAAAAATATCGATCCCTGAAGTCATAAAAAGAGTCACCCAATTAAGAGAGGCCCTTCATCATCATAGTTATCGATACTATGTTCTGGATGATCCGGAAATATCGGATTCCGAGTATGATCGGATGATGCAGGAGCTGATCCGGCTGGAGACGAATTATCCCGATCTTTCGAGTCCGGATTCACCCACTTTACGGGTTGGGGCGCCGCCCCTCGACAAATTTGAAACCGATCGAGCATTCAATTCCCATGCTCAGCCTGGATAATGGATTTAGCGATGCCGATATTTTTGAGTTTGATCTTAGGGTTAAAAAAAGCCTCGGTACGGATGATACTATTTTTTATACCGCCGAGCCCAAGTTAGACGGCGTTGCCGTGGAGCTTGTCTACGAAAACGGTCGGCTGATTTCTGCGTCCACCCGCGGTGATGGTTTCAGGGGCGAATTGATCACATCAAACGTCAGAACCATTCGCTCAGTCCCTCATGGTGCTTGAAAAGGGGAAAGGTCGTAAAAATCCTTCACTGCTTGAGGTCAGAGGGGAGGTTTTTATCGGGAAGAAAGGGTTCAAGCGTTTAAACGACAGTCGCCTCGACCAGAATTTGCCACCCTTTGCCAATCCAAGAAATGCCGCCGCCGGATCCTTGCGGCAGCTAGATTCGAAGGTTACTGCGAAACGCCCCCTGGAAATCTTTTTTTACGGTATCGGTAGAGTTGCAGATCTTGACCTGGAGTCGCACGGGGATACATTGCAAGCCTTGCAAGAACTTGGGATCAGAATCAACTCGAATATCAGATCGAAAATCACCATAGAAGAGGCCGTCGACTGTTACAGAGACCTCGGCGAACGGCGGAATCTGTTGCCGTATGATATTGACGGCATGGTGATCAAGGTGGACAGCCTTCGTTTGCAACGCCTTTTGGGGGCGACATCCCGGAGCCCGCGATGGGCCATCGCCTATAAATTCAAAGCGTCTCAGGAGACCACGCAGGTCCTTGACATCGAGGTCCAGGTGGGAAGGACCGGAGCTGACACCGGTCGCTCATCTTTTCCCTGTGAAGATCGGCGGCGTAACGGTCGGTCGTGCAACACTTCACAACGAAGATGAAATCAGAAGAAAGGATATCAGAATCGGCGATACGGTTTTGGTGCAACGGGCCGGGGATGTGATTCCCGAAATTGTCAAGGTGATAACTTCAAAGAGATCCGGAGAAGAAAGAATCTTCAAGATGCCCCTCAACTGCCCTGTTTGTGGTTCTTCGGTGATCCGTGCCCAAGATGAGGCGGCTTTAAGATGCATCGACATCTCCTGTTTGGCTCAGATCAAACAACGGATAAAGCATTTTGCGTCAAAGGGCGCTTTCGACATCGACGGCCTGGGGGATAAACTGGTTGAACAGCTGGTAGATAAGGATCTGCTGTTTTCCTATGCGGACATTTTTCGACTGAAAGAAGATGCGCTTAAAAACCTGGAGCGGATGGGTTCAAAATCTGCCGCAAATATTTTAAGTGCTATCGAGGAGAGCAAGCGGATAACGTTAAGCCGTTTTATTTATGCTCTGGGCATCCGTCATGTGGGAGATCATGTGGCCGGCATCCTTGCAAAGACTTTCGGTCGCCTGGAGATACTTATGAGTGCAGCGCCGGATGAACTCGAAGCGATTGAAGGGGTGGGGCCGGTGGTCGCTGAAAGTGTCGGAAGGTTTTTTGGCGCGGATGAAAACCGGAAGATAGTCGACGCAATTATCACCAGCGGCGTTCAGATTCTTGGTGAAGGTGTCCAGGAAGAGGGGACGCTTTCCGGGAAGGTTTTTGTTCTGACCGGTACACTTGCAACCATCACAAGAGATGAAGCGAGAAAACTCATCGAGAAGGCCGGGGGAAAGGTCACCGGCTCCGTAAGCCGGAACACGGACTATCTTGTGGCCGGGGCGTCCCCCGGTTCAAAGCTTAAACGGGCGGAAGCGCTGGGAGTCGATATTATTGATGAACAAACCCTAATGAAATTGATGATTGAAGATAGGTAACTACTCAGGTGGATAGGCTGAAGGCTGAAGACTGTTAGGAAAAAGCGTATTTTAAAGCCATGTTTGATGCAAGAATCAGATATTTTCGCCAAAGTACGGCAAGCGTGCTTTTCTGACCCCTTCAGCCTTCGGTCTAAACAGCTTCAGCCTGACTACGTGAGTAGTTACGAAGATAGATGATTGATGATTTTGTTCACAAGGTAGAGGTGCCAGAGGTCAGGGGTAAAATAAAAACTGACTTCCGAACCTCGAGCCGCTGGAAAACATTACCGCTTCAGATATAATTAAATGAGGGGTCGGGGAGTTTTTCTAAATAGTCGCTCCATGGATAATCTTTTTTTAAACCGCGTGAACTCGTGGCAAGGGCTCGTAAAGAAAGAACAGGAATCAATCTTTGAAAAATCAATAGGTTTGCCATACAATCTTCAATTTCTTTTAAAGATGCGATTTCGGCATGCGCCTGTTCTTTCTAACTATCCCTAAGCCACTCAAACAGCACCCGCTTTAAAAAAAGATCATCCATTCCACTGACACTCAAGGATTTAGAAGAAAAACTCCCCGAGGGCTCAAACTATTACCAATCACCAATCATCCCCGATGAATCGGGATTTTCGCTATGCTCCAACAATCAACAATCATAAATCAACAATCAACAATCATAAATCCCCCGGGGGGTTGAAAATGGAAAAAAAAGTCAGAGCGCATGCCGTTATCGCCGGCAGGGTCCAGGGTGTTTTTTTTAGGCTGGAGACCCAACGCGCGGCAGAAGGACACGGTGTTTTCGGGTGGGTGAGAAATAAACGGGACGGGAACGTTGAAGCCGTGTTTGAAGGTGATGAGAAGAACGTCCTGTCGGTTCTTGAATGGTGCAAGCAGGGACCTCCCATTGCAAAGGTTGCAAATGTAGATGTTGAATGGGAGGATTACAGTGGTGAATTCAGCGGATTTGAAATAACCTATTGACCCGGATTTTTTACTAAAAAAGCGCGTCTACAAACTGAACAGGATCAAATTCTTGGAGATCTTCTATCTTTTCACCGACGCCGATATATTTTAACGGGATTTCAAGGGTGCTGCAAATGCTGATGACGATTCCGCCCTTGGCGGTTCCATCGAGTTTTGTAAGGGCGATTCCCGTGACGCCGATGGCATCGTTGAACAATTTGGCTTGAGACAATGCGTTCTGACCGGTGGTGGCGTCGAGAATCAGAAGAACTTCATGGGGGGCCCCAGGAAGTTTTTTTGAAATGGTGCGTTTAATCTTTTTGAGTTCCTCCATCAGATTGACCTTTGTGTGAATTCTGCCTGCAGTATCGACCAGTACCATATCCGCACCTCTGGCAACAGCAGCTTCAATACCATCATATGAAACAGCGGCCGGATCCGACTTTTCTTTATGCTTTATTATGTCAACGCCGGCTTTCTGAGACCATATGTCGAGCTGTTCTATTGCCGCAGCCCTGAAAGTATCGGCGGCGACCAGTATAACTTTTTTCCCCGAAGACGCATCTCTGGCAGCCAGTTTTCCGATGGTGGTTGTTTTCCCAACACCATTCACACCGATGACCATGGTGACATGGGGCTTATCCGTAATTTCTCGAGCGGGCAGTGGTTCCGGACTCAGTAGTTCCAGAATCTTCTCTTTAAGCGCTGCTCTGAGCTGATCGGGACCGGATATTTCCGAAGATTTTTTGGAAATGTTTTCGATGAGATCCCCGGTGGTCTGAACCCCAATATCTGAGGTGATCAGAAGCTCTTCAAGATCTTCCAGCAGTTCATCATCAATTTTCCTGTTGCCGGCAAAGAGTTCGTTAATGTCAGTGGAAAGAAGCTTGCGGGTTTTTGAGAGACCGCTTTTGAGACGTTTAAAAAATCTTCCTGATTTTGCAGGAACATCCGGAGCGGTGTCCTTTTCATTTTTCTTTTTATTGAACCAGTTCAATGCCATAATTATACATCTCTAAAATTTTTCAAATCAAAAATATCAATGCGATTTGTTAAGGCTGGTTGTTTCTGCCTAACCCATGGAATACCGGCGTGTTGGAATGTTGATTTTCAAAAGAAAGGGTTATTTGTGAATATTTCGTCTTCCTTGTCAAGAAGAATTTGATCGATCACCTGGTTGCTCAGTTTTCCGTCATGCCGGTTGGGACAAAGGCCCGGCGCTTCCTGTTCCTTTTCGCTGAAAGTTCACCGACACAACTTTAGAAATTCCCTTTTTCTCCATAGTTATGCCGAACAGGGTCTCGGCGAATTCCATGGAGCTCTTATTGTGCGTTATCATGATAATCTGGGATTTTTCTCCGATGACTTTTAAAAGATGGTTAAATCGGAAAACATTGGTTTCGTCGAGGGAGGCATCGATTTCGTCCATGAGACAAAAATATGCCGGTTTTATTAAAAAGATGGAGAAGATCAAGGCGATGGCGGAAAGGGCCTTTTCGCCGCCGGATAGGAGGCTCATTCTGGTCAGTTTTTTTCCAGGCGGGTGTATCATGAACTCTACGCCGGTTTCTAGGGGATTCTCAGGTTCTGTTAGGACGAGCCGGGCCGACCCCCCTTCGAACAGACGAGGGAATACTTCCTCCAACTTTTTGTTGATGATATCGAAAGTGTTAAGAAATCGCTCTTTGGATATCCTGTTTATCTTACGGATGACCATGTGAAGGTCTTGGACCGCTTTTTCGAGATCATCACGTTGTTCATTAAGAAAATCAAAGCGCTCTTTAAGCTGTTCGTACTCCTTTATGGCACCGAGATTAACGTCATCGATATTTTCAATTCTTTTTTTGAGCCGGTTGAGTTCGCTTTCTATCTCATCTGTGGATAAATTCGTGTCGATGGAGGTGTCGTCAAATTCTGATTTAAGCACCGCCAGAGGCGTGTGATAATTTTCTTGCAGATGATTCGCAAGATTTTCCCGTTTGATGTGTCGCTGGGATTGCTCAAGCTCGAGCAGGCGTGTTTTCTGAAGGGTTTCTTCACGTTCGTTTTGTATCACCGATATGATATCGTCACTTTCTTTTAGTTTTGCATCGATTTCATGATAATCCGCTTCATCAGTTTCAAGTACTTGATCGAGTCGCTTCATATCCGCATACAGTTCGGAAAGTCTTTGTTTTAATTCTTTGATTTTTTCTTTTAAACCGATTTTCTTCTGTTGTTTAAGGGTAAGGTCCCTGGACAGCTGTTCTGTTCTGTTTATCCCGTCATTTTGGAATTCTTTCAGCCGCCTTAAACTGTCACTGCTGTTTTCCAGTTTGGCATTCAATGCCGTCAGGTTTAGCTTGAGATCCACAATTTTCTGATTAAACGCTTCCAGTTCAGATGAAACAAAACTGATTCGTTCCAGTTTTTCCGAGACGAGGACCTGCGCATTTTTAACTTGCTCTTCGACCTCGGCTACCGCCGTATTGTATCTTGTAACTTCTTTATCAATATCGCTCTCTTCACCCAGAAGCTGTTCGTGTTCCAGGCGGACAATTTCAAGATGCCGAGTAGCGTTTTTAAAATCTTCGGTAGCTTTGTAAAGGTCTTTTTCTGCTTCGACTTCATTCTGTGCAGTCTTATTTTTGGATTCTTGAAATTTTTGCAGCGTGTTTTCGATATTCCAGACTTCAGATTCCAGTTCTTTTTGTTTGCGGCGGGCTGAATCGAGTTTTTGGCTTAAATCTTTAATTTGGGACTTGACATCCTTGAGTTCCTGCTTTTTTGCAAGGATGCCGGATATTTTGTCTTTGCTGCCGCCGACCATAATTCCCTGGTGAGAGATTAGATCGCCGTTTTTAGTTACAACGGTCTGGAGTGCGCCGTTGCTGTTAAACAGCGCCAAAGCTTCTTCCATGTCGGTGGTAACCGCCACATGCCCCAAAAGTGCTTCTGCGATCTTTTCAAAACCTTGTTTTACGGAAACATGATTCAGAAGTTTTTTTTGTGGATCAGGCCCGGTCTTCGGGTCTGACAATGTACTTTTCATCGATGAAACAGGGATAAAACCGCTGCGTCCCGACCGGGTGGTCTGAAGATAGTCGATGGTATCGAGACCGGTCTTTTGATCCTGGATAAGGATGTACTGCAAGGATTCTCCCAGCGCTGCTTCCACCGCAGTTCCAAAGGAAGATTCCGGTTCAACGATATCCGCCATCAGGCCTAAAATACCATCACCGCCGTTATCTTCCATGGTGTACGATGATGCGGCGTCTTTATTGAGCCGGTGTCTTTTCATTACGGCCCGGACGCCGCCCTTGTACCACTCGAAATTGTCTTCCATTTTCTTTAAAGTGGTATAGGATGATTTGGCCTTGTTTCGTTCAATATCCAACGTCTGGACAATCTTAACCTGCTCCCCAAGGGCCCTGCTTTTTTCTTGGAGGTGTTTCTGGGTGATGTCGATCTGTTCGATCAAACCATCGATTTTTGTTTTATATAAATCCAACTGGGCTTGGGCCTTATTTTTTTTGTCCCTAAGACCGGCAACCTTTTTACTGGTAGCGGCTTTTTCTTCATCGATTATTTTCAGGCGTCTTTTAAGGCTTTCCTTGTTGCTGGTGGCGTTTTGATAGATGTTTTTGTATTGTGCCTCCCGGGCCACCAGATCCATCAGATTTGCTTTGCAGGTTTCAAGTTCTTGATTCAAAGCCGAAAGTTGATCTTTTATATTTTGTTCAACCGATTGCTCTTTGTCGATGGTCGACTTTGCCGTTTTTATTTTATCATAAAGGGTTATATTCTGGCTTTCAACCTGGGTGACTTCGGCCATTAACTCCCTGTTTTTTTCTTCGAGGTTTTTTCGGGCAGATTCGAGTTCTCCGAACTCGTAGGTGAGTCTTTCCACATCTTCGTGGAGGTGGGACAGATCATTTTCTATTCGATCTATATGACGCTGTGCTTCAAATTTTCGGGATTTTCGATCGGCGATTTCCTGATTTTTTTCCGTTCTCCGGAGCTTGATTTTTTCAACTTCTGCATCGAGTTTTTTCAGTCTGGATGAATGCTCAATATCTGTATCTTTCAGATCTCTTAACAGCGCATCGGCCTCATCGATTTTACGGGTATATTCATTGTAATAATGGAGTGTCAGGTGGATATCGAGTTCTCTGACGCGCCGCTGGTATTTTTTATAACGTTCTGCTTTCCGGGCCTGCCGCTTAAGGCCGGCCATCTGACGCTTTATTTCAGCGATTATATCGGCAACACGCAGAATGTTCTGTTTTGTTGCCCTGACTTTACTCAACGCTTCTTTTTTGCGGGATTTGTACCGTGTAATTCCGGCAGCCTCTTCAATCAAACCCCGTCTTTCTTCCGGTCCGGCGTCCGTAATTCTGCCGATGTTTCCTTGCTGAATGACGGCGTAGGATTTTGTGCCCATACCGCTTCCCATAAAGATATTATGTATATCTTTTAACCGGCAGGGCTGCTTGTTGATGAAGTAGTTGCTTTCTCCGGAACGGTAAAGACGTCTTGTTAACATGATCTCGGTAAAGTCTTTAAGTTCTTCAGGGGCAGTGCCGTTCTCGTTGGAAAGGGTCAGTGAAACCTCTGCCATGTTCAATGGCGATTTCCCGTTGGAACCTGAAAAAATTACGTCTTCCATGGATTTTCCGCGGAGCTGCTTTACACTTTGTTCTCCCATAACCCATTTTATTGCATCTACAATATTGCTTTTGCCACAACCATTGGGACCCACAAACGCAGAAATACCCGGAGGAAATTGAACACTGGTTTTTTCAACAAAGGATTTAAATCCGTTTATTTCCAGCTTCTTAAGTTTCATGTAATTGAATCTCCTGTAATATTTGTCTGCCGTTACCCATATTTTGTGTAAAGTTTGATAAATTTGTAAAAAGTGAAACGTGAAATGTAAAACGACAACATTTAATACATTAAGAGGCGATATTACACAACATATAGACTTTTCACGTTTGACTTTTTACTTTTTACAAAGCCGTCAAGTTTAATCCCAAAAGAAATAGCAGGAAATCATCTGTTTGTAAAGGGAAAAACACAATGGAAGGTATAATTTTGGTTGTGTTTATACAATATGTGGTGGAGTATAGATTGTCGTGCGCGTTTTTTCAAATCTTCGTTGATGGTTTTAAACGGATCTCATCATGGTCAATTTTATGCAGGTGCTGTCAGCTTATGAGAATCGATCCTGAAAACACGAAATGCTGAAAAACAAAAATGTAATCAATTTAAATGGTTAAAGCTCTCACGGAAAGAAGCATTTTTTCGATTTTTTCGGGTCGGAGGGTTACATATAATAATGTTTGTGTAAATAAAACGTATTTTTTATAGAATTCACATATTCAAGCTGTTATGTGTGCAAGAAAAATCCGCAATATCATGAGGGCGCATTAACGTGTCAGGTTTACTTAAAAAATACTGGTTTTTGATCGGACTCCTTCTTGTTTTTATCGTAACAGTGGCGGACACGAGCGAAACTGTTTCGAGCATCGGCAGGTGGCTCAAAATGCACCAGGGGCCCGATGCCGTGATTGTTCTCATATTCTTTTTTTCCGGGTTGTCATTGAATGCCAGACAGATAAGGTCCGGTCTGATGGATGTAAAAGGCATCGTGGCCGCCTTGATCGTCATTTTCCTGGTTTCACCGGTGGTTGGGTCTTTATTCGCGGCGACATCCCTGGACACCGGTGTTTTAATAGGAATTTTTCTTGTGGCGGTGATGCCCACGACATTAAGCAGCGGTGTGGTTATGACCGGAGCCGCAGGCGGCAATATGGCACAGGCCCTGGCAATAACTATACTGGCCAATGGGCTGGCCGTTTTTACGATACCGGTTGTTCTTTCTCTGTTGTTAAATCTGGTAGGAGGGTCAACGGTCGTTTATATCGACAAGTCGGCAATCATGATCAAAATCGGCCTTTATGTACTGTTGCCGCTCTGCACGGGTTTAACCTTAAAATATTTTACAAAAACCTTTACGGATCGCTTTGCTCTGAAAATGCAAACACTGAACCAGTGTCTGGTACTTGCAATTGTCTGGATGGCTATGTCCCAGGCAAAAGATGCCATCGTCGACAGCGGCGCATCGGTGGGGATCGTTTTTATTCTGGTTTTTAGCTTTCACGGCATACTTTTGGCCGCGGCCGGTTTTTTTGCCCGATTGTTGAAGCTCGGCAAAGGCCGGCGAGAAAGTGTTATTTTCATGGGCGGACAAAAGACCCTGCCGCTGTCAATAATTTTACAAGTCTCCCTTTTCCCGGAATACGGGCTGGCACTTGTTGTCTGTGTATTGCATCATATGATACACCTTTTGATGGACGGCTATCTGGTGGGAAAGCTCAAGACCTCTTAGAAAAATTCATTTTCAAAACCCTACAATGAGTAAATTTTGAGTCTTTTGCCACAGCGACACCCATAAATCTCTTGACCGTTATAGAAGAATTATATATCCATTTCTTCTACGAGTTGGAATATTTTTTGTTTGGCCGACAAAGATTTTTCTTTCCGGGTGCAATTTTTCCCAAGCTGCCGTAAAATTGGTTGAGCCATACAGTCAAGATGCCCATGATCAAACTCAATAAAAGGAGAATGACAAAATGTCGCGAATACCCCCGAGATCCCGAACCGAGTTGGAACAGGCCGAGGCAGAGTACAAGAAGAGACTTGAAACAGAAGAAAAACTGGGGAACAAGGAAGGCATGGCGGCGGCCTACGGCAACCTGGGTGCGATTTATCTAACAGTGGATTATCTGGATCAAGCCGAAGAGATGTTCAAAAAGAGCTTGCAAATTTTAGAATCGCTGGACGATAAAGCGGGAATGGCATCAGACTATGGATATTTGGGCGCGATTTACCAGATGCGTAGCGATCTTGAACGAGCCGAAGACATGTACAAAAAATGCCTTGAAATCAATCAGGCGCTGAGCCGTGAGGAAGGCATGGCGACGGCTTACGGAAAGCTCGGTGAGATCTACTATGCCCGTCGAGATTTGGATCAAGCTGAGGACATGTTCAAAAGGAGTTTAGACATACAAGTAGTCTTTGATAACAAAGGTGCTGTGGCCACCGCCTGCGGCTTCTTGGGAGACATTTGCCGCATCCGAAACCAGTTTGACCAAGCCGAAGAAATGTATAAAAAAGGCTTGGCGCTTTTTGAAGCCATTGGATCCGAGCACATGATAGAAATCATGCGAACAATGCTGACAAACTTAAAAAAGAAGAAAAAAAAGGGGTTATGATTAAAACCTTCCACACAGCCAACACCCATCTGCCCAATTGCCTGTAAGCGTTCTTTACTTCTGATGATATGACGCCGAAATAGTTAAAATTTGTCAAAAACAGAACAGATTTTGTCAAATATTGACATATGGTTGTGGTCCAGCAATTCTCACATTAAAGTTAACCATATGATATTTAACGTTTTTAAGTTTTTCAATTGAAATGTTAAACTTTGCACGAATTTTGCTTTACATGCATTTAACCATCGGAGTTTTCGGGTGTGCGTGCATCTTTTCGACCGGGTATCCTCAATTTGCAATTTTTACGCCAGACTCATCATGAATCTTTTTCCAAAATTGCTCGATGTCGCTCACAAAAGACTTTTTACGAAACCGTCAATAATGGCAGCCCAATAAAAAAGGGAAAGGCAAAGGCATGGAACCGGATAACAAAATTTATGTCTGGCAAAATAACAAGGACCGTCGGGAGAAAATTATAGATGGGCCCATGATTAAGGATTATGATCGAAGACAGCATGATGATCCCAATTATATAGGCCCTGAAAGACGCAGCGGCGAGAATAGAAGACGCGCAAGAAATGCGAAAACAATCCTGCTGGTTACCGACAATCTTGACGATGAACGGGTGGCACTCGATGCGTTCCAAAAAAATAATATTGTAAACGAACTGGTGGTTGCTAGAGATGGGGCCGAAGCCCTTGACTATTTGTTTGGCACCGGGGTCGATGCGGAGCGTGACCGGAGCAAAATGCCTCACGTTATTTTGTTGGACTTGAATCTTCAAAAAATAGATAGTCTGGAAGTATTAAAAAATTTGCACGAGGATGAACGGACGAATCTGATCCCTGTGGTTGCCTTTACGTCCACCGAGGATAATCGGGATCTAACGGAGTGTTACCGGTTGGGCGTTAATAGTTTTATACGTAAACCAGCGGACTCTGTCCAACTTGCAGAAATTATCGGTCAGCTGGATCGCTACTGGCTGGCTTTGAACGAGTCTCCACCACCGGAGAAAGAATTTAGGAACAAACCCATCCGAGTATTAATCGCTGAGGACTCTGAAGATGATGTCTTGCTGCTTGTCCGTCAATTGAAGAAAGACGGCTATAACCCGACTTACCATCAGGTCGACACCCCTGAAGCCATGAGTAAAGCCTTGGAAAAAGAGACATGGGATGCTATCCTGTGCGACAATTCAATGCCCGGTTTTAGTCCATTCGATGCGTTGGGTATTTACTCGGAGAAGCGGCTTAATGTACCATTCATCATTGTAACAGGTGCGATTGCGTATGAAGATGCAGTTGTGATTATGGACGCCGGTGCACACGATTACATATTGAAAAACGATCTTGCAGAACTTGCCCCTGCTATCGATCGTGCATTGCGTAAAGTGAAGAATCTGCAAGAATAAAAGACCATTGGAGTTGAACTGCAAAAGCTTGCCCAGTTCCATCGCGCTGAGTTATTTGGGCATCAATTTCCGATAAGCCTCCTCTATTTCTTTAAAGCGTTTTTCTGCCAGCTCCCTGAACTCCTCTCCCAGATGGAACACCTTGTCAGGATGGTATTTATTGACCAGTTTCCTGTAAGCGTTCTTTATTTCTTCAGGAGATGCATTCCCGGGGACATTCAATACCGTGTAGGGATCTTTTGCAGGACTTGCGCCCGGCCTATGCGCGTCTTTTTCTGAGAAGCCGCTGTTACGTTCGAAGGATTGACGGGATTGATGATTAAAACTCCGGGCATTGGATTGTTTTTGGAGGAGATTTTTAACAAATCGCCACAAAAAAAACAGAAGAATTAAATCATCGATCCAGCCCCACCCGACTATAAAATCGGGAATAATGTCATAGGGGCTCAAAATATAAATTAACCCTATAATGATCAGCAGATATTTCATTCTCAACATTTTCGCATATTAGTAAGCCGTACGATAAAGCATACCACAAAACAGGAAAATTGTCAGGTCATCCTTAAAGTTCCACCAGGGCAAACGCATTTGAATCCCAATAGAGAGAGTGCTCCACGACGGCGCATATCTCTTTCCAACCGACTGAAACTTGTGTTTAAGCACCCGTAAGCCCGAGCCGTGCCAGAGCTATAAAGAACAATTAGTCAATAAAATATCCGATTGATGTTTTAAATAATGATTTCATTCGGCTCGGCCTAACGCGTGCTAAAGCCCTTCAAACAGCCAGTCGGTTTCCAAGAGAAACACGCCGTCGCTTCGCTGTGCCGAAATCAAATGCGTTCACCCTTAAAATTCCACAGGACAAACCCATTTGGAGAAATCACATGGGAAAAGAATGTTCTGCTCGCTGACGCCACCTATTTTGGATGTTGACTTCCCCTTTGCCAGAATTCAGATACATTTTCCCTGAAAAGAATGGAGTTATTTCACCCGGATTCGTTGCACGGCGATCAGGGAAATCATACTCAGAATTGCCCCGAACACAAAGGGAATGCGGTAATCGATAATCCACAGCAGTCCGCCGACAACCGGAAGCGCTACCGCTGCAATGTGATTGATCGTGAAACCCACTGCCATGCTCGGAGCGATGTCTCTGGGATCTCCCACCTTTTGGAAATAGGTGCGAATTGCAATGGCAAAATTAAAGAAAATATGGTCGAGTATGTAAAGTCCCGCCACCAGTATTTTGGAATCTACGAAGGCATATGCCAGAAAAATGAATATGAGGCTGAAATATTCGCAAGAGAGCACCTTTCTTTCACCGAAACGGATGATAGACCTGCCAATGAGCGGACTGATGAAGTAGCCTATCAGATTGTTGAGCACGAAAAGGATGGTTACCTCTCGAACGGTAAAATGAAATTTTTTCACCAGCAAAAAGACAGCAAATGCGATGAAAATCTGGCGCCTGGCGCCGGCCATAAAGGTGAGGAAATAAAAGAGCCAGTACTTTTTCCGAAAGATCATTTTTTTCCGCTGAGGAATGATGTTTCGGTCAACAGGATTTTGAAAAAAGCTCCAAATACCGACAGCCACGATCATGCCGCCCACCAGCAGATAGATTTGAGTAAAATTCAAAACAGGCGCAATAGCAAAAATAATAAGACCGATCCCGATGTTGGATGCCGAGGCAAAAGCGCGCTGTTTGCCGAATACCCATGGTGATGTCGTTATATCGAAATATTGGAGCGTCAAGGATTGATTGACGGTTTCATAATAATGAAATCCGAAGCTCATGATCAGGGTGGTAAAAATGAGCCCTGCAAAAGAAGGAAAAAAGCCTGTAGCCGCCACGCCGATCCCCAGAATGAGCGTCGACAGCGCTGCCAGGCGATGCTCTTTGAGGATCATGATGATAAAAACCGCCAGCAGTGCCAGAAAGCCGGGAATCTCCCTCACCGATTGAATCATCCCCACGTGTTCACCGTCCAGACCGATAACGATGACTGCGAAATTGTCGAATAACGTCCGCCATGCTTGAAGTCCGACTGCAGAGCTGATGGTCAGTACCATGAGATACCGATACATGGGGTTTTGTTTAACGTTATTAAGTTCTAAATTCTGCAAACCTGGTTGTTTCATGAAAAGTCGATTGTACGTGCCTTGGTATCAATTAGGGTTGTACTCAAGATACATCCTCTGTCTCAAAGAATATGATTTCGCTGAGAACAGGAAAATCACGGATTTTAAGGTAAAAAAAAATATTATGCAATACTTTATTCCGGCAAAAAAACTGTTCCCGAAGCGAGACTATCTTCTTTAAATTTTCTATTTTTCCCCGATTATTTTGAGCCGGCCGATGGCCAGTGCCAGAAAATATGCTGAAATTGCCCCAATCAGGATTTCGGAAATACCGAAACTGAGAGCGATTTGTGCGGAAGCGACAGAGGCCAAGACCGAAGCACATCCGTTTGCTGTCCAGGCATATGCTCGTTGAGATGGTAGGTTTAAAAGGTATTGCATGCCAAGAGGAAAGGGGAGGCCCATCAAGAATCCCGGCGGGATCAATAGGAGCAGGCACAGGAGGTAACGAAAAATTGTAGAAAGCCCCTGAATTCGATCTATAATAGGATTAACAGCAAAATACATGAGAATGAGGACCGAAATCAGGGCGGCAATGGCATAGGAGAGGTTTTCGGGACGTATCCGCTGTGACCAATATCCTCCCAATCCTGAAAAGACAAGGATTCCCGCGAGAACGACGGTTAGGCTGATCACCGGGTCACCGAAAACAAATATGTATTCTTTGATAAAAAAGAGTTCCACAAACATAAAGCCGGCACCCACCGAAAGAAAGTAGAGAATATGGGGGAAGTAAGACTTTCGAGTATTTCGGGGGATTGTAAAGAAGGAAAGCATTAAAAGGAGAATAGATATCCCGAATGCTTCCAGAAAGACAACGGTAACGACAAGTTCGCCGGACATGAACAGTGAATAGAATCTGCTTCCGGTCATTTTGTAGAGCGCTTTCAATCTTGTCCACTTTAAAAACCGGTAAGGGAAGGGGCGGTTGTCTGTTTGAGGGGAGACGTCGAGGGGGTAGGTTCCAAAGTATATCTTTTCTGTTCCGGACCGGTAAGCATTTGCAAGTCGGTTGATTTCAAGAAAGTGATGTGGTGTATCAAAAATGTTAAAACGGTTCACCATGTTCCGGGAAATCCCAGGCATATAAACAATATCGAAATTCATGCGTTGTGCAAAGTCTTGGAGTATGGCCGTATCGTCGATCGGTTGTTTCGATACGATGAGGGTAAAGTGGCTCCAGTTGCGAAGGACGGCAATGTGCTGTTCAGGATTTTCGGTGCCAAGGGATCTAAGGCTTTCAAATACCCCGGCCCAGAGGCGGATTGAGTCGGACGGCGGGAGAAGGAGTTTGCGCGAAATAATGATGATGCCTTTTTCCGCGAGGTGGCTGAAATATTCTGATAACGAATCGGTGGTAAAAAGATAATCCTGGGCCAGGGCAGCTGCGCCGGGAAGAGAGGTTCCCCAGTTTTCGATGTGTATGATGTCGTATCGCTGGTGAGAACGGGCTAAAAATGCCCTTGGATTTTCATTAACAACCGGAATGTTGTAGTGGCGGCGGATCCTATGAGCGATTTGGGGTTGTTGTTCGACAATTATGATTTTACCGATGCCGGATGCCTTGGCGCACGGGATGCTCGATCCGCCGCCTTGCTGGATCAAAAGGATATTCTCCGGCGCCGGGTTCAGGAGGTACCCGGAATAGTAAAGCGTGAATCTGCAGACGCTTTCGTTTGAATCAGGTTGAGGGTCATAAAGGAAGACGGGGCTGTCTCCGTCTCTATACGTCACCATTTGATCTGGGAGCGCTCCTGTAAATTTAAGGCTCAAGCCGGGTGCGAATCGTATGTAAGGACTTTTAACGCTGTCGAATCTACCCCTTATACCTGTGACGGTTTCGACAACCCGGGTTCGAGGAAATTGAAGTGTCTGGCTGAGTGCCTTGTATGGCGATGGGTTTACGCGAAGCAGGGTATCACCCTTTGTTATGACGAGTACGACTGCAGCCAAAACAATTCCCAAACTGCACAACTGAAGGGTCAATGGTTTTAAAGGGAAGATGTTTTTTGATGACGCATCCTTTTCAATAGGATTTGATGGTCCGAAAATTACCGCTGACAACGGAATGAGTGTTGTGAAGATAATGAGGTTTCCTTCATCGATAAACGGCAGGAGAAGTGCCGGGATAACAGCACCGCATGCTGAACCGATCATGCTGGCAAAGTAAATCGATCCGGTTTTTTCTGGTAAAGACGCAAAAGCGAGAGATACCATAAGACCGGTGAAAAAAAAGGGAAGTGCCAGAAAAAGATACACTGTCAAAAGGTAAAGGGCCTGTATCGGTTCCAGTGGAAGCCGGAAGTAATCGAGGGGAATTCGATTCAAAATGATAAATGCTGTGATGGCGGTGATGGTATAAAGAACAGTAAATATTTTCACCGACCCGGTTGAGGAAAGTTTTTTTTCCCAGCCGTTTATCCGCGTATCTATAATGTTTAGGAAGGTGCCGCCTGCGGCAAATCCAAAGAGTGTTATACTGATGACCATGAAAGATAGATGGTTCCACTGGCTGATGGAAAAGACCCTTGCGAGGAGGACTTCAAAAGCGAGGGCTGATAATGATAGTAAAAATACAGCCGTAAGTATCATGGGATATTGTTTTTAACCATTAGAAACTCCACTCAGCACCGTTGAAATGGGATCTTCGAGAAGCTGCGGGGAATGCGCTTGCCCCCTGTTGAATCCCCGAAATTCAACTGGGCGAGCTATAACAGTTCAGTTTTGGTCTAGAGCGTACCCTGTCATGGGAACAAAGAGAACACCGGTAATTTGCCGTACCTTATAATCGGTGTCGTGTTTTGTGATCAGGCTTAAATTCTGATAACTGAATGGGTTTCCCAGGGGAAGAATGAGTCTCCCACCGTCTTTGAGCTGTTTCAAAAGCGGCGGAGGGATGTGATCGATGGCCGCAGTTATCATGATACAGTCGAAGGGGGCTGCATCGGGCCATCCAAAGTAACCGTCCCCGTGGCGGGTCTTTACGTCCGCGTAACCTATTGAACGGAGTGCCTGACTGGCCGTTTTATAGAGTTTTTCCTTAATTTCGATGGTATAAACGTCTTTGGCGATGTTTGCGAGAATTGCAGCCTGGTAGCCTGAACCGGTCCCGATTTCGAGAACCCGTTCGTATCCTTTGAGTTCAAGACTTTCGGTCATAAGGGCTACGACATACGGTTGGGAAATCGTCTGGCCCTGGCCGATGGGAAGGGGATGGTCCGCATAAGCCCGGGACACGAGGTTCTTGGGCACGAACCTGTGTCGAGGCACTTCGGTCATGGCCGTTAAAACCTTTTTGTCGGATATTCCCCGTCGACGGATCTGTGAAGAGACCATTTTTTCCCTCGGCACTTTGAATCCAAGGGAATCTTTCTGAATTTGGCCCGCAAGGAGTGCCGGAAAGAGTATGAGGATAATGGCGGCAAGAGATGTTTTTTTCATGGCAGCGGTTCAAATTCGTAGCGATGTCCTGAGTTTCTCACACCATAAAATACGTCTTGGCACTGTTCATGAGAAACGGGGATCAAAAAAAATGAAAAACCCTGTAAATAATAACACCCAGAATTACCGCCGCCAGTAAGATGGTGAAAAGCATCTGATCGGTTCTGAATCTTTTCATGCGTAATTCCGGGTCAATCTTCTTCGTCCAGCCCAAATGCAGTATGAAGAACACGAACTGCAAGCTCGGTATACTTTTCTTCGATGATACACGATATTCTGATTTCAGATGTGCTGATCATCATGATGTTTATATTTTCCCTGGCTAATGTGCTGAACATTATCGATGCCACACCGGAATGATTTTTCATGCCGACGCCGACAACGGATACCTTTGCAATATTTTTATCGCCCAAAACATCTTCTGCGCCGATTTCTTGAGCCACTTTCCGCTCGATCTCCATGGCGGTGGAGAAATGGTCTTTGGGAACCGTAAATGTAAGATCGGTTTGACCCTCGACCCGAGTATTTTGAATGATCATATCCACAATGATACCGGATTCAGAGATGGGTGAAAAGATTTTTGCAGCAACCCCAGGTTGATCTTCAACCTTTTTCAGGGTGATACGCGCTTGATCTTTATCGTGCGTCACTGCGGATACAACAAGACTTTCCATGCCGGCGTTTTCACTAACAACCATGGTGCCTTCCTCCTCACTAAAAGATGATCTGACATGAATCGGGATATTATATTTTTTTGCAAATCCCACAGACCGGATCTGCAAAACTTTAGCCCCCAGGCTGGCCATATTGAGCATTTCATCGTAGGAAATTCTATCGATCTTCTTTGCTCTTTCGCAGATGCCCGGATCAGCGGTGTAGATACCATCCACATCGGTATAGATTTCACAGATATCGGCCTTCAGTGCCGCAGCGATGGCGACGGCGGAAGTGTCCGATCCTCCACGTCCGAGGGTCGTGATATTGCCTTTGATATCAGATCCCTGGAATCCCGCCACAACGACGATATTGCCGTTTTTGACAAAGTCCATTATATTTTCTACGCCGATTTCGATGATTCGTGCATTGCCGAAGGTGCAGTCCGTAATCACTTTGGCCTGATGTCCGAGCATGGATACGGCGGGATGGTTCATGTTTTTTAATGTCATGGCCAGAAGGGCGGCCGTTGTCTGCTCTCCTGTTGCCAGAAGCACATCGAGTTCACGTTTATCCGGAGATTCTGTGATCTGGGTCGCCATATCGATCAAGTCGTCTGTAACGCCGGCCATGGCTGAGAGGATGACCACCACGTCATTGCCCTGTTCAAATGTTTCTGCGACCCGTTTTGCGACATTTCGGATCCGCTCTATATCGGCCACTGAAGTGCCGCCATATTTTTGTACAATTAAACCCATATGTTAAATCCTTAAAATTAATTAAAACATCACGGAAATCCTACAATTGAATGAAATTATAGAGTTTCACTGGCAAAATGATTGATTCCACTCCATGGGCCAGGTGAAACGGGAAAAAAGTTTCACGGAAAAAATGATGGAATAATGGAATACGGATTAAATTCGTATATATAGCTCAAAATTAATTTTCAGTAAAGGAATAAAATTGAAAGATTTTTTAAAAACCCTCAATTTTTTTTAACAGATTCAAATCTGTGAATTCATTTGCAGAGATGGTTATTTTTCGTGTTTCGTCGCCGGTAATTTCAAAGTGAATATTTATGGGGCCAGGTAAAAGTCCATCTCCGATTCTATCCGCCCATTCAATGGCCACCACTAAGTTACCGTCGAGTATCTCATAAAAACCGATATCTTCAAGCTCCATGATATCTGAGATGCGATAAAGGTCAACATGAAACAGGGGAAACCGGCCGGGATATTCATTGATCAACGTGTAGGACGGGCTGGTTATGTAGTAATCGTCCGGGACTTCAAGGCCTCTGGCAAGTCCTTGAACAAACGAAGTCTTCCCGCTTCCCAGATCACCGTAGAGGGCCAAAACAGTTCCGGACGTTATCCACATACCGATGTTTTTGCCCAGTGTTTTTGTTGCTTCAACAGAATAGGTCGATATCTGATGTTTGAAACTTGAAGTCTGAGGTCCGGATGCCATTTTCAGACGCTGTCCACAAATTTTTTGATGGTTTCTGGAATGGCATTCTGGACCTCTGTTGCCAAATACCCGAAGGACCCTTTGGTATTGGCCAATACGTCGGCCGCTGCACCATGTATATAGACGCCGGCATGGGCTGCGAGTTCAGGTGCATGTCCCTGTGCAATAAGGCCTGCTATGATTCCGGTGAGCACATCTCCCATGCCGCCGGATGCCATTCCGGAATTTCCGGTGGGGTTGATAAACGCCCTGCCGTCCGGATGGGCAACCACTGTTCCGGCCCCTTTGAGCACCACGTGGGTGTTGAAATTTTTTGCAAATTCACGGGCGCAATGGATGCGGTCTTTTTGAACGTTGGCTGTGGTGGTATTGCTCAGCCGTGCCATCTCACCGGGATGGGGCGTTATAATTACCGGGATGTTGAGGTTTTTCAGTATTTCGGTATGTCCGACAAGACTGTTCAATCCGTCGGCATCGATAACCATCGGTTTTGTGCTTCTTTGGATGATTCGATGAACCAGGGTTTTCGTTTCAGGGGCCATGCCCATTCCGGGTCCTAAGGTAATGCATTTTTTGTCGGAAAGAAGTTCCATGATTCTGGTGAATGATGTTTCGCCGAGGATGCCTTCCCTGACTTCAGGAAGGGGATCTGTCATGGGTTCGGTCACATGGGCTTCTAAAATAGGGTTTAAACTCGAAGGGACTCCAAGGGTCACAAGGCCGGCTCCGGCCCGCATGGCTGACATGGCCGTCATTGCGGCCGCGCCGGTTTTTCCGGGTGAGCCTGCAATGACCAAAAGATGGCCGGTGTGTCCTTTATGGGCATCCGAGGGTCTGGGTTGAAAAACAGCGCGAATCAGATCCAAAGTCAATAGGTGCTGCATAGGCCGGACATCATCTGCAATATACGGTGGGATGCCGATATCGATGATTTTCAAGTTTCCCGTATAGTCTGCGCCGGGGAAGAGAATGTGACCTGTTTTGGCAAACGCAAATGTGGCGGTGGCGCCGGCCCGGATACAAGTTCCGCAGGGTTGGCCGGTATCGGAATTGAGGCCGGATGGAATGTCCACTGCAAAGACCGGTTTGTTGGAATTATTAATGAAGTCGATGACGTCCTTGAAAAATCCTTTTACATCTGATTGCAGACCGGTCCCGAGGATTGCGTCTATCCAAACGGCTTCATGGCGCATGGCGGTCTTATGCTTTGAAAGGGATTCTTGATCCGGCATTTCAATGACAGGAACTTTCATCTGGCGCAGAAGTTCGAGGTTGGCGGCGGCATCACCTTTGACCGTATGGCTTTCAGACAGCAGATAAACCGTCACGCACATCCTTTTTTGAGCAAGATATCGGGCAATGACAAAACCGTCTCCTCCATTGTTACCCCGACCTGCAACAACACCGATTTTTTTATTTTCAGCGTCTTTAAATTGGTCTAAAAAAAATTGTGTCGCTCCCCGGCCCGCGTTCTCCATCAGAACCATCCCCGGGATACCGAACGATTCGATAGCCAGGCGATCCATTTTCTGCATTTCACTTGCGGTTACAAGGTACATTTTCTTCTCCCAAAAGTGCTTCGGAGCATGCAAAATATGTTTTTGCGATAGGTTGCGTTTAAGTGGTAGAGCAGTATAAACAACGAATATCGAATAATAAATATCGAATGTTAAAGTTCTTTTATAAGTGCCAGCATCTCTCTGATGGCGTTGTCCATGCCCACAAACACCGCTTTTGAGATAATACTGTGTCCGATGCTGAATTCATCGATTTCGTTAAGACCCTTAAACGCCTTTATGGTATTGTAACAAATACCATGTCCGGCGTTAACGCCCATTCTCAATTTAAAAGCGAGCTTTGCGGCATCAACGATATTGGAAAAAGCCCGCTCTCTTTTTTTTGGGGTTTTTGCATCACAGAATATACCGGTATGGATCTCCACCATGTTCGCATTGATCTGATGGGCAATTTTGACCTGATCCGGATTGGGATCAATGAAGATGCATACGGGAATACCGTTGTCCTGAAGCGTGCCGACGGTTTCGGCAATGGCATCTTTGTGCACGATTAAATCCAACCCGCCTTCGGTGGTGAGTTCTTCCCGTTTTTCCGGAACCAGGGTGATGATATCAGGCTGAACATCGAGCGCAATTCCAACCATTTCATTGGTTGAAGCCATTTCCAGTATGAGCTTTGTCTGAACAACCTTTCTCAAAATTCTGAGATCGCGATCCTTGATGTGACGTCTATCTTCCCGCAGGTGAACGACAATACCGTCAACCCCGGCAAGTTCCGCCAGAACCGCCGCAGATACGGGATCGGGGTAACGTCCTTTCCTGGCTTCCCTTAATGTAGCAACATGATCAACATTTACCGATAATCCAGCCATCGAATAACCTCCATTGGTTCATCAATTGTAGATTTTGTGCATTTGGGTGTAAAATTTTTTTCTTCTCGCCACAAAGACACTAAGAACGAACAATAAAATCCTTCGTGCCTTGGTGGCAAATATTTTTGGTTCCCCGATACATCGGGATATCCGTCACACGGCTTGGGCGGACATGTCCGCTTCGCTACAACCGGCCAGACCCGCTGTGTTTGCTGTTGGGCCTACACGGTTAGGTGTTAATCAGTTTCAGAATCTCATCGCTCTTTTTTTCCATCTCGTGAGCGTCTTGATCCGATGTTTCGTGATCGTAACCCAACAGATGAAGAATCCCATGCACCAGAAGCTGGGTAAAGCGTTCTTCCATGCTGATCCCCACTCGTTTTCCTTCTCTAAGGGCGGTTTCAACAGAGATCAGCACATCACCGAGAAGCTGTGGGGTTATATTTGTAAAGGGGCCGGTGCGCATGGGAAAGGCGATCACATTTGTCGGCCCGTTTCGATTGAGATATTGTTTATTGAGTACCGCTATCTGCGGATCATCGACGATCAGGATGGAAAGTTCAGCATCAGGACAGTCCAAGGCGTTTAAGACGGCCTTGGCCCTTTGTTGAATTTGTTTCAGGGATATCTCGTGCTTTTTTTGCCTGTTGTCTATCAAAACTTCCATTTTTTTTCTTCCCGTTGGTCAAGAGCGGTTGCTCGGGATACTCAATGCGATGGTGGTGTATTCCGTTTAATATTTTATTAAAACTTTTTGCGATGTTATGCAGATCTTTCAAGGTCAGCTCGCAGTTGTCCAGTTGGCCGTCCGAGAAAATTTTGTTTATCAGATTTTGTACAAGACCCTGGATTCTGGATGGCGTCGGATTGGCCAGCGTTCTCGATGCCGCTTCAACCGCGTCTGCCAGCAGGACAAGTCCGGCTTCCCTGGTTTGCGGCTTTGGACCAGGATATCTGTAGTTATCGATATTCACCGAATTCCCACCTTTCAACTGTTTCGCTTTTTCAAAAAAATAGCTGATAAGGCTGGTTCCGTGGGATTGTCTGATGGTGTCGATGATGACTTGCCCGAGTTTGTCTTTTTTGGCGATTTCCACGCCGTCTTTGACATGTGCGATGAGGATAAGGCTGGACATGGACGGCGCGAGCTTGTCATGTTTATTAACGCCGTCGGTCTGGTTTTCAATAAAATACATCGGTTTTTTGACCTTGCCGATGTCATGATAATAGCCGCAAACCTTTGAAAGCAGAGAATTGGCACCGATTTCAGATGCCGCAGCCTCCACCATGGTTCCCACAACCACCGAATGATGATACGATCCGGGAGCTTCGATCATCAGTCTGCGGAGAATCGGTTGATCGAGATTTGAAAGTTCGAGAAGTTTAATATCCGTGGTGTAGCCAAAAGCGATTTCCATTAACGGGGCGATGCCGGCGGTTACGATTCCCGCGGCAATACCTCCTGAAAACGCAAAGGCCCAATCCCACAGGAGTTCGAAGATGGAGGTGCCTCCCATATAAGAATCGATGATCGTTACCAGAATCACGTTCATCAATCCGAGTTTCAGGCCGGCCTTTATAAACACTTTGCGTTCCCGGCAATTCTGCATCCAGTATGCCGCCATTAAGCTGTTGAGAAGGAAATAGATGAAAATATCGAATCTGTTTTGAAATATTATGGTCGTACCGACGGCGATGAGCATGGCGATGGCGATGGCTATTTCAAGCCCCAGAAACAGGCATGTGGTCATGGTGGCCGCAGCAAGTGGGATGCCGTATAACATGGATGACGCCGATATTGGAAAGGGTGTAAAATAGGCAACGGATTCAGCTAAAGATGCGGATATTTTTGAGATGAACAAAAATGTTACAAAAATGCTCGCCAAAAAAAGCAGGTTTTTGGTATTATCGAGACGGGGCTGATTGTGAATACTGAGGATATAGGTGGTCATAAGGATGCACAGGATGATCAGTGTGGATCCAACACAGCTCACCAGAACTTGCTCATTTTTCACCCCTATCTGGTAGGTATTGAGTTTTAGAAGCTGAACCCTGGTTACCCGTTCTCCTTCACGCAGCAGCATCTCCCCGGCTTTTATCTTGTGAAATACCGGCTTGATTCCCGCATAGGCCTCTTTTTTCCGCTCTTCGGTTTCACTTCTGTTTAAGGTGATATTGGGCTGGATGAGTTTTTGAGAAAAATCGACGACCATGTTTCGCAGGATGTAGTTCCGATTTTTTAGAATGGGTTGACCGATAATTTTGACCATGGTTTTTGCCTGGTCAAGATCATAAAAGTGTCTTAAGTTAAATACGACCCTTTCTTTTTTTGTTTTAATGTCTCGTAAAATTATACCTTTATCGGCTTCTTTAAGAAGCAGCTCTTTGTTTGCAACTACCCCGTTCTCCAATATTTCCGTTGAAATCCTGGAAATAAAGTTCGAAATATCTTTAGAAAAGGCTTCTTTTTCGAGGATTTTATAGGCACCGTCGCTGACTGAAATGCCGAGTTTTTCCTCGAACCCCGGTTTTTTTTGCCAGACGAGGTCATGAAGGGATATTTTTTCCCCAACATTTTCAAACGAGGATGTTTTAGATGTTTCCAGTGGGTCTACTGTTTTTGAAGCTTCGAAAATCGTCTGAAGATCACCAAAGGCGGCCTTTATTTGCCGGTTCATTTTTCCGGAAAGGGTTATATCATGATCGTAAACCGTCTGGACATTTTCCAGTGATTGTATCCGGCTGTTTTCTGTGGCATCCTCGTCCTCGATTAAAAAATCTTTTTTGGCCTTGATATCTTTGGTTGCAACGTCACCCAATTTGTAGGAATGTTTCTTGACCACAAGGTTCGGATACAGCAAAATGGTAAAAATTATCGTTACACCGGCCAGAATGCCCCAGCGGACACGGTCACTGTTGCCGAAAAACTTATTTAAAGAAAATTGGGTATTTTTTAAACTCATTGTAATTATTTCTTTTTTCTGGAATCCAGATCCTCATAGGCTGTAATTATTTTCTGGACCAACCCATGCCGGACCACATCTTTTTTTGAAAATAAGACGAATTCTATTCCTTCGATCCCCTGCAGTATATTTTTGGCTTCAACTAGCCCAGAAGGCTTCTCAGCGGGAAGATCAATCTGGGTGATGTCACCGGTGATGACCGCCTTGGAGCTGAATCCTATCCGGGTAAGAAACATCTTCATCTGCTCGGAAGTCGTGTTTTGGGCTTCATCTAAAATAATGAAAGAATCGTTCAAAGTTCGGCCCCGCATGAACGCAAGGGGCGCAACTTCTATAATACCTTGCTCCATCAGATTCAACACTTTTTCAAAGCGCATCATATCGTGGAGCGCATCGTAAAGAGGCCGCAGGTAAGGATCTACTTTTTGTGCGAGATCTCCGGGCAAAAAGCCGAGGGTTTCACCCGCTTCCACCGCGGGTCTTGTGAGGATGATACGATTAACCCGCTCCTTTTTGAGTTCCGAAACCGCCATGGCCATGGCAAGATAGGTCTTGCCGGTTCCTGCCGGTCCTATGCCGAAGACCATATCGGAATTTCGGATGGCGTCTATGTATTCCTTTTGCGCAGGACTTTTGGGAATTACAGGACGCTTTTTTGAAGCGACGTAGACCTTATCCAAAAAAATGTCTTTGAGGTTAATACGGTCGTCCTCGCTCAGAATTCTGACTGCGTAATCCACATCCCTGGAATATATGGGATAACCTTCTTTTAGCAGGTTGTAAAGCTGCTTGAGGATATTTTTCGCCAGGCTTTCGGCGATGTTGTCCCCCTGGATAAATACAGTGTTGCCTCTTACATGGATGGAGACATCCACCAATGCCTCGATTTTTTTAAGGTTTTTGTTGTAATCGCCGAAAAGCCGGCTTGCCAGATTAATGTCCGAGAAAATTAATCGGGTCTTATTATTTTGGGAAATTTCATCCATGTTTCAGGGTTGAGCCTATGGGCTGTCCGATGTTGACGGTTTCGTTACCATTATACAGGTTCCCAATAGATTTTGGTTTATTCCGGATTTCCCATTACCTGGAAGTCGGCCAAACCTTTGCCATTCGTCTGTTGAGAAGCCGCACAGGTACATTTTAGCGGCTCTATTCCGCGCGCAAAAAGTTTTTCGATTTCAACAAATTTTGAGTAGAGTTTTGACATATCACAACTTTTCAACCGATTGCAAATAACAATTCAATATGCGTGGGAAAAAGAAAAATATCTTGACTCGAAATATCTGTTTTGTTAATTTTCGGCAACAAAAATATTCCGAAAAAGTGATCTTTCCGATTTTATTTATATTTTCAAAGCTTTTGGCATAAAAAATGTTGTAAAGGTATACCATGAACTATCTTGATATCATCATTGTCGTTATTTTAAGTTATTGCGTGATAAGAGGTGTTTTCAGAGGACTGGTAAAAGAATTGTCTTCTATAATCGGGGTGTTTGGCGGTTTTTACGCTGCGTATACCTATTACATGGTGATCGCAAAACCCCTGTCAGAGTGGATTGCCAACCCCGGATACCTTAACATATTGAGTTTTATGATTATTTTTTGTGGTGTCTTTCTTGTTATCAGCATTCTTGGTGTTATCATCAATTACCTGCTTAAACTGGCTTTTTTGGGCTGGTTTGATCGTTTTTGTGGTGCTGTCTTCGGTGCCATGAAAGGCATGCTCATTGTTTCGGTTATTTTAATTGCCCTTACAACCTTCCTTCCCAAGGGTACCCCTGTTATCAAAGATTCCTTGCTTTCCCCCCATGTGACGCTGGTCTCTGAAAAGATGATCAAAGTTGTTCCCAAAGATATGAAAGACGCATTTTCGACCAAGATAAAGGAGTTGAAAAAGGAATGGGACAAAAAGAAATCGTAAAATTTTGCCAATTTGCTGTTCTTTTTTTAACGCTCACGATGGATTCAGACAGTGACCCGACCTTAAGCTCGGACACTCTGAATGCCTGTTGGTCTCATTTTTTCATAACGTTACAATAATACTATCTGAGAAATTCGTTCAGTGGAGGCAGGCAATAATGGGAATTGATGCCATCATCCGTTTGATCGAGACATTGCGGGGGGAAAGCGGTTGTCCATGGGACAGGAAGCAGACGCCCCGGACCATTGTGGCGTATCTGCTGGAGGAGGTATACGAGCTCATCGATGCCGTTGAATCCGGAAATCATGCAGACGTTTGCGAGGAGCTCGGAGATGTATTGTTTCAAATATTATTTCTCGTCAGTCTTTACCGGGAAATGGGCCGTTTCGATATCCAAGAGGTTAGTGATCTCAATTTGGCGAAAATGACCCGCCGGCACCCCCATGTTTTCGGCGATGACAGGGTTGACAGCGCAGACGAGGTGAGAGTGCGCTGGCAGAAAATCAAGATGAAAGAAAAAACCCTTGCCCCGGTGTCTTCGATTCTGGATTCGGTTCCTTCGAACCTTCCGGCCTTGATGCGTGCCTATAGAATTTCCGATCGAGCAGCCCAAACAGGATTCGACTGGGATGATATTTCCGGTGTGATGGAGAAGGTCGAAGAGGAATGGGTTGAATTGAAAACAGCGTTGAGCAGACAGGATGGAACGCTGCAACATCAAAATCAGTTGGCCCTCGAATTTGGAGATGTTCTTTTTACGCTGGTCAATATCGCCCGGTTTGCTCATATTCATCCCGAATTCGCTTTAAGAGATTCCACGAAGAAGTTTGAAAACCGCTTTAAGTATATGGAAAAACTGATTGAAAAAAGTCGAAAAGATATTGGATCTGTCTCACAGGAAAAAATGGACGCATTGTGGGAGGAGGCCAAGTCCAAAATCGGCTGACCCGGATATCTCATGAAATAAAAGGATGAGGTAATGAACAAGAAAAAGATCCGAAATGGAATTGTGTTCTTACTGGTAGCTGGACTGATTGCCGGGGGTGTGTATCGGCTTAGACGGCGCGAAAATGTGCCGGAAGGCGTCATGAGGCTCTATGGGAACGTGGATATCCGCCAGAGCCGGCTGGCCTTCTACGACACCGGGCGTATTAAACGCCTGCTGGTCCAGGAGGGAGATGCGGTTAAGCAGGGGCAGCTGGTGGCCGAAATGGATCCTGTCCGTTATGAGATGTCTGTAAAAGAGGCTGAAGGGAGTGTGAATGCCCAGAAACAGGTGTTGGCCCGTATGCTTGCCGGCTCGAGGCCCCAGGATATCGAGACGGCCAGAGAGCGGGTCAAGGTTGCCGAAGCGGTTTTACAGGTTACCAAAGTTACCTATGAGCGGATTAAAAAGCTTGTAAAGGGGAAATATGTTCCCCAGCAGCAACTGGACGACGCGACCGCAAAGCTCAAGACGGCCAAGGCCGATCTCAAGGCTGCCGAAGAAGAGATGATGCTTGCCGTAATCGGCCCCAGGAAAGAGGATATAGCGGCTGCCGAGGCCCGCTTGAAGGGGTATCAGGCGACCCTGGCGCTCGCCCGTCAAAAGCTCGCGGATACAAAGCTTTATGCACCGTCAGCCGGGGTGATACAGAACCGCATTATGGAGCCAGGCGACATGGCGTCGCCCACGACCCCCTTATTCACCCTGGCCCTTTACAGGCCCATGTGGGTTCGTGCCTATGTGCCCGAGCCGAGCCTGGGAAAGATCATCCCCGGAATGAAGGCGGAGATTACCACAGACAGCTTTTCCGAAAAGATCTATAAGGGATGGATCGGTTATATCTCACCCACCGCCGAGTTTACTCCGAAAAACATCGAAACGCCCGAGCTTCGCACCCGCTTGGTCTATCAGATCCGGGCTTATGTTTGCAATTCCGACAATGAGCTGCGCCTGGGAATGCCGGCGACGGTGACCCTCCGGTTCGATCCATTGGGTCCGGACAAGAACCAGCCGGGTTCCTCTGTCTGCCAGGATGATTGATATGACCCGGGAACAAGAGCGCGGGGCGAAGAAATCGCGATATGTGTTGCGCATCGAGAGAATTAAAAAGCATTTTCTGGCCGGCAAGAAGCGGATCAGCGCCCTGGAAGATGTCAGCGCCAAGGTAAGGCGCGGCGTGGTTACCGGACTTGTCGGTCCGGACGGCGCTGGAAAGACCACCCTTATGCGGATGATCGCAGGGCTTCTGGTGCCTGACAGCGGCCAAATTTCGGTCCTGGGTATGGATGTTGTCCGGGATCCCCTCATGGTTCAGGCTTCCATCCGATACATGCCCCAGCGCTTTGGACTTTATGAAGACCTCACGGTCAAGGAGAACATGGATCTCTATGCCGATCTCCAGGGCGTTCCCAAGGACCATCGTTCCAAGCGTTATGAAGAGCTCATGAAGATGACCGGACTTGCCGCTTTTACCGGAAGGCTTGCCGGAAAACTTTCGGGCGGCATGAAACAGAAATTGGGCCTTGCCTGCACCCTTGTAAAACCTCCTGAATTCCTTCTCCTCGATGAAGCCACCGTAGGGGTCGATCCGGTATCCAGACGTGAACTCTGGTCCATCGTTTACAGATTGGTTCAGCAGGAAGGGGTCAGCGTACTCCTGAGTACGGCCTATCTGGATGAGGCCGAGAGATGTCAGGAGGTCATCCTGATGCACGAAGGGCGTATTCTGGGTCAGGATGCCCCGTCTCAATTCAGTGGACAGCTCGACAAGCAGACATTCATGCTGAGTCCTGAAGGAGAGAGCCGGCGCCGGCTTCAGGAGCGTATACGCGCAATGCCGGGTGTGATCGACGCCATTATCCTGGGAAACAAGGTCAGGCTGGTAACCGATCAGCCCTTTGAGTCCGACCAAGTGGCAAAGCGCTTTGGCGTCGGATCAGAATTGTCTGTTCAGGCGGTCCCTGCCCGGTTTGAAGATGTCTTTATCGCCTTGCTCAAACAACGAACGACGGGTGATGAAAAAGTTGCGCATCTCGAGACGGAAAAATTCTCCCATGTCCCACACAAAGGCTCGGACGAAGATATCGTTGTGGTGGAGAAGGTAAAGCGTCGTTTCGGGGACTTCTATGCGGTTAAAGGGATAAGCTTTACGGTGAAGCAAGGTGAGATTTTCGGGCTTCTCGGTGCCAACGGCGCGGGTAAATCCACCACATTCCGTATGCTTTGCGGCCTGCTTCCCGCATCCGGGGGTAAACTCAGCGTGGCCGGTAAAAACCTTCGGGTTGCGGCGGCCCAGGCCCGGGCCCGGATCGGCTATATGGCCCAGAAATTTTCCCTGTATGTCGGTTTGACGGTGCGGCAGAACTTGCGGTTTATCAGCAGCGCTTATGGTCTGGGAGGCAGGCATCAGAAGGAGCGGATCGCGTGGGCGTTGGATTCGTTCGAACTTGCCAAGATGGCGGATACTCCAAGCAGAGATCTGCCGCTGGGCTACAAGCAGCGGCTTGCCCTTGCAGCGGCCCTTATGCACGAACCGGAGATTCTGTTTCTGGACGAACCCACCTCCGGAGTGGATCCTCTTGCCCGTCGGGAGTTCTGGCGGCGCATCAACAGTCTTGCGGAGTCCAATGTCACCATAATGGTGACCACGCATTTCATGGAAGAGGCGGAGTACTGTGACCGGCTGGTCATCATGGCCCAGGGAGAGATACTGGGTCAGGGGACCCCTGAAGAGGTAAAAGCCCGGTTCCGAACCCCCCGGAACCCTGATCCCAGCATGGAGGATGCCTTCATCGCCATGATCGAAGATTATGAGGAAAAGGAAGCGGCACTGACATGAAAGTCCAAAAAAAGCGCGGTGTTCGTAAAGGCATAAATATCATGCGGCTTAAAGGGCTGATCCGCAAGGAAAGCTATCAGATCGTAAGGGATCCTTCCAGCATTGCCATTGCCTTTGTGCTTCCCATGATACTGCTTTTTCTCTTTGGATACGGGGTGTCTCTTGACGCCGAGTATGTTCCCATCGCAATAGTGGTGGAACATCAGAGCAATGAGACCTCGGATTTTTTGGCCGGATTCCGGCAGTCCAGATACTTTGCGCCGGTCATCTTGACGGACATACAGGCGGCGGAACAGGCCATGATCGAAGGGAGAGTGGACGGGATCGTCTGGCTCCGGGAAAATTTCGGAAAAAAAATACTTAGCACCGGCGATGCTCCCATCGGGGTCTTCGTAAACGGAGTGGATGCCAACCGGGCCAGGATCATAGAGGGTTATGTCAGAGGGGTCTGGATTAAATGGCTCGAACGGACATCCCTTGAAAGCGGCAAGCCTCTCCAAATTCCTGTCAAGGTGAAGGAGCAGATATGGTTCAATGCACAGATGCGCAGCAGGAACTTTCTGGTCCCCGGCCTTATCGCGGTGATAATGACCCTTATCGGTGCACTCCTAACGGCAATGGTGGTGGCCAGAGAGTGGGAGCGGGGCACCATGGAGGCCCTCATGGTCACTCCGGTCCAGGTGCGTGAGATCATACTGGGCAAGATCATTCCCTATTTCATCATGGGGATGGGGGGAATGACCCTGTCTGTGATCATGGCCACGTGGTTTTTCCATGTACCTTTGAGAGGCTCTTTATGGGTCCTTTTCGCAGGATCTTCGCTCTTTCTGGTGACGGCCCTTTCCATGGGTCTTCTGATATCGGTTGTGGCAAAAAGCCAGTTCGTGGCCGGACAGGTCGCTATCATCGTCACATTTTTGCCGGCCTTTATTCTATCGGGTTTCATATTCGACATAAGCTCCATGCCGGCGATAATCCAGATCCTGACCCATGTCATTGCAGCGCGCTATTTCGTCAGCATGTTACAGACGGTCTTTCTGGCAGGGGATGTATGGCCGATAATTATCTATGACGGTCTGGCACTTACGGCCATGGCCCTGCTTTTTCTTTTGATCGTAAAAAAACGCATGAAAAAACGCCTAGAATAGGGAAAAACAGATGGTGCGTCGAATAATCGCCCTGATGATTAAGGAGTTTCTGGCCCTCCTTACCGATAAAAAGAGCAGAATGGTTGTTATCGTGCCGCCGTTGGTCCAGCTCCTCATTTTCGGCTACGCTGCCAGTTTTAATCTGGACCATGTTCCCTATGCCGTCTACAACGAGGACTCTGGGCGTGCCTCCAGAGAACTTTTAGCGAAGATCCAGGGTTCTCCCAATTTTTCCCTGAAGGCCGTAATCCGGAGCGACACGGAGATAGCTCCCCTTATCGATACCCAAAAAGTACGCGTGGTGGTACATGTAGGGTCAAAATTTTCAGAAAATCTGCTCCTCAACCGGCCGGCGGAGGTCCAGGTCATCGTGGACGGTCGCAATTCAAACACGGCAATGGTGGTGTTGAATTACATAAACAGCATTGTCACGGATTTCAACCAGCGCTGGGCGGTCTTACACGGTCATCCGGCCCTCCCCGCCAGGTTGTACGTTAGATCCTGGTTCAATACCGCTCTGGATACCCGCTGGTTTATCATCCCAGGCATTGTCGCCCTCCTGACCCTTGTTGTGACCATGCTGGTGACGGCATTGTCCGTGGCCAGAGAGCGCGAGGCCGGCACTTTTGATCAGCTGCTCGTGACCCCCATGAGGCCTTTTGAAATTCTCATTGCAAAGGCCCTGCCGGGCTTTATTATCGGCACTATCGAAGCGACATTTATTATTCTGGTTGTGGTGTTCTGGTTTCACGTGCCCATGAGGGGAAGCGTCGCCGCCCTCTATCTGGGACTTTTTATGTTTCTTCTTTCCGCTGTGGGCACCGGACTCATGATATCCTCCCTTGCCGTTACCCAGCAGCAGGGGCTCCTCGGGGCCTTCCTGTTCCTGGTTCCGACCATCATCCTTTCAGGTTTTGCAACTCCCATCGCCAATATGCCGCCGGTGGTTCAGTATCTTACTTACATAAATCCCATGCGCTATTTTCTCATCATTGTTCGTTCGGTTTTTCTTGAAGGTGCCTCCTTCGATCTACTGTGGAACCAGTACTGGCCCATGGCGGTCATGGGGATCATAGCCCTTGCTACGGCAGGATGGCTGTTCCGTCGGCGGATGTATTGATTTGCCCGGTCTACCCCTTGAGATACTTGCCCGATAAAATGTGGATCATCACCAAAAGAGTTGATGCTTTTTGAAGGATTCAAGGGGTCAAGGGTCCAAGGATTCGAGTGAATACTTAAGAGCAGAAGGATAATGCTCTTAAGGATGATACGGAGGAAGTTGAAAGGATGCTCAAAACTCTTATAAAATCGTTGGAGAATAAACACTTATCGGAGTGAAACGAAGATCCTGTCATCGGGGGACCCTTGACTCCTATTTTTTAATCTCATCGATATTGGCTTTAAGGCTGTTGATTTGGGTGTCGGACAGTAAAAAAGGATAATCATTTTCCGAAGAGACGGCCGGATACGTTTTTTCATCCTTGTTTTTTTTGATAAATATGGAAAGGGTGTATTCCTTTGCTCCTTGCAGTGTAACGGCATAGACGGTATCTTTAAAATCCTTTTTTTTAGAATCGTCCATATATGCTTCGCATTCCAGGCGGTTCAGAAAACCGAGGAGACGACCCACCTTGACGGCATCCACTTTTTTACCGTTGGCATCCACCCATGAGGCTTGAGGTCCTGAACTTTTACCGGCTTTGTCGGCTGCATCCTTTTTTTCTCCGTCTGCTGTAACCACCTGTTCAAGGTCGAGGGCCACGATCTTTTTATCCCCGACAATTTTTATTTCCCGGAGATCTTTTTGCACAAATAACAGGACGGTCTTGTCACGAAGATCTTCCACGGTGGGATCGAATTTTTGTCTGAAATCTCCCCTGGCATGATATACATTGGGATCTTCTGCCAGTTTGACAAATGTGTGTTGATAGGTTGCGGCCGGTTTGCCGATATCGAACTCTCTGATCAGGGACTTGCCCTGCCAGGCTTTGATGTGGATTTTTTTATCCGGATTTAAATCGTACCGGACATAGTTTTTGGATTCCGATACCAGCGCCGTCACCCTCAAGTTTTCAATAATGTTAAGAATGTCTTCGATCTTATCTGAATCGGCAGGATATTCTTTCGGCCCGATATGCCAGGAGTTGTCTTTTTTATTCAAAACAACGGTTCCGTCGGCTTTTTCGAATTCTATTTTTGAGATGTGTTTGCCTGGAATGGAAGAAATCTCCGGAAGGGTATAGTGGGTTCGATTTGAACGGTGCAATGCAAGGTATAGGATCAAGGCGACCATGACGGCCGTTAGTATGAGATATTCTTTTTTTAGTTTCATATTAGCCTCTTTCAATGCGTTCACAGGTTCAAGAATTTTCGGTCCGAGGTTGATGGGAGATTGCATAATAGATTTAACCCCGAACCCTAAAACCTTGAACGGTTGAACCTTTCTTCATTTCTGAAACATCGACTGTATCCGCTTTTTTCTGGAACGACGCTTCAGCCAAACGATGAGGCCCAGAAAGACCACCAGCACCGGGAGGCCGGCGATGTTGAAGGTTTTGACAAAGGTTTTTGTCAGCGTTCCGGTATCCATCAGGGGATTGAAACCGAGTACCTTGCTTCGCATCATGGCAATATTTTCCCGATCGTTCAGGGCATCGATGATGTTCATAACGAACATGTCGTTGGGACTACTGCCTTCAGGATTCAGAACATTGTCTTTGAGCATGTCCGACGAGGCCATAAGGAAAATTTTTGCAGGCTTTCCTTTGGATATAAAACCACCTTTGCCTTTGATTTTCGACAGGTCGGCCGTTGCCTTCTCAGCCACCGGTTCGGGGGCGCTTTCTTCATCGTCCTGGTTTTCAGTGTCGGAATTTTCGGTTGTTTTTTCAGGCATCGTTTTCCGTCAAAATAACTGGGGAACGATCCTTCAAGGATATAGGCCAACGGAAAACTCTGTTGTTCATCATCCGAGGACGGTGGACTGAGGAACATGGGGTTGAGGTTGATGGGTTGGCCCATTTCCCAGGATTTTTCTGAAGATGCAATCAGCTTCACCGCCGTGAGGGAATGTTCTGAAATTCGCGCTTCGTCCAGCTCCAAGGGCGATATTTTAATTGAAATCAGTCCCTTGATTCCGCGCATATATTTAAGATCATGGTTTATGAACCTGTTTTTGATAATCGGGGCAAAATAAATGGGCCGTTCACCCCCGCCCATGCTTTGGGGAAGCCGTTGCTTGTGACAGTTTTCATCGAGGACGTACGATTTTTTTATGCGGATGCCGTAATGCGCCAGCAATTTTTCAAGACCGGTGTCCAGCGGTACGTAATTCGGTTCCCGGTTCATTCCAAACGGCTGCTGGGCGTTGGGTCTGACTTCTTTGAAAGCATCTATAAAGAGTGCCAGGTTGGTTCCTTTCATCAATGCCTGATCGATCTGGTAGAGTTGGAAATCTGAAAAATTTTCAGTGGGGTCGCGCGATAACCAGGCAGTTGATGCTTGCGGGTATGTCGGCCTCCTTTAAATTTATGGGTTTGATGCTGTATGTCTTGGATATCAGGCCTGAAAAAGTAGATAACGCGTCCGGATTTCGCTGTCCCATGGGTGAAGCCCCCGAAATATTGAGGGTGCCGTGATCCGAAAGGTATCCGAGATTTTCGTTGATATCCACCAGCGTCTCCAGATTGTCGTCGATGAGTTGTTCCATGTCATCGATGTCGGCCAGATTATACTGGGTTCCGATGATGGGAAGCCTGAAAACGCTTAACAGCGGTATTTCTCTGATTTTTTCCCCGTATTCCATTACCAGGCCGATGGTTCCTTCTCCGGCCTGAATGTTACCGTCGGACAGGGCCGGCCATTGGAGGTGCATCAGGTTATATTTCTCCCGGGACGGTTCCTGTGTCGATTCCGCTGAAGGGTCGATATAGGCATATTCCAGCTTTCCGTAGTTTTTGACATTAAGGCGGTCAACGATTGCTTTCAACTTGTCAGGGTATTCGGGAAGTTGGTCAAGGCCCATAAACGGTGCAACAGATTTCAACGAGGAAGAAAGGAACAGCTTGACCTTAATCGTATCGGACAGACCCAACAGGGCACTGATTTTGTTGTTCAGTTTCTGTATGGCCGTGGTCAGTTTGTACTCGATTCCTTTAATGGCGGTAATGGTGGGAATCCTCTCCACCATATCTCCGTGAATCAACACCAGGCCCATATAGGCCTTTTTGAATTTTACCTCATCTTCTTCAAAAACCTGGATTTGAACCGGGTGGATGCCGTAATTGTTGGCCAGTTTCTGATTTTCCAGTGCCCTGGGGTTGATCCCTTCTGCCTCCGGGCTGACGTCGTAAAACCGGTAATTGAAATACGCGTTGGCGTGGATGGCATATTCTTCAAGCAGATCGTTCAGATATCGCTCCGTATTATTGTACGGGGCCGGCAGATCTTTGGTAAAAAACACATTGATGGTCAAAGGTTCGGAAAGTGTGGAAACCACTGTTTTGCTGGCTTCGGATATAGAATAGATCCTGTTTGCGGTAAGATCCATCCTGAAAAAGAGGGTCATGCCCGCCACATTGATGAGGACGATAATAACCAGATAGATGGACAATTTTATATATTTTGCATAGGGGTTCTGCATGCTCATTTTGTGCTCCTCAACTTTTTTCCTGCATAACCAGATGTGTTCCGTAAAGGCCGATGAAAATAACACTTAGAAAATAGAGAATGTCTCGCGAATCGACAATCCCCTTGGCAATGTTTTGGAAATGAGAATCAGCCCCGAGATACCCGATAACCCCCAGAAGAGAAACGGGGAAGAAAAAGAGCATTTTGTCGATCAACGTCAGGGAAAAGCAGATGGCCATGCCCACAATAAACGCGATGATCTGGTTGCGTGTCAGGGATGAGGAAAACAGACCCACAGCGACAAAGGCCGCACCCAGCAAAAGAGCGCCCAGATAACCGCCTGCCACAGCCCCCCAGTCCAACTGCCCCATAAATGCGATGCAGATTGGATAGGCAAAGGTGGGCACCAGAGCCGCGGCGACGAATAACACGCCGGCCAGGAATTTGCCCAAAAGGATATCCTTAAATGTAACCGGCAGCGTTAGAAGCAGTTCATAGGATCCCACATTCATTTCCTCGGAAAACAATCGCATGGTGACCGCCGGGATCAGGAAGGCGAAGGTAATGGGGAGCAGACCAAAAAAGTTTCTCAAGTCCGCCTGGTTATAATAGAAAAATGTCGTAAAAAAGAACCATCCCGTCGCCAGCAGGAAAATAGATATGACGATATAGGCGATGGGGGATATAAAATAGTCTTTTAATTCCTTGTTGCAGATGCGGATGGCCTGCTGCATATCAATCCTCCTTGGTGAGTTCTCGGAATATGTTCTCAAGGGTTTTGGTCTCCCGATGAAACCCGATAAGAACCCAGGATGTCTGTTTTATGGTTTGGTAAATGGCTTCTCTCAGGTCCCCGGCGGATTCGCAGGCAAGGCGTACCTTTAAGGAGTCGCCGGGAGTTTCATCGATCTGTTCTGTATTTATAACGCCTTGAATGCCGTTGAGTCCATGGCATACTTCTTGAAAATCTGCGTTGAGTAGTTCTAAATGGATAAAATGTTTTTGACCTGCGGTCTGCTTGAGAGTTTCCACACGGTCGTCCGCAACAATCTTGCCGTTGTTAATGATCACCACCCGGTCGCAGGTGGCTTCGACTTCGCTAAGGATGTGGGTGGAGAGAATGACGGTTTTCTCCTCACCGATCTTTCGGATGATCTCCCGGATTTCGACGATCTGATTGGGATCGAGGCCGGATGTGGGCTCATCTAAAATCAGGATTTCCGGGTCGGTCATCATGGCGTGAGCCAGCCCGACCCGCTGATTCAAGCCTTTGGAGAGCTCATTGATGCTCCGGTGCATAATTTCGTCCAGTCCGCACAAATCCACAAGCTGTCGAATCCTAATAGCCCTTTGGTCTTTGTCCAGCCCCCGGATTCTGGCAACGTAGTCGAGATAATCAAAAACCAGCATGTTGTGATACAGGGGGGCGGACTCGGGCAGATATCCCATGAGTTTTTTTATTTCCAGCAAATTTTCGTCGAGGAGATAGTCCTTGACGCGAATAGTTCCGGATGTGGGCATAAAATAGCCGGTGAGCATCCGCAACGTGGTTGTTTTACCTGCGCCGTTGGGGCCCAGCAGGCCAAGGACTTCACCTTTATGGATGTCGACACTGATGCGATCCACAGCGCAGAGCTCTTTGTAATATTTGGTCAGATTTTCAACATGGATCATGGTTTTTCCTTTTTATCGACGATTTGTTTTTATCGGCATGTCTTTAAATGGTTTTTTAGCGTTCATCAAGAAAAAAATTGGAACCATTGAAGAATTCTGTATTATCCGGACAGGCGGCCCAAAAAAGCTGGGACACATCAAAAAAATTACGATTTACAGGCGCACCTTTCAATGATATTGATAATATCATCACTTCGCTTGTTAAGCCCAACGAAATTTGCCATATTTGCATTCAACTGGCGAATTTCCGAGACATCGGTTTAAACCACTGCCTTTGCGACGGTACCCTTAGACACTTCGAGCTTTAGGCACCTAAATCAAAGCTTTTCTTATGAGATCCAGTGTGCTCAAATATTTTTCGGCGTTGACGATTCTTTTTTTGGTCTTTTTGGCGGCCTGTAATTATCACATCCAAAAAAAGATTCCCCCGAAAGCCATTAAAGGTGTTCTCGATCTCACCGATTGGGATTTTAGACGGGACGGGCGCGTCGACCTCTCAGGCGAATATGCGTTCTACTGGAAGCAACACTTAAACCCATCGGATTTTTCCAAACCGATCCTGCCCCAAAAAACCGGATTCATCAGAGTGCCCGGGTATTGGAACGGTTACGAAGTCAACGGGGAGACGCTCCACGGTTATGGATATGCCACCTACCGCTTGAAAATCCTTCTGAACGCACAAAAAGAAACCCTTGCCTTTAAATTTTTAACTATGGGTACGGCATACACCTTTTTTTTAAACGGTCAAAAAATAAGTTCGGTAGGGACCGCAGGAAACGATCGGGAAACCACCCACCCTCGATATTTCCCTCAGGTCGTTGAATTTAAACCTGAAACAAATCAGATGGATGTCATTTTCCAGGTATCCAATTTTCATCACAGACGGGGCGGACTCTGGGAAGTTATTCATTTGGGGGAAGAAAAAGAAATTCAAAAAATCAGGGAAGAGAGGCTTTGCTTTGCTTTGATTCTATTCGGCAGTATTTTCATTATGGCGTTGTATCATCTTTGCCTTTTTGCGCTGAGAAAAACGGATCGATCGTTCCTGTATTTTGGTGTTTTCTGTTTTCTGATCATGTTGAGGCTGCTCACCACCGGAGAAAGATATATCGTTTATTTTTTCCCGAATATTCCCTGGGAAATCGTGATAAAGACTGAATATCTTTCTTTTTATCTGTCAGTTCCTTTTTTGGTGCTGTTTGCTCAATCCCTGTTCCCCCAGGAAATTTCAAAGCGGATTCTGAACCTGATCGTACCGATCGGGATAGCTTTTTCGTGCAGCGTGATTTTTACCCCCGCAAGGATTTTTTCATATACGCTTCAGCCATTCCAGATCATCACCATCCTCACCATTATGTATGGGTTCTATGTACTCATCGTTGCTTCCATTCGAAAGAGAACCGGTGCGTTTGTCTTTCTCCTGGGATTTATCGTTTTAGCGTTGTCAGCCATAAACGACATGCTGTACGTTGAAAAGATCATACAGACCGGATATTTTGCACCGTTTGGCGTGTTTATCTTTATTTTTTCCCAGGCGCTTCTTCTTTCCTTTCGATTGACCCATGCCTTTGAAATTGTAGAAAGACAGTACAAGGAACTGAAGGATACTTACCAGGCATACAGAGGAGAAATTATCGATCGCGTGCAGGCCGAAGCAGATTTACGGGCAAGCGAGGAAAAGTATAGAGCGATTCTTCATGGCATGGCCGACATATATTATGAGGTCGACCTGGTAGGAAACCTTACGTTCTTCAATGAACCTCTGTGCGAAATGCTCGGGTATTCCAGAGATGAATTGTCGGGGATGAACAACCGGCAGTTCATGACCGAGGAGACCGGCATGAGGGTCTATGAAACCTTTAACAAGGTTTACCAAACAGGGGAACCCTCCAAGACATACGATTGGGAGGCTATCACGAAAGACGGTAGTAAACGATATGTGGAACTTTCCGTATCTCTGATCCAAGACGCAGAAGGCCGGCCAGTCGGGTTTCGGGGAATTACACACGACATTACCAACCGGAAGCAGGCTGAAGATCAGGTCAGGTTACATCAGGAACAGCTTTTCCAGGCCAGTAAAATGGTTGCCTTGGGGACACTTGTTTCCGGCGTGGCCCATGAAGTGAACAATCCCAACAGTTTCATTCGGCTCAATACGCCCACACTATTGGAGGCCTGGGAAAGTGCCACGCCGATCCTTGATGAATACTACCGGGAGAATGGCGATTTTATCCTCGGGGGAATGAATTACAGCGAGATGCGTGAAAAAATTCCGGTGTTGTTCTCCGGAATACTGGATGGGTCTGAACGTATCAAACAGATCGTTGAAGACTTGAAGAATTTTGTACGGAAAGATATTTCCGGGATGACACAGTCGGTGAATGTCAATGATGTTTTACTGTCTGCCATTTCCCTTATTTCCAATATGATAAAGAAGTCCACACATCGTTTTTCAGTAGAATACGCTATGGATTTGCCCGTGCTGACAGGCCAAGCTCAAAGGCTCGAGCAGGTCTTTATCAATTTGATTCAAAACGCCTGCCAGGCGCTTACCGATTCTGAAAAAGGTATTTTTGTCTCGACGTATTGGGATGAAGCGAACAATGATATTCGGATTAAAATTCAAGATCAAGGGGTGGGGATTTCCCCCGAGAGCTTGCCGCAAATTACCGATCCCTTTTTTTCCACCAAGCATGATTCGGGAGGAGTTGGATTGGGCTTGTCGATCTCTTCAAGGATTGTGGAAGCCCACGACGGCAGATTGACGTTCATCTCGGAAGTAGGGGAGGGAACCACTGCCGAGGTTTTCTTGCCTGTTAAAGAAAAGTGACATCGTAGTGCTTTGAAAATAGGTGCCCCAAGAACCATTGGACTGCAACCGCTCGTCCAGTTGAATTTCGAGGATTCAAAAGCATGTTGGAGCGCAGCGGACTTGTCCGCCTATGCCGTGTGGCGGAAATCCTGCCTTGCGGGGGCCTCAGGGAGCTTAAACTTTTACTGAAATAAATACATTTTAACTTGCTGTAATGCTTTAATAAACACGTTGGAGGGGACAGAAGAATGACGGCGTCCGTGTATCCAGGTTTTCCGGTCATGTTGGTTGATGATGAAGCGCAGGCTCTAGACGTTTTGAAATTGCTCTCCGTTCAGCAAGTATGAACCATTTCATCCGCTGTCAGGACAGCCGCGATGTAATGCCGATGCTTTCCGATCAGGAGATTGAAGTCATGCTCCTCGATTTGAGAATGCCCCATGTGTCCGGTGAAGCGCTGCTTCCGCTGATAATCGCCGACTTTCCTGAAATTCCCGGTGATTGTTATTACAGGGGCCAATGATGTAGACACCGCCGTCATGTGCATGAAACACGGTGCATTCGACTATATGGTGAAGCCTGTTGAAAAGAGTCGCCTTGTCGGCGTCGTGAGACGGGCCGTGGAATTTCGTGAATTGCACAGGGAGAACCGATTGTTGAAGGCCCACGTCCTGTCCGACAAGCTGGAGCATCCCCAGGCTTTTTCGGAGATTATTACAAACAGTGCAAGCATGCGGTCTATTTTTCAATACGTCGAGGCAATTTCCATCAGTCCCGCGGCCGGTTCTGATTACCGGGGAAACCGGTGTCGGCAAAGAATTGGTTGCCAAGGCCGTGCATGCGCTGAGCAATAGCAAAGGAAATTTTGTTCCGGTAAATGTGGCGGGTTTGGACGACAATGTTTTTGCAGACACCCTTTTTGGACATAAAAAAGGTGCCTTTACCGGTGCGGATCAGGCCCGTAGCGGCCTGATCGAACAGGCGTCCGGAGGAACGCTTTTTCTGGATGAAATTGGTGATCTAAGTCCTTTGTCACAGATAAAACTTTTGCGGCTTTTACAGGACGGCGATTTTTTTCCCCTTGGATCCGATGTCGCAAAAGGTTCCAGTGCCCGAATCATCGTTGCCACGAATCAGGACCTTGACGGGCTCAAGTCGTCGGGCAAATTTCGCAAGGACCTTTACTTCAGACTTTGTGACCATCACATCCATATTCCAGCCCTTCGTGAGCGTTTAGAGGATATTCCCATTCTTGTGGAGCACTTTTTGGGAAAAGCGTCTGAAATACTGGGGAAGAAAAAGCCGACGCCACCCGATGAACTGTCGATCCTGCTGTCCACCTATCATTTTCCCGGAAACATCAGAGAACTGGAATCCATGGTTTTCAATGCTGTGAGCAGTCATAAATCCGGCAAGATTTCCATGGATTGCTTTAAATCGCATATCTATCAGAAACATCCCGGATTTGAAACACCCTCAAAAAAAATGCTGCAGGAAAAAAAGGTCCTAATATCCTTTTCTGAGCAGTTGCCGACCCTCAAACAGGCTGAACAGCGCCTCATTGATGAAGCTATGAAACGGGCGAACGGCAACCAGTCCATTGCAGCCCTGAGCTTGGGAATCACGCGTCAGGCATTGAACCGACGTTTAAAACTCCTCAGACAGTAAACTCCCACGGATTTGTGTTCGAGGACGCCAAGCCGTTTTAAAATCTTCCGTTGGTTGGAACGGTGCAAATATTTTTGCTTCGTAAACATTTCTTGCTATCCTTCAACATGCTGATTTAACAGCATCCTGTTAGAAAATCAAAAATCGTGTCAAAATTTGTTGCACCCTATCGCGAAACTCCCTGTCCCTCCATATCAGCCCCTTTGAAAAATAGTTTAATATTTCCCGACACCGGACCCTCTTCTCCCATGACCGCAGTATCGTATTGATAACACAACAGTATATTCAGCGCTTGCCGTCGATCTCCATTCATAAAAAACATCGACGATGCCGGTGTTTAAAGGGCGGTATCACATTTGGAACGCGGTTTGCTCTATAAAACAAGAAAACGGCGAAGCGCGCCTTCATGAGGGGGCGAACAAAATCGTCCGGACGATGATATTTCGGCAAAGACTCAAAAAAGTCTCCACCGAAGATTTTGAAACGGCGTCCAGACGATATGAACGTTTCCACAATATGGATATCGCTCCGAAATGAAGAAAAGCAAAATCCCGGACATCTTTTATCAGAAATTGTGAGGAGGAAAACCGATGAATCCGAATACCGATCGTGACAGTTTTCAAAAACCGATGACAGCCGGCGGGATTGTTCCGAAAAACAGCGGGTCCGGGAAAGATCAAGGTGTTGGGTCTGTGCCTTGGAGCGTCCACTGTTTCCCTGGTTCAGCTCGATCAGGACCAGATTCCTGGCAAGGGGAACCCCACAAAGGTTAAAAAATCCCCCTCGGGTTGTAAAATATTCACTTCACCCCCACGAAGGCGATCCCCAAGCGGACCCTGCTGTCCGCCCTCAAGGGTTTCGACCTGAGCACATTTGACCGGATTGTGGCAACCGGCCGGAAGTTCCGCGGGTTTGTCAATCTCACCTCCATCCCCGAACCTGAAGCAATGGAATATGCCTACCGATTTGTCAAACCTCCGGATGTTTCGTGTCCGGCAGTTGTTTCTGCCGGAGGCGAAACATTTATGGTGTATGTCCTCAATCGTTTGGGGCAGATCTCCAATGTTTTGACGGGTAACAAGTGTGCCTCCGGAACCGGGGAATTCTTCCTTCAGCAGCTGCGAAGAATGGACGTGTCTCTGGAAGAGGCGGCCCATTGGGCCGCGACCACAGAGCCGCATCATGTCTCCGGGCGCTGCTCTGTTTTTTGCAAATCCGACTGTACCCATGCCACCAATAAAGGGATTCCCAAATCAAAGGTCACTGCCGGGCTTTGCAAGATGATGGCCGGAAAGATCTTAGAGCTTTTAAAAAAGGTTGAAAGAAAGAACATTATGCTCACCGGCGGAGCGGCCCGGAACCGGATGATGGTGGAATGTTTGCACAAGGAAATTCCCGGCTTAATCATTCCGCCTGAAGCACCTTATTTTGAGGCACTGGGCGCCGCGCTCTGGGGTCTGGAGAACGATACCGCCCAATTTTCCGGAATGTCCGATTTGCTGCGGAGCAAAGCGGCTTCGTTTGACAGGCTCCCGCCGCTTAAGGATTTCAAAGACATGGTGACGTTCAAAACCATGGAAAAAGGAGAGATCCATGCCGGCGACACCTGTATTCTGGGTCTGGACGTGGGTTCAACCACCACAAAGGCGGTGCTGGTACGAACCAGGGACAACGCAATGCTGGCTAGCGTTTATCTGCTCACCAACGGGGATCCGGTGGGCGCTTCCCGGCAGTGTTACCATGCCATCCTTGACCAGGTCAGTAAAAAGGTCAATCCTTCGGAAATATTCATAGAGGGGCTGGGAGTATGCGGTTCCGGCCGTCAGATCGCCGGTCTGCATGCCCTCACGGACAGCGTTATCAACGAAATCATTGCCCATGCGGCGGCGGCCGTGTTTTTTGATCCCCAGGTGGATACGATATTTGAGATCGGGGGACAGGACGCCAAATACACTCACATTACCAACGCGGTGGCTTCAGATTATGCCATGAACGAAGCATGTTCGGCGGGTACCGGGTCGTTTTTGGAAGAATCGGCCCATGAAACGCTGGGTGTGGCAATGGAGGAGATTGCCGATATTGCCCTCAAGGGTAAACATCCGCCGAACTTCAATGACCAGTGTGCCGCATTCATTGCTTCCGACATAAAGAATGCCATTCACGAAGGGGTTGAACACGAAGATATTGTTGCCGGCCTGGTATATTCCATCTGCATGAATTATTCAAATCGGGTCAAAGGCAACCGACCGGTGGGGAACAAAGTATTCATGCAGGGCGGTGTCTGCTACAACCGGGCGGTTCCCCTTGCCATGGCGGCCCTTGTGGGCAAGCCGATCATTGTTCCTCCGGAGCCGGGACTCACGGGTGCCTATGGTGTGGCGCTGGAGGTTAAAGAGAGAATCGAAAAGGGATTGTTGGAGAAAAAACCCTTTGACCTGTCAGCGCTGGCCGGCCGAGAGGTAACCTACGGGAAGCCGTTTGTCTGCAAAGGGGGGGCAGAAAAGTGCGACCGCCGGTGTGAAATTGCCATGATAGCGCTCGATGGCACCCAATATCCCTTCGGCGGTGCCTGCAACAGGTACTACAATTTGCGGCAAAATATACGGTACAACGTTAAAAAGTTGGATCTTGTCCGGGTGCGGCAGGAGCTTGTCTTTAAAAAGTACGGTGCCAGGCTTGTACCCGGCTCCGATCCTATATCTGCTTCCGGTCCTGTTAGGAAATTATCGAATGGAAGAAAGAAAAACCCTGTAAAGAGGATCGGCATCAACCGGAGCTTTCTGGTGAACACCTACTATCCGCTGTATTCAACGTTCTTTACGGAACTGGGGTTGGAACCGGTGATACCCGATGTCTGTAGCCAGGAAGGGATCGACCAGAGAAACGCCGCGTTTTGCTATCCAGGGGAGCTGGCCCACGGTTATTTTCATTCCCTTCTTGAAATGAAGAACCCTCCGGAGTACATTTTTTTGCCCCATTTCAAGGCGGTGCCTGTTTTGGACGAAAACTCCAGTTCTCAGGTGTGTCCGTTTGTCCAGGGCGAGACGTTCTATCTTAAGGCCACCTTTCGCGAAAAACTCCGCAAGCTCCAAGCCCAAGGAACCCGGGTGTTGACCCCGCTTCTCGACCTGACGGACGGGCTGGCAGCAGCCCGGAAGCCGCTGGTGGACACCGCCGTTCAAATGGGTCTGAAACGCAAAACAGCTTTGGCGGCGTTTGAAACCGCACTGAATCAGCAGACAGCCTGCATGGCTGAAATGCGGGCGATTGGGAAAAAGACCTTAGAAGAACTGGAATCCGATCCGGAGCAGACCGCCGTGGTAATTTTCGGCCGTTCGTACAACGGGTTTGTTGAAGAAGCACACATGGGCATTCCTCACAAGCTTGCATCAAGGGGTGTTCGGGTCATACCCTTTGATTTTTTCCTGTCAGACACCGGGAAAAGCAAACGGCATATGTACTGGGGTCTGGGCCAGCGCATTCTCCAGGCAGCCAGGTTCGTTGAAGAGCATCCTCAGCTTTTCGGCACGTTTATCACCAACTTTTCTTGCGGTCCGGATTCGTTTATTATCGGATACTTCAGGGATATCATGGGGCGTAAGCCGTCGTTGACGTTAGAATTGGACAATCACACCGCCGATGCGGGTTTGGAAACCCGGATCGAGGCGTTTTTGGACATCGTTTCCGCGTATCGGAAACTGTTCGCCGAGAAACGGGTTTCCAAAAAGAAACGGACGTTTATCCCTGCCCGGACCACCCTGGACAACGGCATCCCAAAGGTGATCACCGGCTCGGGCGAGGTGTTGCCCATGACCGATTCCCGGGTGAAACTTCTGGTCCCGTCCATGGGTCGGCTCGCCACAGAATCCCTGGCAGCGGTATTTCGGGGATCAGGCATCAAGACAATCGCACATCCTCCGTCTAACGAAGCGAGTGCTGAAACTGGGCCGGGCAAATACATCCTGTAAGGAATGTCTGCCGTTGATCCTCACAACAGGAACGATGCTAAACTTTATTTACAACGAAAAAAAGGAAAGCGAGGTCCTGGTTTACTTTATGGCCACCAGCTCGGGTCCGTGCCGGTTCGGCCAGTACCGGATCTTTATGGAGGATCTGATTCGAAAACAAGAGATACCCAACGTGGCCATCTTTTCCCTGACATCGGAAAACGCATATGCCGGCATGGGGAACAATTTTCAACTGAAACTGTGGTGGAGCATTGTTGTATCCGACGTCATGGAGGACATCCGATCCATGATCCTGGCCAATGCCGTGGATGTAGAAGCGGGGGTCAAAATATTCGATGATGCGTGGAACTCCATCATCGGCGAACTCGAAAAAGGGGATTTCTCCCGGCTTGAAACACAACTCGAAAAGACGGCCCGACGCATCCGCCGGATCCCCATGAAGCGTCCCCCCGAAGCGGTGCCGATCATCTCTATGGTCGGTGAGATTTTCGTCCGCCGGGATGCGCTGTCCCGCCAGTATTTGACTGAACGACTTGCGGAAAAAGGGTTTGCCATACGATGTTCGCCGGTTGCTGAGTGGATACTCTACTCCGACTATCTGGTGGACAAGGGGCTTGTGAATAACGCCATGTCAAAGAGAGAAAAACTGACATTCTTGCTTAAGAAGCATTACATGGCCCGATACCAAAAACGTATCCAATCGATACTGGCCGGCACAGGTCTGGTGGATTCAGTGCCGCTGAATATTCCATCCATTGTGAACAACGCCTCGCCTTATATATCTCCAAACCTGACCGGCGAAGCCATTCTTACGGTGGGAAGTTCTTTGACCGAGATCGTGTCGCACACCTGCGGCGTCATCGCCATCGGTCCTTTTGGGTGTATGCCCAACCGTCTGGCAGAAGCTATCCTGAACGAAGCCATGAATCGTGACGGGAAGCTTGCAACAGATCCAGGTAATAACCGGCTCCGTTCAACGCTGACCCATGTCGACAATCTGCCTTTTCTGGCCATTGAAAGCGACGGATCGCCGTTCCCCCAGGTCATCAACGCAAAGCTGGAAGCTTTCTGTCTGCAGGCTCGACGCTTACATGACCGGATGCTTGGGGCCAGAAACAAGGGCCGGTGGACGTCTATCGAAGTCAAGGAAATCGGCTGCTGGGGCGCGGATATCTCTCGCTGTTTTGGTGTGAAAAACCCATGTGCGACGCGATTGGCATCTTCGGAAAAAACCTGAACTGAGAATAGGAGGAAATTATGAGGACAATTCGTTTCTATTTGCTGATGGTTTTGATGCCCTTTCCCAGGCGGTGTTTCTGACCGCTCATCCGGTGGACTGATATCATACATAACAAAATCAATGAGGTATGCTGTAGCTAAGAGAGGGTTATGGTTGATTCCATAGCCCTTTTTCTTTTCTAGACCGTTTTCAGGCATGTGCGTACCCTTAGATAGCTTTATATGTTCTTGTGTCGAGATGATTTGACAATAGTAAAAAATATGATTTACTTGACTTGAACGTGGTCTTCAGGCGATATTTGTAATAAGATCGAATTTTGAGTGCTGGGAAACTGTACGAAAACATTTGATTTCTGTTAGGAATTATGACTTTTCAATAATTGAAAAATCAGGCACGAAACCTTGACAGTCCAACTCAGGCTGCCGAACGATTCGACCACCAATGAATGTTTGGATGCCGAAAGTGGAAAGAGAACATGAAAAAGAAATCTTTAACAATTATAATTTTGTTTTGGGTCAGCTGTTTTCTGATGAGCTGTGCGGGTTCAAAATTTATTCCAGAAGGATCACAGTCTTTAGGTGTTTATGAGGGGTCTTTCGACGGTGTTAGGTATGGAGGCACTATCCGGATTCATCTGTATCAAACGCCTGAAGGAGATAAGCTGTTTAGAGCTACTGTTATTATAGACCCTTTTGAGCCGGATGTGGGTATAGGTCTCTTTGTTCGTGGGAAAATGACAGCGAACTTGCTGGAAGGAGAATTTCAAGGGAATGCTTCCGGTATACTAAGCGGTCAGCTATCGTCCGACGGCAACCAGTATACCGGATCCTTCAATCTTACTGATCTTAATAGCGGGACCTGGCAGGCCAAAAAAAAATGATTTGAGAGCATTGGAACATCATAACACAGTATAATTCCAAAAGACAACGCACCAATAATCGC